>ENA-UOJJ01000974-UOJJ01000974.1-human-gut-metagenome-genome-assembly--contig:-CS66-NODE-974-length-45472-cov-10.867384_pt1 | contig 45472 bp, 32 predicted proteins | sample MGYA00242343_ERZ723890 | MGnify/ENA metagenome assembly ERZ723890
TTCACAGACAGCAAGCCCTTTCGGCTGCTTGAACAATTTTTACTTCAAAATATTATCTAACTTTTGGGGGTCACTTCATGAGGTCTGCCTGTTTTTCAAATATCTAATGCGGCGTGATAGGCCCAGTATACTGCGTTTGTAATCGTGGATACTTTCGCTGCATCTCCAATCACGCGCACAAAGGGCGCACAGTTTTGCAGTTCCACCACAGTGTCTGTGCAGCAGCGCTGACCCAATGCGGCAATGATGCTTTTGCCCGGCACAAAAATCTCATTTCCCGCCGAGTCTGCACAAAATGCCCCTGTGCGGTCCACACGTACCACACGGCAGCCTGCGTGTACATCTACATACCGGTCGATCTGCTGCAACAGCAGCGGACGATGCCGCACATTGGCATCCGGGGCAAGGTTTTCCTGCATTTCTACCAGATGTACCCGCTTGCCTTGCATACCAAGGCAGATGGCACACTCGCAGCCTGCCAGACCACCGCCCAATACTACGACTTCATCACCAATTTCATCTTTTTCTTTATAGTAATCATTCACGATCACCACATTTTCGCTATCCAAACCAGGAATTGGCGGTTTTATAGGGCGCGCACCGACCGCCACGATCACTGCATCCGGTGCCATGGCATCCACATAGCTGCGTGTCACCGTTGTATTCAGGCAAATATTGACCCCTGCATCACGGCAGAATTTGGCATATGTGCCCGCCAACTGGTACATTTCCTGCTTAAATGGGATCGCCTGCTCGCTCTTCAGCACACCGCCCAGTTCTGACTCTTTTTCACAAAGTGTTACCGCATGGCCACGCCGGGCCGCCGTATAAGCCGCATATAAGCCGCCCGGCCCGCCGCCCACAACAAGGACCTTTTTCCGCACAGGTGCCGGCTGTATCTCGCTGCCCTCCATTTCCCGGCCGATCAGTGGGTTGACAGTACACCGGCGAGTGGAAGTTGCTGCACGCTCTGCCATGCAGGTAAAGCAGCGCAGGCAGTGTACAATATCCTCGGCCCGGTTAGCCATAACTTTATTGGGCAATTCCGGGTCCGCCAGCAGTGCGCGCGCCATATAGATAACGTCCGCCTGACCATTGGCGAGGATTTCCTCCATCTGCTGTGGGGCATTTAGAGCACCGATGGTCGCTACAGGCACTTTCACATGCTTTTTGATCTCTGCTGCCAGATGCACATTACAGCCATGCTCTGTAAACATAGAGGGATGCGTAACACCAAATGTTTTCTGATACGTACCCGCACTTACATGCAGCATATCCACATAAGGTTCCAGCTGTTGGGCAATACGCACCCCTTCGGCCAGATCATATCCTTCTTTGACAAATTCAGCCCCGCTCATGCGGAACTCTATCGGGAATTTGGTGCCTACGGCCTTACGCACAGCCTACAGGACTTCTATGGCAAAACGGCAGCGATTCTCCAGTGAGCCGCCGTATGCGTCCTGTCTGTGGTTGAACATAGGCGATAAAAACTGGTTGATTAGCCATCCATGTCCGCCATGGATCATCAGCATTTCAAACCCTGCACGTTTTGCAAGCTCCGCCACATGGCCGTACGCCGCCGCGATCTCTGCAATCTGCGCGGTACTGAGTTCTTGGATCTGTACACCATCAGGCCGCACCCCAGCCGAAGGCCCCCACTGGTTCATGCTATGTTTGCGCTTTTCATCCGTCATGTAGGTACCAGCAAACATACCGGAGTGCGACAGTTCCAGGCTGGGGATCGCACCATGGCGGCGGATAGCATCAGCTGTATAGGCAGCGCAAGCCAGCGAGTTCAGGACCCTCTCGTCCAGATGGTATGCGTGAGAGCCGTCTGTTTCGGGATGTGCCATACATTCTGAGACCGTTACCGCCCCTGCACCGCCTTTTGCGCGCAGCTCATAAAAGGCTGTTGATTTGGGGCCGATGCAGCCATCGTTGGTAATATCCGTACCACCCATTGGCGCGGAGAACATCCGATTACGAAACGTCGCATTTCCCAGGGTCAGAGGTGCACACAGATGCGGATACTGCGAGGTCATGGTTTTCTCCTTTCGGGTCAGGTTCCGTCTATCATGTTGTTTCCCGCTCCACTACACTGGTCGGCACCCGGATAGGTTCCGCCGGTGGCTGCACACCATTGATCTCTGCAATCAGGTGGGAGCAGGCCAGCTTGCACTGGCGCGGCACATAGCCCTCCAATGTGGTGATCTGGGGCGTACTGATAACGGAATAATCTACATTATGGTTGCCGGTATAGGCGATCTGCTCCGGCACTTTTATGCCAAGCTCATAAATTGCTCTGCCCCCTACCGAGGCCATCAGGTCCTCAGCAAACAGGATTCCATCCACTTCCGGGTGGGTATGGATAAGCTCTAAGACACTTTCTTTGATTGCATTGTATTCATGCTCACCAATCATCCAGACAAGCGGGTCTCCGGGCAGGTCCAGTTCACGGCAGACCGTTTCAAAGCTGTGGACCATTTTTACTCGGCCAACGGAATTACGATCATTTACAAATGCAAGGTGGCGGTGGCCTTTGCTTACCAGCAGTTTTACCAGCTCGGCAATTCCCTTGTCCTCCTCGCACACAATATTAATTACGTTCGGAAGTGGGATGTCACCGTTAAGCATTACAATTGGCAATTCCGGGACATTTTCGCGGATTGCTCGTTTCACTTCATCATTCTGGTAGGAATCGCCAAACAAGATGATCCCCGCCAAGTTTTTGCGTGTCTGTATTTCCACGATTGCATCCGCCTGTGCTTTTGGTGAGTAACCGGTCCAGCATACAATACAGGAAAAGCCCTCTTCAGTAAGGATCTTGTTGATCGTCGTATAACGGTCAGAATTGTGAGACTGGCGGATCGTAGCCATAAAACAGGCCACCACACGGGTGCTATTGGTCGCCAGATCCTGTGCCGCCTCGCTGGGTTGGAAATGGTGTTCTTGCATGATTTCCTTGATTTTTTTGCGGGTCGCCTCCCCCACACCAGGTTTATCATTCATTACACGAGAAACCGTGCTAGCGGACACACCTGCAATTTGGGCAATGTCATAAATCGTCATCGGCAATCATCCTTCCTGCTTGGCATGTCTTATGCCGCCATGCAGTTATTTCTATATCTCTAGCTCTTTTATAACACGCCGTCACATTGATAGTCAAGCAGATATTATCTTTGTCTTTTTATTTATTGTCTCTGTCTGTTTTAGGGCCTTTTGCTGCCAGAATCGTTGCCAATATCAGCACAATATATCCCGCCACGCAAAGCAGATACGGTTTGCGTGATACCGGCAGGCTTACCGCTGCACAGAGCCAAGAAATAATGAATTTCGAGGCGAAGCTCCCTATGCTGCCAAACACCTGCATAAAGGATGCCGCTGTACTCCACTCTGCATCGGTAACTTCGGAGCCGACAAGAACTGTTATGGCTGCCATAGTAATACCAAAGCCAATACCGACTACACCTGCCCCGATGGCAAGAAACGCCAACCGTTCTGCCTGCCACATCAGGAAATAGCCCAAACCCAAAATGGCAAATGCCACGGTCAGCACACGGCCATGCCAGTGACTCAGTTTAGGATACAGTGCCCCACCAACTGCACCGCCGGCTGTGATGACCGAAAGCACCAAGGCTGCTGTTGCCGCCGTACCAAAATTTAACTCTTTGACGATTGCAGAGGTTTCCGTTACCGACACATAAAACAGGATCATATGGCAGCAATAAAACATGCACCACTTTACAACACGACGCAAGATTGCCTCTGACTTCATCGGTGGTTCTGCTTTATGGGGCGCCGTTTTCGGTTCCGGCAATAAAGCGGCCACCAGCAAAAGCGATGGCAGCACCAACAGGTAGATCAAAAACGTAGCGCGCCAGCCGAAGTGGGTACAGGCAACGCCGCCCAGCATCTGGAACACAATTGCACCCAAATTGATAAACACCGTGTTGAGGCCTGCCTGTGCAGTCATTCGAGGCCCCGTAAAGTAAGACATCAGCACCGGCATGGAAATCGGGCGCAACATACCGTCCCCGATTCCAAACAATCCACGCCAGACCAGCAGCATATAAAAATTCTCGGTAAACGCTGGTGCAATACCGCCAACCAGCATGATTGCAATACCCAACATTGCTGCCAACCGGTAAGGAGTACCGTGTGCCAGTTTGCGCCCGCAGATCAGCGTAGTCGGGACAGAGAGCAAACTGGGCAGTGTGCTCAGCATCGAGATCGTGACCGGCGAAATATGGGGATAGGCCTGGTTCACATTGGCCAATGCCGGGCTGACCGCGCTGGAAGCCAGCAGCACAAAGGACAGCGCGACCAATGCCAGGGAAGTTTTGTGCATCTCTTTGTTCATGGTCGTTTCCCTGTTTAAAAAAGGAAGCAGCCTTTACAGCTGCTCCCTGCCGTTGTATTTGCAAAAATGTATCTTACTTTTGGCCGCGCAACTTCTTTTCGTAGTCGATATACTTTTTATCCTTTTCGATCCAGTCTTCCATCTTGAACGGTGTAAAGACATGGCCCAGGCCGAAGTCATCGTTCTCAGAATAAACGGTGTTCTTGTTCTCGAAGTTCTTCTTGAAGTACTCCAGCATGCCCTTGGTTGCGCCCTTCATGGCAACATGGTTGGAAACGAGCTGGAAGCCCCATTCCTGCATCTGCTCCATCGTTGCATCAGGCACGCCGTTTGTGGCATGTACATCCGGGTAGAAGTGGTAGCCCGGCACTTCCTTGGCAATGCGTCTGCACTCATCCTCGCATCCGGCATGGCAGATATTCTGGATCATCGTGATCGGTGCACCGGCTTTTGCACCCAGCTGTGCGCGCAGGATGGCCTCATCAAGGCCCAGCGTAAACGGGTTGGAGGCAATTGCACCGGTCTGGGCTGCACCGCCGCCCTTGCAGTCGGTACGGGCAATGATCATGCAGTCCGTGCCCTTTACAGCATCCACTGCGGCTGCCACGTTGGTGGCCCACAGTTCACGGTCCATATAGCCGCGGCCGTGGCCGTAGCCGTAATCGACCATGAAACCGCCGCTCATGGTGTCCTCAATAGAGATTGCCATGGCGCCTACTTCAGCCAGACGCTTGCAGTTGCGGTAAACCTGCATGGGCGTGCCGCCGCCATTTTCACCATCCACGATGACCGGCAGCGAGGTAGAATTGCAGATACGCTCGGTCGCCCAGATGTACTCTTCCCAGTTGGCAAGGCCCGCCGGGATGCCATTCATGGCAAATTCCAGTTCGCAGCTGCTGATCAGGCAGGCATTATGGCCGACCAGTTCCGCAACACGGGCGGAAACGCAGTCATAAATACAGGGCGCCCAGACAAATTCGCCAGCCTCCAGCAATGATTTGATACTACGGTTTGCAGACATTTTTAGTACCTCCTGTCAAATATGGTATAAGTTCAGCCCCAAGCGCGGGGAACATTTACAGATGTAAATCGTGGAACTGTTTTTCGAGTTCGATATACTTTTTGTCTTTCTCGATCCAATCTTCCATCTTGAACGGCGTAAAGACATGACCCAGGCCAAAGTCATCGTTCTCGGAATAGACGGTGTTCTTGTTTTCAAAGTTCTTCTTGAAATACTCCAGCATGCCCTTAGTTGCGCCCTTCATGGCAACGTGGTTGCTTGTCAGGTGGAAGCCCCACTCCTGCAGTTCTTCCAGGGTCGCATCTGTTTTGCCATTCGTGGCGTGCAGGTCAGGATAGAAGCGGTAGCCCGGCACTTCTCTGGCAATGCGCAGACATTCATCCTTGCAGCCTTCGTGGCAGATGTTCTGGATCATCGTGATCTCTGCACCGGCCTCTGCGCCCATCTTTACCCGGCGGATGGCTTCGTCCAGCCCTAGCCCGGCACCTTTTGCCATGGCACCGGTCTGGGCTGCACCGCCGCCCTTACAGTTGGTGCGGGCAATGATCATACAGTCCGTACCTTTTACTGCATCTACTGCGGCCGCAATGTTGGTAGCAAAAAGTTCAGCATCCATAAATTTGGCTTGGTGGCGGTAAAGGTAGTCGACCGCCATACCATCGCAGGTATCCTCAATAGAGATGGCCATGGCACCAGCTTCGGCCAAACGTTTGCAGTTGCGGTAAACCTGCATGGGCGTGCCGCCGCCATCCTCACCGTCCACGATCAGTGGCAGCAAAGAGGAAGTACAGATGCGCTCGACCGCATAAATGTATTCCTCCCAGTTGGCAAGGCCCGCCGGGATACCGTTCATGCCATATTCCAGCTCACAGCTGGAAAGCAAGATAGAATTGTATCCCGTTATTTCAGCCACACGCGCCGAAACACAGTCATAAATGCATGGGGACCAGACAAACTCACCTTTTTCTAATAAGTCCCGGATACTGTAATTAGCAGACATAGGTTTATCCTCTCTATTGGTTTACTTCTTTTACATTGTGGCAGGCAACCAGATGTCCATTACCGGCATCCTGCAGGGCAGGCATTTCCTGGCGGCAGCGCTCTGTTGCATACGGACAGCGCGGATTGAACGGACAGCCTTTAGGCGCGTGGATTGGGCTGGGGACCTCACCCGACAGTACAATGCGGTTACGCTGCTGCTCTGCATAATAATCCACAATGGGGATTGCAGAAAGCAGCGCCTGGGTGTAGGGATGCAGTGGCTCTTTATACAGCTGCACAGACTCCATCATTTCCATGATGTGCCCCAGGTACATGACCGCAACCACATCGGCGATATGCCGTACAACAGCCAGGTCATGGGCAACAAAGAGATAGGTAAGGCCCATCTTTTCCTGCAGTTCTTCAAACAGGTTGATGATCTGCGCCTGAATACTGACATCCAGTGCCGAGACCGGTTCATCGCAGATGATAATTTGCGGGGAGCACGCCAGTGCACGCGCAATGCCAAGGCGCTGCCGCTGGCCGCCACTCATCTCATGTGGGTAGCGGTCCCCAATCTCCGGGGAAAGGCCGACCGTGACCAGCAGTTCGTTCACCTTTGCGGTGACTTCCTGCGCATCATGGCGCTTGCCATCGTTGACGTAAACCTCTTTTACGATGTTAAAGGCTGTCTGGCGAGGGTCCAGCGAACCATACGGGTCCTGAAAGATCATCTGGATCTCACGCCGATGGGCTTTCAGCTCCTTATCGTTGGCTTTCAGCAGGTCGGTACCTTTATATAGGATCTCACCGCTGGTAGGATGGAACACCTGCAAAATACATTTACCAATCGTGGTTTTGCCGCAGCCGGATTCACCCACCAGGCCCAGCGTCTTGCCAGCCTGCAAAGTAAACGAAACATCGTCCACCGCTTTGACCACGCCGTACTGCTTATTCAACAGGCCCTTTGTCAGCGGGAAATGCATTTTCAAGTTTTTGACATCAAGGATGGGAGTTTCCTTTTGGGCTTGGGTCGTTGCATTCATTTTGTATCCTCCCTTGCCTTTGCCAGATGGCAGGCGCAATAGTGTGCCTGTTCGCCGACCAGTTTACTTTCCGGGTAGGGTTGCTGCTTGCAGCATTCCTGTGCATAGGGGCAGCGCGGCAGGAAGGCACACTTATCATCCAGCTTTGCAAGATTCGGCGGCGCGCCGGGAATGGGGACCAGCTTACCGCCCTTATCGCCGTCCAGTTTAGGAACGGCGCTCAGCAGGCCCTTGGTATACGGGTGCTGGGGGTTCGTAAGCAGTGCTTCCGTTGTGCCGGATTCCACTACACGGCCCGCATACATAACGTAGATGCGGTCGGCATAGCGCGAAACAAGGCCCAGATTGTGCGTAACTACGATCAACGATGTGTGATAGGTCTTGACCACATTCAGCAAAAGCTCCATCACCTGTGCCTGCGTCGTCACATCCAATGCTGTGGTCGGCTCATCTGCAATAATCAACTTGGAATGGCAGGCGACCGAAATTGCGATCAGCACGCGCTGGCGCATACCGCCGGACATTTCAAACGGGTAGTTTTTCATGCGCTCTGCCGGGTCAGGGATTCCTACGGCCTGCAGCGCCTCGGTGCCCAGTTTCCAGGCCTCTTTCTTGGAGACATTCATGTGGGTGCGGATCACTTCTGTCAGCTGCTGCCCTACGGTAAACACAGGGTTCAGGCTGGTCATCGGTTCCTGAAAGATCATCGAGATCTCGGCACCGCGCACGGCACGCATCTCTTTGGATTTCGGGCCGTAATCCAGCAGGTTTTTGCCTTCAAAGATTACCTCACCGCCCAGGATCTTTCCGGGAGGCATCTGAATCAATTGCATGACAGACATTTGGGTAACAGACTTGCCGCAACCGGATTCACCTACGATGGCAACAACTTCCTCTTTATCTACATGATAAGAGACACCACCAACGGCCTTCACCTCTCCGTTTGGAGTGAAAAAGGATACGCGAAGATCTTTTACATCTAATAAACGTTCGCTCATCACAGTTTACCTCTCAATCTGGGGTCAAGTGCGTCGCGTAGACTGTCGCCAATGATGTTGAATGCCACAACCGTCAGGGTAATACAGATACCGGGGACAAACGCCAGCAGCGGCTTCATAAAGATATAGCTGTATCCATCCGAAACCATGTTGCCCCAGGAGGCTGTCGGCAGCTGAATGCCAATACCCAAAAAGCTAAGCGTGGATTCCAACATGATTGCCGAGCCGAGGTTAGTTGCAAACATAACGATCATAGAGGGGAAACAGTTGGGCAGCAGATGGAACATCAGAATCTTCCAGGTAGGGATCTGCGCCAGCCGCAGCGCAATAATGTAATCGCTCTCTTTGATCTGGAGCACCAGACCGTACATCATACGGGTGAAACCGGGAACCAGACCAAACGCAATAGCTACGATCAACCCAAAAAGGGAACGGCCGATCAGCATACCAATGATGATCGTGAACAGCAGCGGAGGAATGGAAAGCTGAATATCGATATAGCGCAGGATCAGGGTCGCAGCCACTTTCTCGTAATAGCCAGCAACCAGGCCAAGCACCATGCCCACGGCAGCTGCCAGCATGCAGGAGAACACACTGGCCAGCAACGAGATCCGCGCACCATACAGCAAGCGCGTAAATACGTCGCGGCCTTGGGCGTCACAGCCCAGAAGATGCTCACCGGTCGGGTCCTGCAGCATCATGGTCAGGTCGATCTCATTGGGATCATACCGGCTGATAACCGGTGCCAACACAGCCCCCAGAATGAAAAGCAGTGCCACGATCGAAGAGATCTTGATAATAACGCCGCGCCCGAAAAATGTTCTGAAAAAGGTTTTTACCTTGGAATTTTTCATAGCTATTTCCTCTTTCCTGCGGACAGTCGGATGCGGGGGTCCACAATACCATACGCGATGTCTAGCAAGAAGTTGCAGATAACGACAAACAGCGAAATTACAAAGGTCGTTGCCTGCACTGTCAGATAGTCCTTATTCATGACCGAAGTCATGATGAGGCGGCCCATGCCAGCGATAGAAAACACCTGCTCTGCCAAAAGCGAGCCGCCGACCATGGAGCGGACCTGCAAGGCCACCAGCGTAATGACCGGAATCAGGGAGTTTTTCAACGCATGGCGGTATTTTACCGAGCCTTCACGGATGCCATTGGCCCGTGCGGTGCGGATGTAGTCTTGGTTGATGACTTCCAGCATGTTGGTACGCACCTGGCGCGCGATGGACGAAAGCGGACCGAACGAAATGATGATAACCGGCATAATTGCCTGGCGTACATACTCTACAAAATTTTCAGACGGCGAGGTATAGCCCATCAGGGGCAGCCACCCCAACTTGACGCCGAACAGGTAAATCATCATAATGCCGATCCAGAAGACCGGGATGCCGTTCATCGTTGTCATCAACACAGTCAGGATCTGGTCTATGACAGAACCGCGGTATATGGCGCACACCACGCCGATCAATATGCCGAATATAAGTGAGAGTGCCAGTGCCGGCAAGGTCAGGGACAGCGTGACGGGAATTCTGGTCGCCAGAATATCACGGATTTCCTGATTCAGCACCAGCGAACGGCCAAAGTCCCCATGGAGCACATTGCCCGCCCAGATAACATACTGTTGGACAATCGGCTTGTCCAGGTTCAATTCTTCACGAGTTGCCTGCACGGCAGCTTCATCAGCTTCTGTTCCCAGCATAGAGCGGACGGGGTCGCCAGGGGTAAGCTGTACGATTGCAAAAGAAAATACTGATACAGCAAAAATCGTGAAGAGAGACAACAACAATTTCTTTATTGTATAAGTCACATACGAATTCATTGTTATAACTCCCTACTAAATCAAGAGTGAGTGCCCCGCTACCGGGGCGGCAGGGCACTCACTGGATAGTTCTGGTCCGTTTTTACTGGAAAGAAATCTTGGTGTAGTCAACGTACTCGTTCATCGTTTCAAAACCAGCACCGTTCACATCTTTAGCGATCATGTAGACCTGCGAGGCTTTCAGACCAACGGGGTAACCCAGGCAGTAGTCATCAATGATCATCTTTTCAGTCTGGAACTCATATTTCAGCATCTCTTCGGTACTGGAAGCAGACAGAGATTTCATAATGCACTCGTCCAGATCATCGGGATGCAGTTTGCATTCTTTCAGCATGCCAACACCGCTGATGGCGCGCTTGGAGAAGTTGGAGACCTGCTGGTTGACAAGGTTTGCACCGAAACCATGGCCGGCAAGGATCATGCCTTCGGGGATGTCGTAAATGCCAGTGGAGCGCCACTCGGCAGTTTCCATTTCATCAATGTTCAGGGTGATGCCAACGGCCTTCAAATAGCCCTGGATTGCTACCAGATAATCGGTAAGGGCCTGGTCAACGCCGCAGTAAATCGTAGTGGTAAAGCCGTCTGCGTAACCTGCATCGGCCAGCAACGCCTTAGCCTGGTCAACATCGTAGCCGTAGCCCTTGACATCGGGGTTATAGAACATGGTTCCTTCCACAGCATACTGGTTGGAGACGAACACCTTTCCGTAACCGATCGTCTTTGCAATAGTGTCAGAGTCGATTGCGTAGGAGATTGCCTGACGTACACGTACATCGGCCAGCGGAGAATCCTGCACATCAGAGGCGAAAATCAGGAAGAGAATGGTGTACCACATCTTGTTGGTGGCACGGGTGAAGCCGGCGGATTCCAGCGCAGTCTGCAGGGATTCCGAGGCACCATAGTAGCCGTCGATATCGCCGGCAGTCAGGGCAGCCTGGGCACTCATCTCGTCCGCAATGACCTTGAAGGTCAGGGTATCCAGTGCGGGCTCAACCTCAGCCTTATTCCAGTAATTTTCGTTTTTCTTAAAGGTAACGTGGTCATCACGTACCCATTCGGTCATAACATAGGGACCCGTACCGACAGGGTTCTCAAGGCACCAGTCATAGCCATTGTCGTCGAACGCTTTCTTGGAATACATAAGGCCTGCAACAGAGTTCAGAGAGTACGGGATTTGGGTGTTCCACTCGCTCAGACAGATCTTAACGCTGTAGTCATCCAGCTTTTCAAAGTGATCGACCGAGCCAAAATGGGTAGAAGAAGTCTGGGAATTTTCTTTGAAGTTTTCAAAGTTCCACATCAGAACGTCGGCGTCCAGTGCGGAGCCATCCGAGAACGTAACATCCTGCCGCAGTTTCACGGTGTAGGAGAGATCGTCCTCATCTGCGGTAAGGCTCTCTGCCAGATTGCCTACGATGTTGCCGTCATCGTCAATGTCCATCAAGGTCTCGTAGCAGGAGGCGAACACAAATTTTTCCTGGCCGCTGCGCATACGCCATGCGGCCGCCTCGGTAGCATCCGTTGCCATGCCAAGCGTCAAGTCGCCGCCAGCAACGGGTTCAGCTGCCGTTGCAGCAGTAGCACTGCTCTCTGCCGGTGCTGCAGTAGAGGTACTGCCCGCCGTGCTGCTGCCACCACCGCCGCATGCTGCCAATGATAACAACATTGAGCCTGCAAGCGTCAAGGAAATCAATCGTTTCTTCATTGTGCTTAGTCCTTCTTTCTGTGTTAGATTTCATTATGTTGCTGGAGACTATACCTGCGTATCAGCTCTCCGCAACCGGTTGCTTATAGCATACACTCAACCGGTTGCGTTGTCAACGAGTCCTCTCCACTTTCTCCGTATTGTGTAGTTTCTATTTACAATTTTTATCTATTTCGACGGTTTCCAGGGTTTAAGTTATCACTGCCAAAGTCACTTTGTATTGGCAAGTCTCTCACACGATAGTGCAAGGACTCGTAGCAGTTGAGGTTGCCAAAGCATCTTGGCGCACAGATACAGATGCCGTCTTCACCCTTGTCAAAACAGAACTCGGTGTCGCCCATGCCGGACGCACTACTAAAAAATCCCTGTGCATTTTAGGATGCACAGGGATTCTTGCTGTAACACTTATGTTTGCGTATCAGGGCATAATACGGAAGCTCACGCTATGGTCGCGGTCGCCGGGGATGTGGTAGGGCTTCTCTACATCAGTGCCCCAGCTGTCGATACCGCCGACACCACGGACTGCGCCAAGCACCGTGATGCTCGTGCGGCCGGTGTTGGGCAATTCCGAAATATGCTGCGCCGCCTCGATTTCCTGGGCCGTGTTGGGCAGGGCGCTGAAGGCGAACGGCTCACCGGTCTGTTCCAGGGTCAGTTCGCTGCCGTCTGCCAGCTGCAAAACCACCTGCTGAGTGTCCATGTGCAGGCCGCAGTCCTGGGGAACCAGCGCCGGGGCGATGTGGGGCACTTCCTCGTGGCAGCCGAATACACCGCCCTTGTAACGGTCGGGATAAGTCTCGCCGGACAGGCCGGTCCACTGGGCGCGGGCCACGGGGGCAAAGGTCTGGAATTTCACGCCGAAGCAAGGCAGCTCCGGCGCGCCGGGCACACCATGGTAGACGGCATCCACCCGCAGGGCGGCCTGGGGCTCTACCGTATAGGTGATCTCCACGCCGGCACCGGGCACCAGCGGCACGCTGTATTTATAGCCAATCTGCACCCGCTGCTCGGATTTTTCCAGCACCGTGCAGCCCTCTTTGCGCAGGAACACGTCTGCCGCCATCCAGGCCGAGGCATGCTGCGGGAAGCCGCAGCCGCGGTCGTTATCGGTGCTGGCACGCCAGAACGCCGGAGTCGGGGCACGCCAGAGCCACTCCTTGCCGTCCTTGCGCAGGGAGACAGGCCCCTGCTCCGGGATGGAGAACAACAACTCAAAGCCGCTGCCTTTTACGCCGATGTTTCCATCGCCGCAGATCACGGTCAGGGGCAATTGGCGGCGCTTATCCCAGGCGGTGCGCAGGGCGGCGGCACTGCGGGCAGCCTCCATTTTGTTGCGGGCATCCTGGGCATTGCGGCGGGCAGGGGTGTTGTACCAGTAGCGTACCTCCTGCATAGCAGGCTTCTCGGTGCCATCGGCATAGACAATGCCGTTGCCACTGAAGTTGTAATCTGTTGTACGGTCGCCAAAATCGCCGCCATATCCCAGTATACTGTCATTTTGGGTATTTGGGTGCCAAAGGGCCTGGTCCATATAATCCCAGATGAAGCCGCCCTGGTACTTTTTGTACTTTTCGATCAGGGCCACATAGCTTTCCATGCCACCCAGGGAGTTGCCCATATCGTGCATGTACTCGCACAAAATGAACGGTTTAGCCGGGTGTTCGGCCATGTAGGCGATGATTTCGGACGGCTTGGCGTACATGCGGCTTTCCATATCGCTGATGTCATCGAACTCACGGCAGTGGAAGACGCCCTCGTAATGCACCAGGCGGCCTGGGTCATTGGCGCGGAAGAAGTTTGCCATAGCACGGATGTCCTCGCCGGCGTAGCTCTCGTTGCCGCAGGACCAGATCAGCACAGCTGCGTGGTTTTTGTCCCGTTCAAACATGCTGCGGGCGCGGTCGACCACGCAGTCCCGCCATTCCGGCAGGCTGCCGGGCACGTTCCAGCTGGGTTCCACGGTGCCCAGCTTTTGCCAGCTGCCATGGCTTTCCAGGTTGGTCTCGTCGATCATGTAGATGCCGTTTTGGTCACACAGGTCATACCACAAACTCTGGTTGGGATAGTGGCAGGTGCGCACAGCATTGATGTTGTTTTTCTTGAACACGGCCATGGCGGCGTGCATGTCGTCCGCATCAATGGCGCGGCCCTTTTTGGGGTTCCACTCGTGGCGGTTGACGCCGTTGAACACGATGCGCTTGCCGTTTAAGCACATGACACCGTTCAGCATCTCAAACCGGCGGAAACCAATGTCGTAGGGCACGACCTCCTGCACAGCGCCGCTGGCATCCTGCAGGGTCAGCACAGCGTGGTACAAGATCGGCTTTTCGTGGCTCCAGGGGTGGATGCCCTCCAGCGTGATGGCGCTGCCATCGGTAAAGTCATCATACAGGGCATAGCCCTCGCGGTCAATCAGGCGCAGATGCACCTTGGCACCCTCGGTCTCGCCGTCCAGCTTGATGACAGGTGTCAGCTGGCCGGTGGTGTTGCCGGACAGCAATTCGGCTTTGAGCCAGATGTCCCGGACATGCACCTTGGGCTTAGCGTAAAGATACACTGAGCTGAAGATGCCGGAGAAGCGGAAGAAGTCCTGATCCTCGATCCAGGCGGCACTGCTGCGCTTGTAGACCTCGACACACAGACGGTTGCCGGTCTCTTGAATATAGGGTGTCAGGTCGAATTCAGACGGAGTAAACGTATCCTCGGCATAGCCGACGAACCGGCCGTTGCACCAAAGGTACATAGCCTGCTCCACACCCTGGAAGCTGACGCACACCCGCTGGCCGCGCAGGTCCTCGTCCAGGTCGAACTCTTTGACGTAGCTGCCTACGGGGTCATCATCCCAATTGATCTGCGGCGGACGCAGGGCAGCACGGCCATCCCAGGGGTAGAGGGTGTTGGTGTACTGGATCTGTCCATAGCCCTGCAGTTCAATGTGCCCGGGCACGCGGATGGTGCCAAAGGCGGTCAGGTCGGCATCCGGCTTATAGAAATCCGCCGGGCGTGCGGCGGGGTTAGCACTCCAGGCGAAGCGCCAGGCACCGTCCAGCGACTGCCGCAGCGAGGTCAGGCCGGTTTCGGCCTCCGCCTCGGTTTTATAGCAGACATGGTCAGAGTGGGCATCCAGCCGGTTCACGGCAAACACGGTGGGGTCGGTCAGCCAGTTCAGTTCGGGTGTCATAGTGTCATCCTCTTTTATCGGTCATTGGGCTGTTTTTTTGCCCAGCGGTCTTTAAAGTAGTGGGCGGCCAGCTTGGGGGTGCGCTCCCGCGTAAACAAGCCTTTGCGGTTGCAGCTGCCTACGCGCATGGGTCCCTGCTGGGTGGAGAAATCCGCAAAGTTCCAAGGCCATTCTCCCACAACAAAGAGGCAGCTGTCAAGGCAGGCGTTGATGGTTTTGTAATATTCCACCTGAAATTCCTCGGTGAACATTTCGGGGGCGGTGCCGTGCAGGCCCGCCACCGTATCCGCGCCGTATTCGGAGAGGACCAGCGGCTTATCGATGCCTGCCCAGAAGTCCAGTTCCTGCTGGAACGCATACGCAGCGTTTTCCAGGTCGCCGCTCAGGTTATACCAGCCGTAGTAGCGGTTGATGCAGACTACGTCCATCGTGCGGGTGGTGATATCCCTTGTATAGTCGTTCTGGCAGCAGACCATCGTGACCGGACAGTCCTGCGGGTCTTGGGCATGGGCCTGCTCATACAGCGGGCGCCAGTAATCGTAGGCGCTTTTGGGGAAGTGTTCGGTGTCCGGCTCGTTGCCAAGGCTCCACAGCACCACGCAGGGGTGGTTTTTGTCGCGGTCGATCATGGCGCGCAGCACGGCGCTGTGGTAGGCTTTGAGTGGGAAGGTCTTGTACGGGTCGCAGGCCGCCCCCGCGCCAATACCTAAATAATAACGTACCCCCACCGCGCCGACCATGCCATTTTTCCTGTACAATCTGCACTTTTTCAAGTTGTGTTTGACAGATTTTCCCCGCCCAAAGAGCCGGAATTTTTGCATGCTGTTCTTGAAAAATCCATGGAAAGCAAAGCTGCGATCTGTGATAATGTTATTTAAGTATATCCATCAACCGCAAAAGGCCGCTCTCCCCTGCTTGTGGGGAGGGCGGCCTTGCCGTTTTGGGTTATAAGGTCTCGCCGTTGGTGGCAATGACCTGCTTGTACCAGTTGAAGGACTTTTTCTTATAGCGGTTGCCGGTGCCGGTGCCGTCATCGTTGCGGTCGACATAGATAAAGCCGTACCGCTTGCGCAGTTCACCGGTGGTAAAGGACACCACGTCGATGCAGCCCCAGGGGGTGTAGCCCATCACGTCGACACCGTCCAGTTCGATGGCTTTCTTCATCTCGGTGATGTGGGCTTTCAGGTAGTCGATGCGGTAGCTGTCGTCCACAGTGTGGTCGGGCTTCAGCTCGTCGATGGCGCCGAAGCCGTTCTCGACGATGAAGATGGGCAGCTCGTACCTCTCGTAGAGGGTGTTCAGGCTGTAGCGCAGACCCACCGGGTCGATCTGCCAGCCCCACTCCGACGCTTTGACGTAGGGGTTGGGCACGGTGTGGGCGTTGCCGCCGCTGAGACCCGCGTTTTCCACCTCCACGTCCGACCGCACGCAGTTGGACATGTAGTAGCTGATGCCGATGTAGTCCACCGTGCCGCCCGCCAGAATCTCTTCATCGCCGGGCAGCATCTCTGGGGCGGTGCCCTCCCGCGCCCACTGCTTGCGGGCGTAGGCGGGATAGTGGCCGCGGCAGTGGACATCGCTGAAATAATAGCGCTCGTGCATGGATTCCTGGGCCATGATCATATCGTCCGGGTTGCAGGAGTAGGGGTAGAACGGCACGAATGCGCACATACAGCCGATTTTAAAGCCGGGATCGATGGCATGGCCTTTGGCCACCACCAAAGCCGAGGCCAGCAGCTCGTGGTGCACGGCCTGATTCAGCGCCTTTTTGGGGTTAGCAAAGGTGGAGTAGCGTACGCCGGAGTTGGTCCAGCCGAAGATGTCGTTGGAGGTGTTGGACTGGTTGTTGATCTCGTTGAAGGTCATCCAGTACTTGACCTTGCCCTTGTAGCGCTCCATCACGGTGGTGGCGTAATGGACGAAGAAATCCACCAACTTGCGGTTGACCCAGCCGCCGTACTCTTTCGCCAGGGCGTAGGGCATCTCGAAGTGGGAGAGGGTGATGACCGGCTCGATGCCGTATTTGAGCAGTTCGTGAAACAGGTCATCGTAGAACTGCAGGCCCGCTTCGTTAGGCTGCTGCTCGTCCCCGCGGGGAAAGATGCGGCTCCAGGAAATGGAGGTGCGGAAGCACTTGAAGCCCAACTCGGCAAACAGTTTCACGTCCTGCTTGTAGGTATGGTAAAAGTCGATGCCGGTATGGTTGGGGTAGTATTCGCCGGGCAGGACGCCATCGGTGATGCGGCGGGGCGTGCTGACGCTGCCGCCGGTCATCACGTCGCTGACGCTGGGGCCGCGGCCGTCAGCGTCCCAGGCACCTTCCAGCTGGTGGGCAGCGACCGCACCGCCCCAAAGAAAGTTTTCAGGAAGCATGGTTGAAACCTCTGTTATTTTTCTTTTTCATCGCAGCCGATGATCTGCACCAGCACGATGGTGATGATAATGGTGGCCAGCACGCCGATCATCATGCCGGTAAAGGAGCCGGGGTTGGCGTCGCTCATGGCGTTGACGGTGGTCAGCAGGCCGGGCAGACCGGCATAGACGTAGTATTTGGTGTTGAAGAAGCTGATGACGAGCGCACCGATGGCACCGCCGATGCAGCCGGCCACGAAGGGCTTTTTCAGGCGCAGGGTGACACCGTAGATGGCGGGCTCGGTGATGCCGAAGATGCCGGTCAGGCCAGCGGAGAGGGCAACGCTCTTCATGTCCTTCTTCTTGGTCTTAAGCACAACGCCGAAGCAGGCAGCGGCCTGGGCGATAACGGCGCAGGTCTGGAAAGCCTGGAAAGAATCGCAGCCGTACTTGGCAAAGTTGGCAACGTTCATCGGGGTAACGCCCCAATGTACGCCGAAGATGACGAAGACCTGCCAGATACCGCCGACCAGCAGAGCTGCCACGGCGGGCACATTGTTGGCCAGGAAGTTGTAGGCGTTGGCGATGCCCATAGCCACGGCGTCGGACACAGGGCCGATGACCAGGATGGTGAGGGGCACCATGACGATGGCGCTAATAAAGGGCACGACCAGGGTCTTGGCGATGTCAGGGACGTACTTATTCAGGAAGCGCTCCAGGTAGGACAGCACCAATACCAAAAACAGCGGCGGCAGCACGCTGGAGGTGTAGGTGGTCTGTGCCATGGGCAGGCCCAGGAACTTGATGGTCTCGCCGTCGGCAATGCGGGCGGCGATGCTGCCCCAATCGGGGTTAGTCAGCGCCATGCAGCACCACATGGCAATAAAGGTGTTGCACTTGAAATGCTTGGAGGCCGTGACCGCGATCATGATGGGCATGAAGGTGAACGGCGTCCAGCTGATAAAGCTAAGTACGGCGTAGGTGCCGGTCTCGGCAAAGGCGGGGGCAAAGTGGGTGATGATGATGAGCATGCCCTGCACCAGGCCGGCCGCAGCCAGGATGTAGATGAACGGGGCAAACACAGCCGACATGGCCGCAATGATGCGGTTGAACAGCCCCTGCTTGACCTCGGCCGCTTCGGCACCGGCGGTGTCGCCCATCAGCTTGGCCATCTCCTCGTAGACATCCTTGGCGTGGGTGCCGATGACGATCTGATACTGGCCGCCGTTCTCCATGACCTTGATGACGGCGGGCATCTCGGAGATCTTCTGGGTGACCTCGGCAGAGGGGGATTCTTTCAGCACAAGGCGCAGGCGGGTGGCGCAGTTGGCTGCGCTGATGATGTTATCGGGGCCAACGGCTTCGCGGATATCGGCCGCAAGCTTGGCATAATCGCGGATCTTGGTAGCCATAGTGATTTCTCCTTCACGGTTCGTTTTTAACGGAGTGGTAGTGGTTTGTACCCCGTTCCCTGCGCGCTTTGGGAACTTGCTTTATTATATCCGCAAAAGTACGGCTTGTCAGCAGTTTTGAGGCGCAAAAAAACAGCGCGCACCCCAAAGTAACCTGTTTTTGGAAAGTAACACGCTGTTTTTTGTACGTTTTGTTGTGCGCCGGGCAAGGCGTCACTCGTTCAGGCGGTTATGCACCCGGCGGGCCAGGGATTCCAGCAGGTAAACGGCGGGGATCTGCGACGTCAAATCGTAGTTTTCCACGCCGCTGCGGCGAGTGGCCGTGTAGTAGGGCAGGGTCAGGTCGCACACCTGGGCCAGGGTGCAACTCTCGTTGCCGGTGACAGCCAGCAGGGTGCAGCCCCGCTCCCGCAGATCGTGGGCGAGTTTGAGCACCTCGGGCGTTTCGCCGGAAACTGAAAAGACAAGGGCGGCGGCGCTGGTGCAATCCGTTAACGTGATGGGGTAAAACGGGTCGGACACGCTGAGGGCAAACTTGCCCAGGTTGGAGAAGTACCGCGCACCATAGCTGGCAATGCTGCCGGAGTTGCCGATGCCCACCACAAAAATGCGCTCCATGCGGGCGATGATAGCGGCGGCCTGCTCCAGCTTTTCCCGGTAGGCGGGCGTGCCCACACGCCAGAAAAAGGTCTGCAGCTCGTTTAAAGCATCGGGGATGTCTTTGTCCTGGGTGTCGATGCCGTTTTCCTCTTTCAACTTCCACTTGAACTGGGAGAACCCCTCGCAGCCCATCTTTTTGCAGAAGTGCAGCACCGTGGTGGTGGAGACGTGGGCTTCGGTGGCAAGCTCGCGGATGCGCATATAGGGCACGGCGGAGCGATGCTCGGTGACATACTGGTAGACGAGCATCTCCAGCTCGTTCAGGCTTTTCAGCTCCTGTGCAGTAAACATGGCGGCGTGCCCCTTTCGCGGTGGTTTATTAAAAAGGTAACATTCCGGGCGGAAGTTGTCAACTGTTTGTTTTTCCCTGCTTTCTGATGCATGGAGTTCTTCTTACTGCATGCCATGTAAAAATTTTGTTGGCGGCATGCGGTTGTGCAGCAACACACAGCGCCCCTGCACGGTCGGCACAGGGGCGCTGGTTTTATGCAGCTGTTATTCGGTTACAGTGGCATGGTCCGCGGTGGTTTCTGCAGTAGGTGCAGAGGCCTGCGGGGTTTGCAAATTTTCTAGCCCGGTCACGTTGATGTTGCGGTCGGTCTTGGCCTGGATGCTGTTGGCGCGGACGATCTCTTTCATGTCAATACCGGTGGCTTCCTTCATGGCCTCCATGGTCTGGGCCATCAGCACGGGCACGTTGCCGGACACGCCCGACACACCGGAGGCATCGCCGCCGATGATGGACACCTTGTCGATGCTGGCAAGGGGCTGGGCCACGCTCTTGGCGATTTCGGGCAGCACCTTTATCATCATCTCGGCCACGGCGGCATCGTTGTACTGCTTGTAGGCTTCGGCTTTCTGCTTCATCGCTTCGGCTTCGGCCAGGCCTTTCCGGCGGATGGCCTCGGCTTCGGCTTTACCGACCAGTTCGATGCCTTCGGCCTCCTGCTGCTTGGCAAACTTGGCGGCCTCGGCAGCGCGCTCGGCCTCGTACTTCTGGGCTTCGGCTTCTTTCTGGCGGCGGTACAGCTCGGCGTCGGCCTGCTTGCGCACCTCGGCATCCAGCTTACGCTGCTGCACTTCGGCCTCCTGGGCGGCCAGGTCGACCATCTTCTTCTGGCGGGCGATCTCGGCGTCGGCTTCGGATTCCTTGACCTCCTTGGCACGCAGGTTGGTCTGGATCATACCGGCGGCCTGGGCGTCAGCGGCGGCCTTGTCGGCCTCGGCTTTCAGCTTGGACTTGGCCAGTTCCAGCTCGTTGTTGCGCTGGGCGATGGCCGTCTGGGCTTCGATCTCCTTCTCGTTGGCGGCCATGGCGGCGGCAGCCTTCGCGCAGGAGACATCGCGCTCAGCTTCGGCCTTGGCAATGGAGGCACGCTTTTTCACAAGCTCCTCCTGCTCCACGCCGATGGCCTCGATGACGCCGTGGTTGTGGCCCTGGGCATCGATGGCATCCTTGACATCCTGTACGTTGAAGGTGACGACCTCCAGACCCATCTTGGCCAGGTCCGGGCGGGCGTTTTCCACCACGCTGACGGCCATCTGCTTGCGGTTGGTCAAAATCTGGTCGACCGTCATCTCGCTGACGATCTCACGCAGGTTGCCTTGCAGCACATCGTTGATCTTCTCGTTGATGTGGGCTTCGTCCATGCCCAAAAAGTTGGAGATGGCGGCCTGCTGGCGGCTGTTGATGTACTTTTTGATGTCATCGTACCCGGCGTTACGGACTTCCTCGTCCGAGACGGTGGAGTTCTCGCTGTAGACCTGCACGGTGACGACGCTGTCCAGCCAGAGGGAGACGCCCTCCTTGGTTTTTACGCCAGTTTCCGGCGTTTTCACGTCAATTTTCAGCAGGCGCATGTTCAGCCGGTCGGCACGCTGTACAACGGGCAGTACAAACACGCCGCGGCCGCACACCACCTTGGGGCGGGACAGGCCAAAGCCCGTTACCACGATAGCCTGGGTGGGCGGGGCCTTTTTGTAGCAGAGAAACGAGAACACGACCAGTGCCACCACAATGGCGGCGATAAGAATAGCGATCATCATTGATACATTCCTCCTTCACTGATGATGGCTTTATTATACCGGCCGCGAAAGGAGGAATACAGGATGATTTTAGCAGAATAAGGCGGTCTATTTCTCTTTTGGGGGAGAAATAAGGGATGTGGAACGTGGTGGCCAAGTTCCCTATATTATAATAACTTGACTACTTGAATTGTGGTTTTCACTTAGCCCGGAAGAAATAAACAACATATATACGTTATTTATTATACTATATTTCTTAATATACATTTTGTTACATTTTATAACTAAATGTATATTAACACATATATTTACGTATACACGTTATTTTTTTGTGTCGGTCAGAAAGTACAAACCAGTATTCAAGTAATCAAGTATATATAAGGGACCTGACAAGTAGCTGCCGACAAAAAAAGGCTCCCTCTGTGAGACAGACTTCCCCGATACGGGGGAGGTGGCACGAAGTGCCAGAAAGGGAGTGCTGTCAGCGAAGCTGACTGAGGGAGAGAGAAATAAATCAGCTGCTGCTAAATTCCAGGCTCTCTCCCCCACCGCCTGCGGCGGAGCCCCTTCCCAAAGAGGACTTATTTATGCAGCTGCTGTATCCCCTGCTCCAACTGCTCCAGCGCCTGGGTCAGGGTGGCGCGGGGGCAGGCCACGTTGAAGCGCTGGAAGCCCTCGCCCACGGGGCCGAAGATGGCACCGCTGTCCAGCCAGAGATTAGCCTTGTGCAGGATTAGGTCTTCCAGTTCTTTATTCGATAGCCCCAGGCGGCGGAAGTCTACCCAGACGAGATACGTGCCCTCCGGTTCGATCATCCGCAGCCGGGGCAGGCGCGTCGCGATAAATTCGCGCATGTACGCGATATTATCCACAATATATGCTTTCACCGCGTTGTACCAGGTCTCGCCGTCGCGGTAGGCAGCTTCGGCGGCGACAAGGCCGGCAGCGTTGAGCTGGCTGTAGCCGCTGGCGTTGTAGGCGTGGCGAAACTTCGCCCGCAGGGCATCGTCCGCAATAAAAATGTTGGACACCTGCAGCCCCGCAATATTAAAGGTCTTGCTGGGGGCGATGGCCGTGATGGTAAAGGCCGCAAATGCTGGGTCGACCGCCGCAAACACCTGATGCTTGCCCTGCCAGACGAAATCCGCGTGGATCTCATCGCTGAAGACGGTCACGCCGTGGCGCTGGCAGATGCGGCCCACCTGCAGCAGTTCTTCCCTGCTCCACACGCGGCCCACCGGGTTGTGGGGGCTGCATAGCAAAAACAGCTTGACATGGTTTTCAACAATTTTACGCTCAAAATCCGCAAAGTCGATTCCATAATGTCCGGCGGCTTCGTCCAGCACCAGATCACTGGAGACCAGCCTGCGTCCGTTATCCACGATGACCTCGCTGAACGGATAGTACACCGGCTGCTGGATGAGCACCGCGTCCCCGGGCTGGGTGCAGGCCTTGACCGCCACCGCAATGGCAAACACGACGCCGGGCGTCTTTTGCAGCCAGTCGGGCTGTACCTGCCAGCCGTGGTGGGCAGCAAGCCACTGCTGCACGGCCTCAAAGTAGGCGGTGTCGGACTCGGTATAGCCGTAAATTGCATGTCGGGCCTGGCGGACGAGGGAATCCTCGATGTAGGAGGACGCCTTAAAATCCATATCCGCCACCCACAGGGGCAGCACCCCCGCCGGGCGGCCGCGCTGAACGGCAAAATCATATTTCAGGCACTTGGTGCCCCGCCGGTCAATGACGGCATCAAAATCCAGATTGCGTTCGCTCATGGCGGGTCTCTCCCTTACAAAGTTTTACAGGGCGGCAAAGGCCTGTGTCAGGTCGGCGGTCAGGTCGTTCACGTTCTCGATGCCCACAGACAGCCGCAAAATGCGGTCGGTCAGGCCGTTGGCGGCCAGCACCTCAGGCGGGACATCGGCGTGGGTCTGGGTGACAGGGTAAGTCAGCAGGCTTTCGGTACCGCCCAAACTCTCGGCAAAGCGGATGAGCTTAACGTTTTTCAGCAGCACCGGCACGTAGGTCTTGTCGGTTACCTCAAAGGTCAGCATTGCACCAAAGCCACGAGCCTGGCATTTCATCAGCTCGTGGCCGGGGTGCTCCGGCAGGCCGGGGTAAATGACCCGGCTGACCTGGGGCTGCTTTTGCAGCCAGTGGGCCAGGGCCAGGGCGTTCTCCTCGGCACGGTCCATACGGACGGCAAGCGTCTGAATGCCCCGCAGCACCAGCCAGGAATCAAAGGGTGCCAGGTTTGCGCCAATGGTCTTGCTGACTTCCCGCAGGCGGGCGGCCAGCACCGGGTCTTTGACCACGGCAAAGCCTGCCAGCGTATCGTTGTGGCCGGAAAGGTACTTGGTGCCGCTGTGCACCACGATGTCCGCCCCCAGCGTGAGCGGGTTTTGCAGATAGGGCGAAAGAAACGTGTTATCGACAATGAGCACCGCCCCGCGGGCATGGGCCAGCTCGGCTGCCGCGCGGATGTCGGTGACGTTCATCATCGGGTTGGTAGGCGTTTCGATGTAGAGGGCCTTGGTCGCGGGGGTGATAGCCTGCGCGGCCGCCTCCATCCCCTTGCTGAAATTGACCGAGGTAAAGGTAATGCCCCGCGGCTCGCACACGGTGCGGAACAGGCGCGGCGTACCACCGTACAAATCAGATTCGGTCACCACATGGTCGCCGGGGGCAAACAGCTCCATCACGGCCAAAATTGCCGCCATGCCGGTGGCAAAGGCCACGGCGTCTGTGCCGCTTTCCAGCGCAGCAACGGTCTTTTCCAGCTGCTGGCGGGTGGGGTTCTGCACACGGCTGTAGTCGTAGCCGGTGCTTTGGCCCAGCGCCGGGTGGGCGAAGGTGGCGGTCTGGTAGATGGGGAAGCTGACCGCCCCGTAGCGGGCGGCGCGGTCGTCATCCTCCAGGTGGATACATCGGCTCTCGATCGAAAGGCTCATGGTCACACTTCCTTTATATGATGTGTCAGTCGGCGGGGGTGTAGTTGACCTCGACGACGATGTCCTCAAAGGTCACGGCGCGTACTTCGCCAGTTCCTTCCGGGTTGGATGGCTCGTACTGAATCTTGTAGCCGTCTTTCTTGAAGCGGGCCACGATGTCATCCAACTGCTGGCGGGTGTCAGCCTTGAAGCAGACGTGGGCCAGGCCGCTGCGGTTGAGTTCCTTTGGCTCGTCCACGATCTCGGGCTTGGTCATCAGTTCCAGCCAGGCACCGTGGTCCAGCTCCAGAATATCCGAATAGTAGTTGTTCTCCGGCTCGTTGTAGGATTTCAGCAGCTTTGCGCCGAAGTAGCTCTCAAAAAACCGGCGGGCGCCTTTCAGGTCTTTGACAAAGATACCAACATTGCCGATATACATGGTCAGATCCTCCTATTTACACGTTGTGATACATGGGGGTGGACAGGTACTTCATGCCGTTGTCCGGGATGATGACGGCGATATTTTTACCGGTGTATTCCGGGCGGCGGCCCACCTGCACAGCCGCGCGCAGGGCTGCGGCGGCCGAGGTGCCGAGGAACAGCCCCTCGGCCCGCAGGACTTCATGGGCAGTTTCATAGGCTTCCTCGGTGCGGATGTCGATGTACTCATCGCTCCAATCCGGGTTGAGGTAGTCGGACAGGTCACTTTTCGGCACGCCGTAAGCGGGCAGAACGCCGTCAATGATCTGGGCGTGGGGATGTGCGGGGGTAATGCGGGAATCCGGGTGGGGCTGCACCAGCACCACATGCAGTTGGGGGTTCTGGCTGCGCAGATACCGCGCTGTGCCGCTGCCCGTGCCGCCAGTGCCCGCCATGCAGACCAGTACATCCACCTTGCCGCCCGCATCCTGCCAGATCTCCGGGCCGGTGGTGCGGTAGTGGGCTTCGGGGTTGGCGGGGTTGGTCACCTGGTTGTTAAAGTATGCCCCGGTGCGCTGGCAGTAGGCGGCGATCTCCGCTAACGCAGCTTCCCGCTCCGGCTCCTGCCAGGGGTGGGTTCGCTCAGATTCGGGGCGTTCGCCGGTGGCGTCCTTGTAGTCGAGAAGCCGGGCACCGTAGGCCTGCAAAATCAGGCGGCGTTCGAGGGACGCTCCCCTCTCGAGGAAAATCTCCATTTTATACCCGCGGGCGGCGGCGAAGGCGGCCAGGCCGATGCCGGTGTTGCCGCTGGTCTGCTCTACGATCGTCCCGCCGGGGGCCAGATGGCCGGAGGCTTCGGCGGCCTGTATCATCGAGAGGGCCGCCCGGTCCTTGACGCTGCCGGTGGGGTTGAAGAACTCCAGCTTGGCCAGCAGATGCGCACCGCACTGCTGCTGCCGCTCAAAGCGGTCCAGTTCCATCAGCGGTGTGTGGCCTACCAATTCCTCGATGGAATGTACAATACCCGCCATAGCCTGCTTCCTCCCTTACACTTAAATGCTGTAATCGTAGTCATCGGTGACGGTCCGCAAAAAGCGCTTGCTTGCCTCCTGCCGGGGGTGCAGGAAAAATTCTTTTGCGGGGGCTTCCTCAGTGACGACGCCGTTTTCCATAAAGATGATGCGGTCGGACACGTTGCGGGCAAAGCCCATCTCGTGGGTGACGACCACCAGCGTCAGGCCGTCGGCGGCCAGCTGGGTGATGGTGTTCAGCACCTCGCGGGTCAGTTCCGGGTCAAGGGCGGAGGTAGGCTCGTCAAACAGCAGCACTTCGGGCTTGAAGGCGATGGCGCGGGCAATGGCCACGCGCTGCTGCTGCCCGCCGGAGAGCTGGTCGGGGTAAAAGTCCTTGCGGTGGAGCATACCCACCTTTTCCAGCACCTCGTCGGCGGTCTTATCGGCGGTGGCGCGGTCCACGCCACGGGCGGTGATAAGGCCCTCCAGCACATTCTGCTTGACGGTCATGTTGCGGAAGAGGTTGAAGTTCTGGAACACATAGCCCATCTTCATCCGCAGGGCACGAATTTCGCGGTGCTTTAATTGGGTGATGTCCTTTTCAAAGTCATCGAACCGGATGGTGCCGCTGTCGGCCTTCTGCAAAAAGCTGATGCAGCGCAGCAGCGTTGTTTTACCGGAACCACTGCTGCCCAGGATCGAGATGACCTCGCCCTTGTTGACATTGAGGTCCACACCTTTCAGCACCTGGGTGGTGCCGTAGCTGCAATGCAGGTCTTTTACTTCCAGCATGGTGATGTGCTCCTTTGCTTTGGGTCACGCCAGATGATCCGGCGTGACGTCCAGAATATCGTTGAAGTAGTTGTTGGCGATCATCATCACGCCCATGGCGGTGACGACCACGATCTGCTCCTCGTTGAAGTAAGTCTTGAGCCTGGTAAAAAGCTCCTCGGGCACGTGCTTGGGGTCGTTGGCAATGGCACGGCCGTAGTCGATGAGGACCTGCTCCTCGGGGGTGAACTCGAAGGTATCAAAGTCAATGCCGTTCCTTTTCAGCAGGTTGCGGAAGTAGATGCTGCACACCAGGCACCCGTTGGCCTGGGAGATGGCGTACTCGTAAAAATCAGCGGCACGCTTGCCGATGAGGCGAGCCAGCTCGGCATCCAGTGCGTAGGAGCCAGCCTCCACCGCATTGAAGGCGGCAGCATTGTGTAGCAGGGTGCGCTTTTCAGCGGTGATGGTGTGTCCCTCGGCCACATGGTCGGCCACGATCTTTTTAATGTTTTCGGGGGCGGTATCGATGTTGATCTCATTGATGATGGACATAGCAGGCAGACTCCTTTTCAAGTTGTTTTTAGGCGGGTTTCTGTTTGGGCTGTTTCCAGGCAAGGCGCTTTTCCAACACGCTTTGCAGCAGGGTCAGCACCGTGTTGAGCATTAAGTAGACAAAGGCGGCTTCGCAATACAGCGCAAAGGGTTCAAAGGTGCGGGAGGCAATCTGCTGGGCGGCTTTGAACATTTCCACCACCGTGATGCTGGCGGCCAGCGAGCTGTCCTTCGTCAGGCCGATGAGGGTGCTGAACAGCGTGGGGAAGGCCACCCGTGCAGCCTGGGGCAAAATGACCCGCAGCATGATCTGGCCGGAACTCAGGCCGATCATGTACCCGGCCTCCCACTGGCCTTCCGGCACCGACTGGATGGCGGCGCGGATGGTCTCGGACATATAGGCCGCGTAGTTCAGCGAGAAGGCGATGACCGCCGACGGGAACGCATCCAGCGTGATGCCTAAGGACGGCAGGCCGAAGAAGATGATGTACATCTGGACGATCAGCGGCGTACCGCGGAACACCCAGACATACACGCGGGCCAGCTGCTTAAGCACCGGGATCTTTTGAATTTGAATCAGCGCCAGCAGGAAACCCAGCACCAGGCTCAGGATGTAGATGCACACGGTAAGGGGGATGGTGACCTGCACACAGTACAGGACCAGCCGGGGAAACGAGGATACCAGAATATCCAGCAGTCTTTGCGTCATTGCGAATCACCTGCAATCAATTGCTGTAAGCGGAGTTGGTGTAATCACCGCCCAGATATTTTTCAGAGATCTCTTTCAGGGTGCCTTCCTCGCGGAGTTCGGCCAGAGCAGCGTTGATAGCGTCCAGGAACTCCGGCTCACCCTTGCGGACGGGGATGGCGATGACGTCCTCGGAGTTGGGGATGACGAAGGCGGCCTTCATCTTATCGGCGGCGTCTGGGTGCTCGTCCAGATAGGCGTTCAGCACCGGGACGCTGGTGCCCAGGAAGTCGGCGCGGCCGGAGAGGACCAGGTCGATGGCCTCGGCGCTGGTATCGATGCCCACGACCTCGGCACCGTTCTCCTCGTACCAGGGGATGAAGGCGTTGGTGGTGTTGGTGGCGATCTTTTTGCCGTTCAGGTCCTCGGGGCCGTTGATGCTGTCATCGTCGGCACGCACGACCACGCGGCGGGCTTCGTAGTAGTAGGGGTCGGAGAAGTCGTATTTTTCGGTGCGCTCGTCGGTGATGCTGACGCTGTTGATGACCGTATCAAAGCGGCCGGTGTCAATACCGATGAGCAGCGAGTCCCAGGCGGCCTCCTGGAACTCGACCTCGACGCCCAGCTTTTCGGCCAGGGCCTTGCCCAGTTCCACGTCCAGGCCGGTCAGCTCGCCGTTATCATCGTGGTAGGTGAACGGCGGGTAGGTACCTTCGACACCGATGACCAGCTTGCCGGCGGCCTTGACTTTTTCCAGCTCGTTTTCACCGGAGGTTTCAGCCGTGGAGGCGGCGGTGTCGGTAGAAGCTGCTGCAGAAGAAGCGCTGCTGCCGCAGCCGGCCAGGGCGGCGGTCAAGGTTAGTGCGGCCAGCGCAGCGGCAGACTTTTTCAAGATTTTTTTCATGGTAGTTTCCCCTCTGTCATTTCTCTATGTTCTTGTGTTTCGTTTCGGCGGTTCAACTTACCCGAACAGGTAAAACAAAAGCCCGGGGGCTTTTACAGGCTCCCAGGCACACAGCAAACGATGTTGTACAGTTACACTTTAAACATCGACAAAGCACAAGCAAGACGAATGTGCCCGGCCATACGGATATGCCTGGGAGCAAAACATTCGACAACACATGCGGACGGCGGCGATGGCATGGATGGTATACATGGCACATTTCTCCTTTCGTCTTTGTTCATGCTTCCTGTTCGGATTCATTGGCTGTATCATACACCCATTTACCTACTATGTCAATATGTTAGTAGGTAAATAATGCAAAAATATTTGCAGAAATTTACAAAAATTCGGCAGCACGTTTGTTTATTGTGCTGCCGTCGGATGGTTTTATTCGTGCAAAATGGTCTTCAGGTCGGTTTTGGGGTCGCTGGTGGGGGTCAGGTGGTAGTTTTCCACCAGAAATTGTAATACATTTGGTGAGACAAACGCCGGGATGGTGGGGCCTAAATAGATGTGCTGCAGACCCAGATAGAGCAGCGTCAACAGGATGCAGACGGCTTTCTGCTCGTACCAGGAGAGCACCAGCGTCAGCGGCAGGTCGTTGACCCCGCAGCCGAAGGCCTCGGCCAGGGCCAGGGCAATGCGGATCGCGCTGTAGGCATCGTTGCACTGGCCGCAATCCAAGATGCGCGGGATGCCCCCGATGCTGCCCAGGTCCATATCGTTCAGCCGGTATTTACCGCAGGCCAAGGTCAAAATCAGCGTATCTGCGGGGGTCATGCGGGCAAAGTCAGTGTAATAACTGCGGCTGGGAGCCGCGCCGTCGCACCCGCCGATGAGGAAGATGTGGCGAATTTTGCCGCTTTTCACCAGCTGCACGATCTCTCCCGCATGGGCCAGCACGGCGTTGCGGGCAAAGCCGGTGGTGACGGTGTGGCCGCCGTTCATGCCGGTCATGGGATGGTCATCCGGGTAGCCGCCGCACTCCAGCGCTTTTTCAATGACCGGCGTAAAATCCTTGTCCGCGCCGATGTGGGGGATTTCCGGGTAGGAGACCACCGAGGTGGTGAACACCCGGTCGCAGTAGCTTTGCCGCACCGGCATCAGGCAGTTGGTGGTAAACAGAATGGGCGCCGGGATATTGTGGAACTCGGTCTGCTGGTTCTGCCATCCGGTGCCAAAGTTGCCCTTTAAGTGGGGGTACTTTTTCAGCTCCGGGTAACCGTGGGCAGGCAGCATCTCGCTGTGGGTGTAGATGTTGATGCCCTTGCCCTCGGTCTGCTCCAGCAGCAGCTTTAAGTCGTGCAGGTCGTGGCCGCTTACCACGATGAACGGTCCTTTTTCAATCGTCAGCGGCACGGTGACGGGCACCGGGTCGCCGTAGGCTTCGGTGTTGGCGGCGTCCAACAGGGCCATGCAGGCCAGGTTGACCTCGCCGGTTTTCAGCACCAGTTTTAGCAGGTCATCAGGTGATTTTTCCTCGCCCAGGGCGGCCAGTGCCTCGTAGAAATAGCGGTTCACGGCGGGGTCGGTCTTGCCCAGGGCACGGGCGTGGTAGGCATAGGCTGCCATGCCCTTGAGGCCGAACAAGATCAGCGATTTCAGCGACCGCACGTCCTCCCCTGCCCGCCAAAGCTCGGCCATATCATAATCCGCAAAGTGGGTGGTGCTGACAGCGGCTTTCTCTTTCTCTATATCGTTTTTGATTTGCAGGATCGTCTCGTTATTGAAGTTCACGTTGGTGATGGTGGTAAACAGCCCTTTCAGCATCAGCTCGTCGGTGCGGTCGGTGGCTGTCCCCGCCTGCACCGCCTGCGCAAGGCCGATCAGCGCGCCGATGACTTCATCCTGATAGTTGGCGGTATCAGCCTTTTTGCCGCACACCCCGGCCTTACCATCGCACCCGGTATTGTGCGCCGTCTGCTGGCACTGGAAACAAAACATCTCTTGCATGTGGTTACCCCCTTACAAAATATCTCTTATAAAGGGTTGCCTGCTATGCGCATTTTATGCGCATCTATAAACAAAAGAGCCTCCCCCTGGGAGACAGACTCCCCCGATACGGGGGGGAGGTGGCGCAAAGCGCCAAAGGGGGAGCAGTGGCTGCGCGTTAGCGCAGACGGAGGGAGAGGCCTCTCAGGCTTCACATCCTTACTGAACCGTTTGTTCTGGTTTTTTCCGTTTCAAATACACCATAAAGCCCAGGCAGAGGAGCAGCTGGACGATGGAGGACAGCGGCGTCGCAAGACCAATATGGAACAGCGTGGCGTTGGCGGTGCGGCTGATGAGGTAGGACACCGGCACACGCACGCCGAAGGCACCTGCGATGCCCTGCAGCATGACAAACCGCGTCTGGCCGATGCCGTTGTAGTAGCCTGTGTAGCAGAAGAAGATGGAGGTAAACAGGCAGTCAATGGCGTAGGCACGCAGGCAATCCGCCGCAGCGGCGATGACTTCCGCGTCCGAGGAGAAGATGCCCGCCAGCAGGTCGCCGTAGAAGTAGGCGAGGAAGAACATCCCTACGCCGATGACGAAGGACACCGCCGCGCCGTAGTGCAGCGCCTTGCGGGCGCGGTCCATGCGGCCGGCACCGTAGTTCTGGGCCACAAAGGCCGAGATAGACTGCATGAAGGCCGAGGAGATCCGCATGATAAAGGCGCAGACTTTCTCGGCCACGCCCACGCCTGCCGACGCCGTAACGCCCATGGCGTTGACGATGGCCAATATAATAAGGAACGACACGCTGACCACCTGGGCCGCCACAGTGGCGATGGCCGCACCCGCCGTGCCCAGGCCCAGCCCGGCGCAAAGCAGCAGGTCGCCCGCAATGTTGCATACGCAGGCAATGGCCACCGTCAGCAGCGGCGTGCGGGAATCCCCCAACCCGCGGAAGATGCAGCCGATAAGGTTATACGCCACGATGACCAGCATGCCCGCACCGCAGATGCGCACATAGCTGACGGTCTTGGCAAAGGCTTCCGCCGGGGCGTTCATGATGCTGCTGATCTGCGGGGCAAGCAGCACCAGCACCGCCGTCATGGCCACGGCCAGGACCGCGAACATGACAATGGCCGTGCCCACGGTGCGGCCGCAGTTTTTGCGTTCGCCGCAGCCGATCTGCTGGCCCAGCAAGATCGTGGTGCCCATGGCAAAGCTGCTGACGAGGTTGGTCAGCGTCATCATGATCTGCGAGCCGGTGGACACTGCCGACACGTCCGCCGGGGAGGCAAACTTGCCCACGATGAGCAGGTCCACCGCGCCGTACATAGCCTGCAAAAACAGGGCGAACAGCACCGGCAGCGCAAAAACGATCAGCGGCTGCAAAATTTTGCCCTGGACAAAAGTATTTTCCTGTTGTTTCTCCATATCGCACCTCGTTTGTGTTGTGCCACAACAAAAAGCCGGATAAGAAGCAGGTATTTCAACCCGCCATCTTATCCGGCTATTGTTTCTTATGAACAAATTGCCCTCCGATGAGTTGTAGTCAGTATACACTTTTCGCGTCTGTATGTCAATAGCGGGGCTTGCGTTTCGGTTCTCTTTATTGTATAATGTATCTAATTATAATGTATAAGGTCGTACAAATCGAACAAGGCCGTGACAAGATGCAAAAAAGGAAAGTCAATCTCAATACCCTCTATTTTTCGGACCGGCTGCAGGCAGAGCTGCGCGGCATCGGCCGCCATGCGCTGACACTGGTGGTGGCCCCCATGGGTTACGGCAAGACCACCGCTGTAAACTGGTACCTGGGCGAGTGCGCCCAGCAGCCGGGCACCCGCGTGGTGCGCATCAGCATGTATTCAGACAGCCTGCCCATCTTTTGGCAGAGCGTGCAGTACGCCTTTGACCGTGCCGGGTACGATGTGCTGCAGGGCTACGACTGCCCCCAGGATGCCGCCACAGCCGCCATGCTGATCGACGATTTGAACGACGCACTGGCCGGACCAGATGCCTGCTATATCTTCCTTGATGACTTCCATCTGCTGCAGGATCACCGCAGCGCTGTTTTTCTGGTAAAGTGGGCGCTGCGCCTGCCGGAGAACGTGCATATCATCGTCGCCACCCGCGACCGCCATCCGTGGGATAACGCGCTGGTGCAGCTGGGCAGCCGGGTGTGCATTTTCGGCCCCAAGCAGCTGCGGCTGGACAAAGCCGGGCTGGGCGCTTACATCCGCCGCTGCGGGGGCGAGTTTTCCGACGCGGACGTGGAAAAGCTGCTGTTCGCTACCGAGGGCTGGTTCTCCGCCGTCTACCTGAGCCTGCAAACGCTGGAGGACCGCGGCTCCCTGCCAGACAAAAGCTCCGACATCTACGACCTGTTCACCGCCGCCATGATTGATCCGCTGCCGCCGATGCAGCAAGAGTTTTTGACCGTGCTGGGTCTGGCCGATGAGTTTACCATCGAGATGGCCGAGGCCGTCACCGGGCGGGCGGATGCCGCCGCCCTGCTGGCCGAGCTGACCAGCCGCAATGCCTTTGTCAAACGTCTGCCGGACAGCGACCTGTACCGCTGCCATCATGTAATGAAAGACTGTGCCGCCCGGGCGTTCCGCACCCTGCCGCAGGAAAAGCAGGCCTTATACTACGGCCGCTACGGCCAGTGGTTTGAGCGCCGCGGCTGCTACCTGCGCGCCCTGGCCGCCTACCGGGAGGGCAGCAATTTCGATGGCTGTCTGCGGGTGGTGGAGAAAGATGCCGGCATCCAGCTGGCTACCCTGCCCGCCGCTGCCACGCTGGCGGACCTGGCCACCTGGCCGCAGGCGGCACTGAAAGCCCACCCCACGGCCCTGCTGGTGCTGATGCGCTGCATGTTCAACTGGAAACAGATCCCCCGGATGCTGCAATACAAGGCCCTGCTGCTGACCAGTCTGGAGGAACACCCCGAATGGGACGAGGAGCAGCGCGGCAACCTGCTGGGCGAGTGCTACCTGATCGAAAGCTTTTTGGTGTATAACGACATCACCGCCATGGGCCGGATGCACCGCCGCGCCGCCGACCTGATGCGCCGCCCGGCGATCAGCATCCATCCCACCGGCGGCTGGACCTTCGGTTCCCCCTCGGTGCTGTGGATGTTCCATCGCGGCCCCGGCCTGCTGGACGAGGAACTGGTGGAGATGGACCGCTGCATGCCCTGCTACTGCCGCATCACCAACGACCACGGCCAGGGCGCTGACCTGGTCATGCGGGGCGAAGCCGCCCTGCTGCGGGGTGAATTGGACGATGCCCAGATCGAGCTGGAGCGCACCTACACCGCCATCGAGGGCAACGGGCAGGAGAACATCGCCCTGTGCTGCGACTTTCTGGCCCTGCGGCTCTACCTGCTGAACCAGGGCAGCCCCCGCTGCACCCCGCAGGACCGCCGCGACATTCTGCACGAGCATCACAACCTGGCCTGGCTGCGCCTGTGGGATGCCTGCTGCGCCTACTTCTACGCCCTGCTGGGCAAGGAGGATCACATTCCCGAGACGTTCCGCACCCACCAGCTGGAATCGATGAACTTTTTAGCCCCCGCCCTGCCCATGATGCAGCTGATCGAGAACCAGGTCTACCTGACCCAGCAGGAGTGGGCCAAGGTCATTGGCCGCAGCGAAAAGCTGCTGCATACCTGCGGTTTGTTCCATTATGAATCGGTGTCGCTGTACATCCGCATCCAGACCTCCGCCGCCTACGCTATGCTGAACAAGCGGGCCGAGGCCGCCCGCCTGCTGTGCGAGACCCTGTTTGAAGCCAAGAAAGACGGCCTGGCCCTGCCCCTGGCCGAGAACTACCGCTACCTGGCCCCGCTGCTGCAGGCCTGCCCGCAGGATGATTTTACCCGGCGCGTCAACGCACTGGGTGCCCGGCTGGAACGCAGCTGCAGCGAACTGCGCCACAGCCAGACCACCCTCGCCGCTCTGAGCGGCCTGACTGACCGCGAGCGGGAGATCTGCGCCCTGATCGCCGCCCGCCTGACCAACCGGGAGATCGGCCAAAAACTGTACCTCTCCGAGGGGAGCGTGAAGCAGTACAGCAACCAGATTTATTCCAAACTACATATTGAGGGCGACACCCGCACCAAACGCAAGCGGTTGATCGATTTGCTGGAAAGTGACAATTTCTAACCTTTGGTTAATAGCGCCCTGCCATAATCCACTGTACAATATAAAGTACAGTGGTTTTTTTATACCCTTTTGTCGACAACGGCAAGCTGAAAAAGGAGGAAGCCTCATGAAAAAACGCGAAAGAACTGCCGCTGCGCTGCTGGCTGCCCTCTGCCTGACCGCTACCGCCTGCGGCGGCCAACCCGGCCCAGAAGAAGCTGTGACCACCGCCGCCGAGGACCTTTCTGCCTACGCCAGCTGCTGGAAATACGATGACATGCCCTTTTATATGGTCATCAACGAGGATAACGAGTGGGTCGCTATCAATGTCTACGGCGACCAGGTCGGCCCCGGTGCATACACCCACGAGGGGGACGGCATTACCCTGAGCATGGACGATGGCAGCCTGCTGACCAGCTTTACCCCCACGGATTCCGGCCTGGTGGATGCCGCTGGCAACACGCTGACCGCCTGGGATTACATCATGCTGCTGCCCGATGCGGCGGACGATCTGAACATGACCGCCAACTTTCCGGACAGCTTTGCCAACGTTACCATCCAGTACCCAGTGCAGATGAACACAAGCACCATCCCCGGCATTACCAACGCGCTGGCCTTTAACGCCGAGATGGAGGCCGGGACCGAGGACTATTACTCCAACATCTTCTTCGGCTTTGAGCCGATCTCCGGCTACGATGACAAACTGACCCAGGGGCTGGCCGCCGCCAAGCCCTATATGGAGCAGATGCTCAACCAGCAGCTGGAATCGATGTACAGCGGCAAGATCTTAAAGACTATCGCGTCGGACTGCATCGATGGCGGCAATTACTACAGCATCACCGGCTATGTCTGGCTGGACCCCTCGGTGTTCGAGGACGCCCCCACCGAGCCGGTGCGCGGCATCATCGAGATGCGGTACTACGGGCCTACCGGCTACGCGCTGGTATCTATGGCAACCTCACTGGAAAGCCGCATCCAGAACTATAACACCATCCGCAGCAACATGCTTGCCACCTGCAGTTATACAACTGATTGGGTCACCGCCCCCAAGCCGGTACCCACCGCTGCGCCCGCCCCGGCTGCCACAACCACCGGGACGGGCAGCACGGGCGGCACAACGGGGTCGGATTCCGGCGATTACGGCACGCCCTATTACTGGAACGACGATGATGGGGATGTCTGGTACTGGAACGGCACCTACAACGAGTTCATCGGCTATGGCGACAGCTACTACATTGACGATGACGGCCAGTATTACGAATCCAACGACGCAGGCTGGGAGGACGACGGTTACGGCGACACCTTTGACTACGAGGAAGAGTATTACGAGGACTACGACCCCTGGTCTGACCCCGGTGACGGCTGGGGCGACTATGACGACTACAGCTACGATGACGAGGGCTGGGGAGATTATTTTGATTAAGCATGATTAAGAGCGTTGGCGTTATAAGGCAACCCAACCACCACATATTGTGCAAACAGCCCATTTTTCAGTCATTATTTTTGTGTAACTATGCGAATAGATTTTACCCCCCCCCCTACGTGCTATAATATCTTTCATAGGTTAAATTCGGCAAAATGTGTCATGTTGCTTTGTGCAACACGAACGGGCATACCAGGGGCACGCCCCTGTTTATGATAAATTTTCTACCAAGGAAAGAAAGGATTGAATGGAAATTATGCACAGCAAATTTCTGAAATTGCAGACGGCGCTTTTGTCTGTCCTGCTGTTGTTCAGCGTACTGCTGCCCCAGACGGCCTTAGCCGCGGGCGGCACCACCAACGCAGCGGCCGCGCAGGATACTGTTACGCTGGTCGACCCCGATACCTTCAACTCGTGGGAAACGATTCAGGGTACCCGCAGCATCACGCAGGGCCGTATCTGGGCCGACAAGACGGTCTCGAATAATGAGATTACGTTCTCTCCCAATTCCCCGCTGGGCGAATCGGGCAAAACTGTCAGCAAAACCGATTGTTCGGATTTTCTGGTCGCCCTGTCGGCCCTGTCGTCCACGTCCTCGCTGACCAAGCCCGAACCCCAGCCCATTGATATTGTGCTGGTGCTGGATGCTTCCGGCAGTATGAGTGACCCCATGGGCGGCACTACTTGGGAAAACTATGACAACACCAAGAGAATCAAAGCGCTGAAAGACGCCGCAAAGAATTTCCTGGAAGCAGCCAAGAAACAGAACGATGAAATTGAAGACCCTGCAAAGCAGATTCAGGTTTCCATCGTAAAGTTTGCCGGTAATAAAACCGACAAGGTCGGCAATGATACCTACAGAGACAGCGGGTATAGTTACAACTATTCCCAGATCATGCGGAATCTCACGCTGTGCAACAATACCAACTTAAGCACCTTAAATAGTGTTGTAGACAGCATAAATCCTGCCGGTGCTACCCGCTCTGATTATGGCATGGAGCTGGCCCAGACAGTCCTCGACAGTACCAGTGCCCGCAGCAATGCCAAAAAGGTCGTCATCTTCTTTACCGACGGCAAGCCAACTTCTCGCAGTGATTACAACGCAAAAGTTGCTGGCGGTGCCATTAACACAGCCAAAACCCTAAAAGACAGTGGTACCACCATTTACACTGTCGGTATTTTCAGCGGTGCGGATTCTTCCAATCCTCCCGCTATGCCTGGCCAAGACGAAAAGAAACTTGCCAACCGTTTCATGCACGCCGTTTCCAGCAACTATCCCGCTGCGTCTTCGTCTGGGAATGACTGGGACGGTTACACTGTCTCGATGGGCACCCGCGCCGAAAATTCCAACTACTACAAAACCGCCACCAAATCCACGGAACTGAATACCGTATTCCAGGAAATCTTTACAGATGTCACCTCTGATCCCCCGGTTCCCACGTTGGTGGAATCGAGCAAAAACGCCACCGAGAGCGGCTATGTAACGTTTGAGGATCCCCTGGGCGATTACATGACCGTTACGGATTTCAATGCCATTGCTTTCAGCGATAAAATCTACACAGATCCCGACGTAAAGACCGTCGGCAATGTTACCACCTATACCTTCAACGGCACCAACATGGGCAACGTTGCCTACCCGCAGAATGTCGACCTGAATAAAATCATTATCACGGTCACCCACGACAACAACCTTCAAACCGGCGACAAAGTCAAAGTCGAGATCCCGGCCGCCCTGCTGCCCCTGCGGTATTATAATATTGCTGAGGATAAGGACGGCAAGGTCTCGATGGAGATCACGCCGACCTATCCTATCCATGTTTTCTACTCCGTCAGCCTGAAAGATGCGGCCAAGCAGCAGATGGAATCCGGCGTTATCACCGATACCGCCCTGGCCAGCTATGTTGCCGCCCATATCGAGGGGGACGGCAAGGCCTACTTCTACTCCAACCTGTACACCGACGCACGCACAGGTACGGATGCCGAGGGCAAGCCTTACACCGCCGGCAACACCACGGCTTCTTTCGTGCCTGCCGAGACCAACAGCTTCTATTACTACACCGAGGACACCCTGCTGTACGAGGATGAGGCTTGCAAGACCCCTGCCAAAAATGTGAAGCCCAACACGCCGTACTACTACGACCTGCCCTACTATGAAGTCGGCAAAACGGATGCCACCGGCAGCCTGGAAGAGCTGCACAGCCGCATCAAGATCAGCATTGCCACCCAGAAGGAGATCAATGACACCCTTGATAAGAACGACGACGGCGTATATTATGTTCCCAAAGGCACGCTGAAGGGCAGCTATCCCCAGGCACTGGATAACCAGCTCGGTGGCAAGGAAAAGAACATCACCAACACCGCCAGCCGCCGCATCGATTTTGGCTGGGACAACAACTATACCATCGGCCGCCTGTACCTGGGCAACAACGGCAAGATCGGCTATAACACCACCGGCAGCCTGAAGATCACCAAGCAGGTCGCCAAGGCTGACCCGTCCTACAGCCCCGATGCCGGGACCCAATTCTACATCAAGGTCGTCCTGGAAGGCAACGGCGCAAATGGCACTTACACCTACACCATCGACGGCGACACCAGCGATTCGTACACGTTCAAAAACGGCGGTGTCATCACCCTGAAAAACGGCCAGACCGCCGAGATCAAGGGCCTGCCCGCAGGCTGCAAGTATACCGTCAGTGAGCCGGCAGACACCCTGCCCGCCGGGTATACTTCCAGCATCGATACCCCCGCCGGCGTGATTGCCGCCGGTAAGGTCCAGGATACCGCCCCGGTGGTTACTGTGACCAACACCTATAAGCCGAGTTCTTACACCCTCAATGGTAAGACCAACCTGAGCGGCAAGAAAGTTTTGAGCGGCCGCGATTGGCAGAGCAATGACAAGTTCGTCTTCCATCTGGAAGCTTTCGAACCGGATAATACTCCCCTGCCCAAGAACGGTGACACAGATTTAACGCGCGTTGAACTGATGCCTAGCGAAGGCACCCAAGGGGGCACCGAAGTCCCGTTCAACTTTGGTGATATTACCTACACCAAGCCCGGCACCTACCGCTACCGCATCTACGAGGAAACGCCTTCCAACGCTGCCAAGATCCCCGGCATTGACTACGACACCACCACCTACACGGTGACCGTCAAGATCAAAGATAACGGCGAGGGCCAGCTGGAGCTGGACAGCGTTACTAAAGCCCTGGACAACAAGGACAATGTAACGGAGATGCCCGCGGACAACATTCCTCTGTTCAAGAACATCTTTAATGCAGATGACGAGGAGATCAACTTTGTCGCGACCAAGGTCTACAAAGACAATGCCGGCAACTCGATCAACCCGGATGTGAACCAATTCCAGTTCACCCTGAGCGTATCCAAAAAGGACGCCAACGGCAACAATGTTACCGAGACCGATCCCCCGATGCCCACTCCCACCACCGTAGGCAACGATGACGGCGGTCAGATCGACTTTGGCAAGGTGACCTACACCGCAGCCAACGTTGACCACACCTACTGGTACCAGATGAGTGAGAAACCGGGTGACAATGCGTGCATCGCCTATGATAAGACCACCTATCTCATCAAAGTCGAAGTCGGCTCTAAACCCGGTGCCGACAACAAGCTGATCGTCACATCCAACACCACTTACTACAAGCAGAATGAAAACGGTGCATGGCAGCCGGTCGACATCAACACCGGTGACGATGTTGCCAGCAAGATCACCTTTACCAATACCCTGACGCCGACCCCGGCCAGCGCAAAACTGTATGTCGGCAAGATCCTTGCGGGCCGCGATTGGATGGATAGCGACGAATTCACCTTTACCCTGACCGCCAAAGACAACGCCCCCATGCCGGAGGGTGAAAACGCCAACAAGCTTACGATCACCAACGAATCCAACAAAGTAATGGATAATGAGCGCCTGGGTTCTTTCGGCGAGATCACCTTTATCCAGCCCGGCACTTACGTTTATACCATTTCCGAGGATACGGTCACGCTGCCCGGCTTCAAGAATCATCCCGGCGATATTACGGCAACCGTAACGGTTACCCGGGAAGGCAACGAACTTATCCGTCAGATCAGCTACAAGGACGCCGATGGCATAGTTGGCGATGTTAACGGTTATTTCACCAATACCTATAGCACCGACCCGTACACGGTTTCTACCTCGGTGCTGTTCAACGCCAGCAAAACGCTGAAAGGCCGCGGCTGGCTGCCCGAGGAGAACTTCACCTTTGTGCTGACCGGCGACGAGAGCAACCCCGCCGACACCCCGATGCCTGACTTCTGCGAGGCCGTTGCCAACAGCAGCCACACGACCGTTACGCTGGGCGATGACAAAGACCTTCGCTTTACCCAGCCCGGCACCTACACCTACTACATCACCGAAAAGACGGAAAGCACCCCCGGCCTTATCTACGACACGTCCAAGTATAAGGTCGTTGTCACGGTGGAGGATAAGGATGCCGACGGCGGCAACATCGGCAAGAGCGGCAAGCTGACCGGCAGTGTGCAGTATTTCAAGGGCACGTTGGGCGAAAACGCCGAGTATACGTTCAGCGCCAAGCCCGAAAGCGCCAACATTGCCGCCTTTACCAACACCTATACCACCGAACCGGCTACGCTGAACGGCGAGGAGAATCTCTCCGTTACCAAGAAGCTGGTAGGCCGCGAATGGGGCAACGAGGAAGCGTTTACCTTTACCATTGCCGCTGCTGGCGACAATGCCGAGAACACCCCGCTGCCCAGCGAAACGACCCTGAGGCTGACCAAACCCGACCCCGACGAGGATACCGCCACCGGCCACTTCGGCGACATTACTTACACCAAGCCAGGTACGTACAGCTACACTATCAGCGAGGTGCGCGACACCGATAACACGGCCGCCATCACCCAGTGGGACGCTTCCGTCTACACCGTGAATGTGACCGTAGCAGACAACGGCGCCGGCAAACTGCACATCACCGACTTCACAGTGGAGAGTGACGGCTCCAACTACATCGGTATCTCGTTCACGAACCGCTACGAAGCCGACCCCAACCCCACCAAGACCGTGACGGATGAAAGCGGCAACAACATCGACAACACGCTGGTAAGCCCCGGCCAGAAGCTGACTTATACCATCCATTGGGTCAACAATGCCGTGGATACTACCGGTAAGTACACACCCGCTGAAATCACCGTTACCGACACCGTGCCCGCCAATACCACCTTTGACTCCGCCGACAACGGCGGCACGTGGGACAAGACGGACAACAAGGTGACCTGGAAGTTCAACGCCGATCCTAACACGGAAGGCAACGTAAGCTTCACCGTCAAGGTCAACGAGAGCATTTCCGGCGAGAACGGCGAGATCAACAACTCCGCCTTGGTAGGCAACCGCACCACCAACATCACCCACAACTACCTGCCCGGCAAGACCGCTGACAAGGATGCCAACACCACCTTGAAAGTGGGCGACGAGCTGACCTACACCATCAAGTACAAGAACTTGGAGGACGCCGCCGCCACCGTAACCGTGACCGACGCTGTGCCCGCTGGCACCGAATTCGTGAGCGCCGACAATGACGGCGTGTGCGAGAACGGCACCGTCACCTGGAACATCGCTGACGTTGCCTCCGGCACGGAAGGCTCCGTGAGCTTCAAGGTGCGCGTTACGATCGACGCTGTGGGCAACTCCATCGAAAACCAGGCTCAGGTCAAGATCGGCGACCATAACCCGGTAACGACCACCAAGACCGAGAACAAGAACATTGAGAAGCCCTCCCCTGCCAGCGTGACCCTGACCGCATGCAAGACGCTGATATCCGATGTGGGCAATCACACCCTGGCCGCGGGCGAGTTCGCCTTCAACCTGCTGGATAAGGACGGCAAGCTCGTCCAGACCGCCCCCAACGATGCCGAGGGCAACGTGACCTTTGACGCGCTGAGCCTTGACACCATCGGTGAGTACACCTACACCATCTGCGAGGTCGACGGCAACGTGGGCTACATCACCTACGACGGCAGCCAGTACACCGTCACCTTCAGCGTGTACGATGCCAAGGACGGCACGTTGGCCGCTACCGAACCGGTCTACAGCCTGAACGGCAAGACCGTGGACGCCGCAGAATTTATCAACCACTACACCGCAGAGCTGCCCGCGGGCGCCAGCTTCAGCCTGAGCGCTACCAAGACCCTGACCGGCCGCAGCATGATCGACGGCGAGTTCTTCTTTACGCTGGAGGACGAGGGCGGCAACATTGTGGCCACCGCAAGCAGCGACGCCGAGGGCAACATCCAGTTCCCGGCCGTTGGCCTGAAAAACGTGCAGGCCGCCTACACCGCCCTGCTGGCCGCTGCCGAACCTGTGCAGCCTGCTGCAGAGCCCACCCCAGCTGAGGACGAGCAGCCCGTCAAGATTGAGGACGGCGAGCAGGCCCCCCTGGAGACCGCTGTGGCCGCCAACAGCTTGGAGGGCACCCCCGCTGTTGTGACCGACGCCGAAACCGAAACCGAGCTCGACGTCGCCCCCGAAACTGACCCTGAAACCGAACCCGAAACTGAACCCGCGCCCACCGTGGATACCGATGCTGTGCAGGCCCTGCTGACCCGCTGGTATACCATCCGCGAGTACGCCCAGGGCAAGGACGGCGTGACCTACGACGCCAACACCTACATGGTCCGCGTACAGCTGGCCGACAAGGAAGGCCAGGGCACGCTGACTGTGGACAGCATCCAGTTCTTTGCCGCAGACGGCGAGACCCCGCTGGACAACAGCGCTGTCGTGTTCAACAACTCCTACGCAGCCGAGGGCGTTGATCTGACCGTGACCGCCCAGAAGCAGCTGACCGGCCGCAGCATGGCGGATGGCGAGTTCAGCTTCCGCCTGAGCTGCAATGACGATCCTGCCAACGAGCAGACCGTGACCAGCGACACCAACGGCCGCATCGCCTTTGCCCTGCACTACGATGACAAGGACGGCACCGGCACCCAGGAGACCCACACCTACACTGTGACCGAGGTGCGCGGCGACAATGACACCATCACCTACGATGACACCGCCTACACCTTTACCGTGGAGGTCATCGACGATGGCACCGGCCACCTGACCACCAAGGTCACCCAGCCCGAGGCAATGGTCTTCCGCAACGTGTACACCCCCAAGGCCACCAGCATTACGCTGGCGGGCAACAAGGTGCTGAACGGCCGCGCCCAGAAAGCCGGCGAGTTCACCTTTGAGTTGTGCGACGCCAACGGCGCGGTGATTGCCACCGCCGCCAACGACGAGAATGGCTACTTTGCCTTCCCCGCCCTGAGCTACGACGAGGCTGGTGAGTACACCTACACCGTGCGCGAGAAGGACACCGGCGTTGGCCGCGTGACCTACGACAAGACCGTGTACAGCGTGACCGTGCAGGTACGGGATGAGGATGGCCAGCTGAAGGCAGACATTATCCTGCCCGCCTCCGGCCTGACCTTTACCAACACCTACACGCCGGAGCCGGCCCAGACGCCTGCCCCGACCCCGAAACCGACTACTTCCCCCGCACCGGCGGCAACGGCGGCTCCCACGCCCGCCCCGGCACGCATCCCTCAGACGGCAGACAGCTTTCCGCTGGCTTTGCTGATCGGCCTGCTGGCCGTCAGCGGCGGCGCACTGGCTGTGCTGCTCACCGCACGCAAGTGCGGCAAGAAGTAACGACACTTCCGGCATAATTTCCTCAAACCGGAACACCCCCGCATCCCAGACAGCGCAAGCTGCAGGATGCGGGGGTGTTCTGTTTATTGTTTGTTTACTGTTTAGGCGAATGGCGTTTTTTACGCCTGCGTAGGATAAGGACCACCACCAGCAGGATGATGACAGCGGCCCCGATATACAGCGTGTAGGCACGCCGGAACGACCGCGCCGTATAGTGGATGACCGCCTGGACGGGCTGGGTGGGGGCGTCGTCCTCGCCGTTATAGGCCACCCGCTTGGCCTGTACGATCAGGCGGTGGGTGTTGATGCCGTAGGGCGTGCAGGTCATCAGGGAGAGCCAATCCTGCCCGTGCAGGATGCGCAGGGCTTTGTTCAGGGTCTCGAAATCATCCTTGGGGACCATGGGCAGGATGTTCTCGACCCGGTAGGTGTGGACCTCGCCCAGGATGTGCAGGTAGATCATGTCCCCTTCTTCCAGCTGGTCGATGTCGCTGAACAGCCGCGCCGAGGGCAGACCACGGTGGGCTGCCAGCACGCAGTGGGTGTTTTCGCCGCCCACCGGCAGGGCCGTACCGGGCAGGTGCCCGGCGCCCACCTGCAGTACGCCGTCGTCGGTGCCGTGATAGATGGGGATGGTCTGGTTGATCTTGGGGATGGACGATGCTGTTGAGCACCAGGAACGCCGCCAGGCACAGCAGCACCGCCAGCACGCGGACCTGTTGGATCGTGCGTTTATATTTCATAACTGCTTTCCTTTGCGCGGAAACCGCAGGCATTTTATGCCGTAACAATATATGGCACTATTATATACGCGGCGGCGGGGGATTGTCATTTTTTGTCGAAATGGATATTCGCGGCATGCAAAAAGCCGGGCGCGGCGGGGCGCTCGGCTTTCTGGGTAGGTGTAGTTTAGATGATGATACCGTTACAATGGTCGACTTCGTGCTGGATGATCTGGGCGGTCCAGCCGGTGAAGTTTTTGATGTGAGTGTGCATTTCGCGGTCCTGCCACTGCACCTTGATGGTTTTGTGGCGCTTGGTCTTGCGCTGGCCCTGCAGGGAGAGGCAGCCTTCCTCGGTAAGATAGAGGCCCTTGCGGTAGACGATCTCGGGGTTGAACATCTCCCGCAGGGTGCCCTCGTCATCAAACACGATGATAGCTTTGTTGACGCCGATCATGTTGGCAGCCATGCCTACGCAGCCATCGGCGTGGGCACGCAGGGTGTCCAGCAGGTCGTCCGCCGTGGGGATGTCATCAGCCGTGGCGGGCTGGGCTTTTTGGGCCAGGAATACCGTATCTTTCATCAGTTCGCGTACCATGGGGTTCTCCTTTGTCTATTATATAAGGGCAATACCGCATAATTCTAAGTGCCGATACGGCGAGCGAGGTGCGGCA
>ENA-UOJJ01000976-UOJJ01000976.1-human-gut-metagenome-genome-assembly--contig:-CS66-NODE-976-length-45456-cov-10.255633_pt1 | contig 45456 bp, 51 predicted proteins | sample MGYA00242343_ERZ723890 | MGnify/ENA metagenome assembly ERZ723890
CATTACGGTCCATGCTTTTTGCAGCGGCCATAAAAGCATCCTTCAGTTCAGCGTCGATTCTTAAACTCATATTAACCTGTGCCATTTATCACCTCGTCATTACTACGTATATACACAGTATATAACGATTCAGATATCGTCACCAGGATATGCCGCGTCAGCGGCATGGAAGGCGGCACTCTGTTGTTGCATATGACACAGGAGTAAAACCGCCGAAGCCCGGCGTAAGCCGGTACGGATTGATAGATTTTACCTTACCCATCCCCGGCCCTGCCAGACTATACCCGCTTTCAGCCATGAGAGAGCTTCTGTGCGCGGTCGGAGTGGTCCCGACGAGGGTTTACCCGAAGTCGGGGCGTATCTCCGCGTTAGCGGGCCGTCAGGGCCGCTTACGAGCGTGTACTCAATACTTCCAGCGAGAAGACTGACAGCGATGATGGAGTATAGTTACAACATTCATAATTAAAAGCGATGTTGTTCCCGCCCTTCGGGCGGGGGCGGCCTCGCTTTTCAGTTATGAGGGAGAGGCTTTGTGGTTTCAGTTCTGCGCGGGACCGGGGTTTTTCTGGAGGTTGTCTTTGTGTGTTGTAACTAAAGTGGCTCCGGTTGGGGCCCGCCGCTTGCGGTGGGAGGTGCATATCTGTCTGTCCACAGGACAGGCAGTGAACAGGTTTTCTTTTTAAATGAATGTAATTAAGTAGTTTAAAGGAGATATAAACAGGTGTTTAAAAGATACATTGCACCCTGTAAGGCTGGCGGATGGCGCTTTATGAGATGAACGGTTGTAACCTTATGGGGAAGTCCCTTGCAGTTAAATGTGGATAAGCAAAATTCCTCGTCTGTGAGGCGTGTTTTGTATCAAAAACAGGAGGGACCGGATGCACCTGAAGGTGGATGATGAGGTTGTTTTTTGTATGCGGTGCTGTTTTTTTGTTCGCCGACAGGCTTCAGGCGTGCAGATGCCTCCGGTGCGGGCCGGATTATTCAGAGGAGGTCACTTTCAGGGGGAAGCTGTGGCCAGCCGGCTGTAATTGCGGTTACGTGACAGAATCATGCGCTCCTTCACACGACGTTCCACTTCGCGTTTTACCGCCTCACGATTGGCAGTGAAGCGCCCTTCCGAGATTTCACGCGTCAGCTGCCGTTTCACCAGGGTGACGATATCCTGACGTTCCCTGTTCGCATCACGACGCGCACGGGCACGTTTTATTCCACGGGACTTAAGCTCTGTCTGGTAACTGCGGAAACGCTCACGCACAAAACGCCAGGCTTTCGCTATCAGTTCATCCATACCCAGTGCATCCAGTCCCTGCTTCTTGCGCTGTCTGTTTTCCCATTCAACACGACTGCGGCGCGCAGCAACCACTGCATCCTCAGACACATCAAGGGCGGCAAATAGCGCCGGTGTGAACGTGATATCGGTCGGAATGTAGCACCCGATAAGCGGATCATATTCCGTCTGGTAGGTAATCAGTCCCAGCTCTGCAAGGAACGTCAGGGCTCGGGTGGCCCGGGTGATGGAGAGTTTTCCGGCAGCAGACTCCGTCGCCAGTCCGCACTCAATGGCCAGCGTAGTGATGGAGCACTGGACGCGGTTGGCCAGCGGGTCATAGTGAAAACACAGCCCCTGCAGCAGCGCATCAATGGCCCGGCGACGCAGTACCGGTGGCATGCGCCGACGCAGTCCCTTCGAACGGGCATGTGCCACATGAATGGCGAAATCAAAACGGGAGGTGAAGCCCACCGCCTTTTCCATCAGTTTTTCGCAGAACTTCAGCGTTCCGGCACCTTCACGGGGTGTGAACACCGGATTCGGGTTCTTTACCTGGCGGTAATACGTTTGTTGAAGATCAGTCACACCATCCTGCACTTACAATGCGCAGAAGGAGTGAGCACAGAAAGAAGTCTTGAACTTTTCCGGGCATATGACTATACTCCCCGCATAGCTGAATTGTTGGCTATACGGTTTAAGTGGGCCCCGGTAATCTTCTTCGCAGTCGCCAAACTTGACGAAGATTATCGGGGTTTTTGCTTTTCTGGCTCCTGTAAATCCACATCAGAACCAGTTCCCTGCCACCTTATGGCGTGGCCAGCCACAAAATTCCTTAAACGATCAGTAATCTAGCATGCTACGACACAAAGTAAAGTCTTTACTTTAGTATATCCAGTCTCTGCAGTTCATCTTTGATAATTTTCTCAATGAACTGAGCCTGTGTTATCCCCTCTCTCTCGCAGTACTCAACCATGAGATCTTTCAGAGGATTTTTGACAAAAACTTTTATCTCTTTGTGTGTAAGACGTTTTCTTGCAACAGCGGCCATTTGTTTCTCAGAGTCAGTCATAGGCTTACCTCTGCGCACAAACCGCTTTTGACTCAATGAGGAAGTCACTGCATTTTCTGTCTGCGACACCTCGCCTCCTCAATACTCAAACAGGGATCGTTTCGCAGAGGATACTACAGTTTTTTGAAATCAGCGACTTGAGAATTGTGACGAAGATCTGTGTTGGCGCACAAATCAACGGGGATTACTGTCGTTTAATGTGATTTAAACTGTGAAATAGTAGGTTTTCAGTTATGGAAACGCCGGGAGCGGGGAAAACTTGCTTTTTCCCGTTTCCGGGGTTGGACAACTGAGCAACGCGAAGGCGTCAGCTACGATGTTCCGGTGACTGCTGATCAGCCCCTGTTGTATTCAGCCATTCTCCGGTCATCTGCAGCAGTTTTCTGGCATCGTGGCTTCTGAGCAACGGAATACCAGCCTGCCTCAGAACCTCTTCCAGAAGAATATCCCGGCGTCTGCGTTCCGGTCGTAAATGGCTGGCATCATCCAGCTCTACTGCTGCAACAATACTGAACGAACGCCGCTCAACGATAACCACATCAACATGCCACTGAGACACCATCCTGAATAACTGCCACCACTGGCGTGATCGTGGCCGGATATTCCCGTTCAGCTGGACGATATCCGCGACCCGTACCTGCGGACACAGATACCACCGTTTCATATCCACAATTCTGAACAGTCCTTTCATAAAACTGACTTCCCTTTCTGTCAGAAGCGTCTTCTGACGTTGCCAGTATTCGCTCTGCATCACCGGTCCGTATACCTGCCGCATGCAATTGCATCAGCAAAGGAGAATGCTGATTTACACTTCTGAGGATAATCCGGATAAGTAACGCTGCAATAATCAGAACAATAAGAATAAAAATAATCAGCTTCATTGTTTATCTGCTCCTGGTAATTAATTATGCTGAATTATTACCTTACATATTTCCATATTTCTTTTGGTATCCTGTCATATAACTTTCCGGTGATTAATTCTGCTAACCGGTGGTCTGCTGCTGAATTAAATGATTCACGTTCACTGGTCGATAAACTGTCTCTGTTTTTATGAATAATTTTTTCCAGCGTATTGACTGATGAACATCGCCGTAACTGATACAGCCATTCCTGTTTTGTTTTTGCCATTTTTATTCCCGCTGAGAACAGATGAATGATAAGATTGCCATCGCTTTATTTAGGGTGTCTCCATATCCAGGGTGGAACCGGATCAGCATCTGACCATAGCCCACGTTTTTGTTGTCTGGCTTCGTTCTGAAGGACAGGCAGCACGGGATCTGTGTTGTACTGCTCATATACCCAGGCAGCCCCGGCCCGAACCATAAACTGATTAATATTCATTCCGTCTGGTGCATAAACCTGCCCGAGAATACGACCATAACGATCTCGCTGAAAATATGTGACGGTAACCGTTTTTCCTGCGACCAGTGATCTCATCATGTCTGTTGACCACCGGCCATAATCCTGTTTCTTTTCCGGTGCATCAATATTTACCAGCCTGATCCGCACCGCCTTCCGTGAGTCCATTACCTCGATGGTATCACCGTCCAGTACACGAACAACCCGTCCATGAATATATGCAGACAATACCGGCCATGAAAAGATAAATAATACCAGTGGAATATATTTCCTCATGTTATTCTCCATATCAAATAAATGGCACCTGTATTTCAGCCCCCCTGAATATCGCAGCACACATTGAATAAAACCTTATTTTGTGAAATTAATCACAAAATATAAAATCGCGACTTAATACGGAAAAAACTCTGTGCTACTCAGAACTGTCCGGTCATACTGCCCGACCGGAGATTAAAAAAGTAAATCTCATGCATTATTCAGCCTTCTGACTCCTGGAGTAATGAAGGCTGCTTTTTTCGTTACCCCCTTCCCCGGCAGCGCCGGTGGCAGTGTGCAGCCCTTTTTCGGGCAAACTGCTGCCAGTCTGTCCGGGGCGCAACACCGGCAGCCCGTCGCCATGCTTCTGCCGCTTCCATCCAGCGTCCACTGACCTCCAGAATAACGGCCCGGCTTCCGGCACGCTGCCAGCGCCAGACCTGACCGTTCCGTGAACTGTTTCTGAATCCATTCATTTTTCTGCCCCTCCCTTTTAGTTGTCAGTATTATTGTGGTAAATAATTCAGTGGACCGATTTCCTTTCGGGCATGGAAGTTATTTCCTTTTAAGCCTTATTGTTTCAGCCTCCTGAAGTTCTTCGGGGAGGCTTTTTTTATTTCTCATTAAGTACGGCCTGAAGTTCTGCCTTTATCCGGTTCTGACGGCGAATTTTCGCCAGACGCTCTGCCGCATACGCTTCCTCTTCCTGAGAAATATGCTCCGTTACATACCCTTCCGTGTCATACCGGCAGGCACCGGCTTTCATGGCACACAGATAGCTTTCTGAACGGGTGATGGCCTTCAGCGCCCGGCGCAGTTTTTTATGCGAGAGCGGGATATTCCGCTGCGCCACGTCTTCCAGTAACACGTCCCGGATACCGCAGGCCAGAAGCCGGGGCGTGTCACCGTCAAATAATCCCGGCCACCAGGGCTTCAGGGTGTTCACAGCCTCATCCAGCGTGGGCAGGTTCAGATAAATGGACAGCGCTTGTCTGGCCTGCGCTTTTTTTGCCGCCAGCTCTGCTTCCCGGGCTGCTTTCTCGGCCAGCTTCTGCTTTTTCACCTTCCATTTTGGTGGCGTGGTGACATTGATGATGGTTTTCCGGCTGCGGACAGGCGTCCCCCCTTCTGTTTTCCGCTTCAGTGTCAGTACCGGTCGCTTCTGCTCTGTCATGCTGTGTTCTGCCTCTGACGAATCATCCTCTTGCGGCCAAAGATACCACACCCGTTACAGCGCCAGAACGCCCAGCACAGCCAGATGACAGGCATAGAACGTCGGGAAAAAATCTCCGGGCCAGAAACGGGGTAATGATTTCCCTGCACAGGACACCAGACCAACGGTCAGCACCGTCATCACAAGGCCGGCCACCGCCGCGGCATCACTGGTGGCAAGGTTAAGCGCCGGAATCACGGCCAGCAGGCAAGCGACAAGCACCAGACGTTCCATTCTGTCTTCCGCACGGTACAGCCGGTGGCTGACAGCCAGCATCAGCAGCCCGGCAATGCCGTAACTGGTGCCGGACAAAGGCCCCCACAGTGCCATCATGAGAATGGCCGCTGCAGTACGCCACCCACTGCGCGTTTCACACCATGTCAGCACCTGTGCCGCCACTGCAAAGGCAAACAGGATATTCCCCTCATACCAGGGAAAGCCGGCAAAGTAATACCAGAACTGGGAAAAAACTGCCCATCCCCACAGCCGGTTAATGGCCAGTTGCCGGATATGCGCATGACGGGACAGATTCAGCCCCCACACCAGGGCAAACAGCGGAAAGGCCCCGCGCCCGGCCAGAAACATCCACGACTGGTCCAGATGCAGAATACGGTTTGCATGGTCCAGAACCATCAGCACCAGTGCCACCGTTTTGATGATATCCCGCTGTCCGGGTGACCAGACCAGCAACGACTGCAACCAGGTATCGGTCCGGGCAACCAGTGAATCGTTACGTGTCGTGTTCGTGTTATCCGTTGTCATCAGCGTTTGTCTTCCTGTATCAGTCTCCACCCAGGGTTTTCTCTTTCTGCAGGTCGCGGACCATATCCCGCTCCATCTGCTGAAGTCGCTCCTGCAGCAGATTTTCCCGGGCAATTTCCCTGACAGCTTCCCGCACCCGTTGAGGTTCACGCAGTACACCCTCCGGCAGCGCGGCTTCCCGTTCAGTTATGGCAGCCCGGTCACGCTCCTGCCCGGCAATCTCCCTGACAGCCTGCTCTGTTTTGCCATCCGGCAGGTCAGGTTTGTTCTCTGCCATTTTACGGACAATTTCATCTGCGCGGCGTTCCGTTTCACGACGGATGGCCTCTTCAGCCTGCCGCTGTGCCAGCACCTCTGCCGTGACCGGTTCGCCATTTCCGGCTCCCGGCTGGACACTGTTGTCCGGGATATCCCCCCACACGCGACCACCGGTGATGGCACCGGGATTCCACGGACGACCTTCACCGGCGATTCTCACCACCACACCGCTGTCAGGATTATCACGGGCAATCCGGACACCATCCTGCATATTATCAGCCAGCAGGCTCTCTCCGTTACGGCTGCCCTGCAGGGCCACGAACTGCGCATCCCCGCTGCCTTTCACCCGTCCTTCACCACTGAATCCCCGCAGCCCGTTTCCGTCATCCGTGGTCAGTGGGTTCAGCCAGATACCTGCTGACTTGCCGTTACGGTCAAACGCCGGCAGTGCCACATACGGCTGCGGATATTTGCGCCCCGGAGCAATAAACCGTGCCGGACTGTCTCCCCCGGCCAGCCCCGCCTGACGGAGAACAGCACGCCCTGCCGCCACGTCCCGCAGTTCCCGCGCCGTACTGAACAGCCGCTCTGCATTCATGACCTCCCGGTCCGGTTTCGGCTCAAATACATCGTGGGCCGTTCCTTTCTGTACGGCATTGTTAATGGCATCCGTCCAGCCCTGACGGTTATCGGTGTACACCTGCACATGCTGCTTCATACGCGACAGGGCCACGTAGGCTGACTCAAAGCCGGCCATCAGTTTCCGGTTACCTTCCGTTCCTTCAAGCGCAATGGCAAAGGTTTCACTTGCCCCCTGCGCACCGTGAGCGGTGATGGCATAGGCCAGGTCAATATGTTGCTCTGCCTGCTCCTGGCCGGGGCGAATCTCCCGGGTCTGCTGTCCGTCCGACAGCGTGACACTGTCACCGGAAACTGCTGTCACCGTCCAGACGCTGTTGGCCACATAACCGCGCTCCCGGTCACTCTTCGTGAAGCGCATCCGGTCACCGGTCCCCACCCTGATGGTGTCCGGGGTGTACAGTGTGACACCTTCAGCCACCGCCTCCCGGGGAGAAATCAGCCGCGTGTTACCTTCCGCATCCTGCAGGGTTATCAGCCCGTCATCCTTACTGATACCGGCAATCCGGTGATACACATTATCCACCAGGACAAGTGCGTCCCGATGTGTCTCCCAGGTGGAGAGACGACGCAGCTCCCCGTCACGTATATTCGCTGTGTTCAGGACAGGCACCATGACCTGCTCTTTCCCCAGCTCACCGGCCTTTTCCCGTACATCATGAATCATGCTGTTCAGTACGCGCCGGTCCTCATTCAGGTGCGTGACAATCAGCGTCTGCTCCCGTGCTTCCGGTGTTCTGCCGGTATAGTCGCGGACAATGGCTTCATACAGTGTCATGGGGACATCCGGAAAAGCCTCGCCTTTCAGCATCGCCTTCTGCTGCGCTTCTGCCAGTTTCGCTTCCTGGCTGTGACTGAACTCCGTCACGGAGTGCTCCGGTGCCCATGCGCCCTCCTGACGTGGCACCTGAGACGGTTTCACACTCTCAAGCCCGGACAGTGCCCTTTCCACATCCCGGTTAATCAGGCTGTATACCGCCTCCCGCAGTTCCGGCGTCTGACGCACAATCTCCTTCATGATGGCCACATCGGCAGCACTGCGCGTCTGCTGGAGACGGAAAGGCTGACCGGGCGCGATGGCCTGCAGCTGGTCCGTGTCACCACTGGCCACCGCCCTACCGCCACCGGCCGCAATCAGGGCGTATGCCCGTGCCATGTCGGTATTGCCCACCATTGAGCTCTCATCGAGCAGGAACAGCGTGTTGCTGAAATCCGGCGTTTCTCCGCTGCGCTGCTGCAGCTGCGTGTCATGCAGAAAGGACGCCAGTGTCTGCGCATCCACGCCGGCGCTGCGCATCTCCCCGACCGCACGGTGTGTGGGACCCAGCCCCACGACTCGGGGACGCTCACTCTCCGGCAGCATGTTCACGGCTGACATCACCGCCCGGAACTGTGTGGTCTTACCCACACCGGCATAGCCCTGTACCACCGTGAAACGGTCGGACGTTTCCAGTATCATGCGGGTGGCGGCACGCTGTCCTGATGTCAGTTTCTCCATGAGTTCGCCAGGTACTCTCTCCATCAGCGGCATGACTGCCTCCTTACCTTCGAGAATATGGCGAAGAATGCTCTTTTCTGCCTCATACGACGCACGGGAAACCAGCAGACCTGTGCCATAGCCTTTTGCCACATCCACATACAGTAAATCACCCCGTTTTATCTGCGCATTGATTTCCCCTCCCAGTTCAGTAAAACCGGTTCCTTCTGCAGCAAACGACTTTGCCTCTGTCAGCAGGTCCACCATGCTGAAGGCCAGTTTTTTACTTTCCACCACCGGAAGGGCAAGATGAATGGCCTGCTGTGCCGGCGTGTGAAGTGCGGACTTCTGATGACTGATAGCCGTTTCCAGCGATGTCTCACCGGCCCGCGTCTTTATCTGCTCAGAAACCACCGTAAAGGACGGATGGCGGGCAAGTTTTTCCGCAGTACGGGTTTCATCCAGTGAGGAATACAGCCGGACATCACGACCACTGCGGGCCAGACCGTTCAGGGTGGCATTGTCCATTGCCATCTGTGTGACGGAGGCAAAAACCGTCGCACTGTCGCTGACGGAATGCCCGGGCGTTTCCACCCAGCCGTTCTCCAGCTTCAGTGCCGTGAACGGTGAATCGCTCACAGGCAGGGTGGCCGGTTCAGCCCGTCCCGGCACAACAACCGTCATCGCGTCCTCACTGACGGACGACACCTGCAGGCGGTCACCGCCGGAGACGCGGAGTCCGGGAATTTTCCCTGTCACCCTCAGACGCTCGCCGTCTGCCACCGGCATTTTTTCCGGCCGGAACAGCGACCAGCTGCTGTCCAGAGAAGAAATACGCACCACCTGCGTTTCGCCCTGCGCATCCCGCAGGGTCAGGCTGTGACTCTGCGCCGTCACCCGGTCTATCACATAGCGGTCATGACTGCGTGTCTCCGGGTTCCACTGCTCCATCACCATCCCCGGGCGGTACATATCCCGCAGATAACGACTCCGGCTGTCCAGCCAGACCGGTGACAGCGCGGTCATGGTCACCTCCGGATGTCCGAGTACGCCCTGTGTTTTCAGCTCACTGCGAATGGTCTGAGTCAGCATGGCCTGTTCCCGTACTCCACTGACCTGCGCCACGCTCTCTTCTCCGGCTTTCACGCTGACCGCAAAATCTCCGGCCAGCCGGGCATAGCGGACATTACGGTCCGGTTCACTGATGATGGTTGCCGGTCGCTGTTCTCCCCCCTGCCAGCGATATGTGTTCACTCCGGCATCCTTCATGGCCATCAGCGCACTGCCGGTACCGGTCCGCTGCCCGCTGTCGATTATCAGGACCTGTACGTTATGCCGTGCGGCACCGTCCAGCAGAGTTAACGTCTCTTTCAGGGAGAGTTTTTCGCCCTGGTCGACGATAACGGTACTGCCCGGCGTGAAGGTCATGCCCTCCAGCAGCTGACGCCGCCCGGTTATCAGCTCACCGGACAGACGCTCATCCTGCTTCATGTTCATCTGCGAGCGACGGTCAGCAGCGATAATCTGCACCTCCCGCCCCTGCTCCCGGGCCATCATGACCAGTTCAGCCACCCGCTCACGCTGCCCGGCTGCACCGCCCTGCCCGGACACAATGGCCAGCGACGGGCGATCCTGTGCCAGCACGCTGACGGCATCGCTGTAACCGGCCGTCCGGGGAACACTTTTCTCCGGATGTACGGTCACTCGGTTCTGTTTCATGATGTCACGACTGAGTGCCCGGACTGACAGCTCATCGAGCACATGAATCCCGGACGTGAACAGCCCCTTCTCACGGTCGAGGGGGATAAGCTGCTCACGGCTGATGGCCTCATCGATACCGGCGCGTGCCCGTTCAATCACACCATTTTCCGGCGGCAGTATGCCGACCGTTCTGGCCAGTACGTCCGTGTACGTGAACTGCACTTTTCGTTCACTTAATCCGGCAATCGCCTGTGTCACCGCCTGCTGCACATCCGGCCCGTCCTGTGAAGCAGGCCCGGGCGTCAGCGTGCGGAGATCCGCACGCTGATCCGCCGCGTCACGATATGCCCGGATGTCGAACCCGGTTTCCTTCAGCGTCTGCATCCACTCGACCATTTTGATCTCCGGATCGACATGCTGTTTGGATTTACGCGTATCCAGCGCCGCCACATCCCGGGATTTCAGCGAGGCGTCTTCCCCGACGGCCTCCCGGATAGTCTGTGAGCGTCCGGAAAAGGCCTCCACCGGTACACCCGGCATTTCCCACATACCGTGCTTACCAACCACTTCAGTTTCATAGCCCAGCGCCTCAACCTGCTCTTTCAGTTTTTCCCGGTAGAGCCTGCCAAAGGCAATCTGATTAGCGTACACATTCTCAATGAACCCCGTTTTCCCCACTTTGTCACTGCTCAGTGTCTTCCATTCGCCATTATGCTGCGTGACATTAGCCACCACCGCATGCGTGTGTAACTGTGGTTCCTGATCGCGACTGGTGTCGTGGTTAAACAGTGCCATCACCAGATTACCGGTCAGCACCGTTTCTGACTGTCCGTCCGTCATCACCCGTGTGGAGGCCAGCGCCTCCACCTGACGGACAGCAAAATCCACGGCCTGATTATGTGCATCAATCAGGCGCTTATCGCCACCTAACATGGCCATCATGGAGACACTTTTGGGGGCGGAGAAGGTCAGATCGTAGCCGGGACGATGCCTGTTACTGCCATCCTGCATGCGGCTTAGATCCGCTCCGTCCGGCAGCCTGCCCTCCAGAAGACGGGTAAAAACATCCTTATCGACACTGCCCTGCAGCCCCAGCTGTTCAGCCCCCCTGCCGGCCCAGCGTTCTCCCATGCTGCCCAGCACATAGTAATTATCCTTGTCGGTATAATAGTTCCCGGCACTTCCGGCCGATCTGACCTGCGCAATACTCATCATAAACGTATATCCCTTTGACATATCCCGGCATCAATCCCACAATGGATATACACAAGACATATCCACATAAGGAGGCAAATAATGGAAACCACCGTATTTCTCAGCAACCGCAGCCAGGCGGTCAGACTGCCAAAAGCGGTTGCATTGCCGGAAAACGTAAAACGCGTTGAAGTGATTGCTGTCGGACGAACCCGAATCATTACGCCTGCCGGAGAGACATGGGACGAATGGTTCGACGGAAACAGTGTCAGCGCTGATTTTATGGATAACAGGGAACAGCCTGGTATGCAGGAAAGGGAGTCATTCTGATGCTGAAGTTTATGCTCGATACCAACATCTGCATTTTTACGATAAAGAACAAACCCGCCAGTGTCAGGGAACGTTTTAACCTGAACCAGGGGAGAATGTGCATCAGTTCGGTCACTCTGATGGAGGTGATATATGGTGCAGAAAAAAGCCAGATGCCTGAACGTAATCTCGCTGTGATCGAGGGATTTGTTTCCCGCATTGACGTTCTGGATTACGACGCTGCTGCTGCCACACACACCGGCCAGATAAGAGCAGAACTTGCCCTTCAGGGACGCCCTGTCGGGCCATTTGATCAAATGATCGCAGGTCATGCCCGCAGTCGGGGACTGATTATTGTGACTAATAACACCCGGGAATTTGAACGTGTGGGCGGCCTGAGAATTGAAGACTGGAGTTGACCTGTTCATCAGAAATCATCTCCCGGCTCAACATCCTCCCCGCGCTCCCGGTGCACATTAATGTTCACCTCTTCACGACGCTGCATCTGCTGCTGGATGTCCGGATGATTTTCCTGTTGCCATGCCTCATAAGCGGCCATATCCACCACTTCACCGGATTCACTGATCCCGGGTGGCAGTTGCTGTTCCATCTCTTCTTCCGGTTTCATTTTCAGCTCCTGCTCGATCCCCCCTGCCGGAACATTCACACCTGAATCTGACTTCTTATCGTTGATGGCAGGAGACACCGGCTGTTGCGGCTGTTCAGCCTGAGTCACGTCTTCTCCGGAAACAACCTCCGGGACATCCGGTTCGAAGAGGCTGGCCATCTGACGACCTTCTGCTTCCCTTGCGGCAAGTACGGCACTCAGACGGTTCTCCATTTCCGGATTGATGTCACGCGGAATAAACTCCGGAGCGACCTTCGGTCGTGTCTGATATTTCAGAGAGAGTTTTACTGCCGGATACGGTCCGGGCAGGGTGACATAACAGGTCAGATCCGGCAGAGACTGAATGTCGGAATAACTGACCAGCGTCTGGCGCTCCATATCCTTACCGGTCGATACCCCGTCACGTACCGGATCAGCACCGTAGGAATACTGCTCGCTGGCTTTCAGGTGCTCTTTCTCACCAATTTCACCGGCAGCGAACTCTGCAATCTTATGGCTGGGAGAACGGAAAAAGGCACGGGTGTTCATGACGTCAAACAGCGAGGCAGCCGCTTTCTCACCGTAGATATCTTCCAGCTGGGCATAGGACTGGATACCAAACACATAACAGCCACCGAACTTACGGGCTTCCGGCAGGATCTCCACCAGGTCCGGCAGTTTGTGTAACGTGGGTAACTCATCACAGAAAAACCACACACGACGGTTACGGTTTTCTCCCATTGCCAGCAGACCACGAATGGCAATGGACAGCCACATGGAGATCACCGGCTTCAGGGAGGCATGGGTGTCGGCATTCGACGAAATAAACAGCCAGCCGTTTTTCTGATCTTCCCGGACACCACGCATCCAGTCACGGATGGTAAAAGGCTCACCGTTATGCTCAATCCCCTGCAGGTAACGGATGGCTTTCACGTAGTTGGTCAGCACAGCACGGATGGAAATCGCCGTTTTCTCAATTTTCTCTTCCACCAGGTTGGCCGCCGGTGAATTACGCAGGTAGGTACGCAGTTTTTCAATTTTGATGGAAAGCAGTGTGTCCACCAGTTTGCTGTAGCTGCGGTTGGGGTCATTACGCATCAGATACGCCGCTTCCGCAAAAATGGTACGTCCTGAACCCTGCCAGAACGGGTCCTCTTTTGTACCCATCGGGATCAGAGTATTTGCGGTATTATCAAAATCCGGCTGTGTCAGGCACTCCTTCCACAAATCCCAGGCGGCACAGCGGGCATCCAGCGGATTCAGGATTTTATCGATGGAGGGATCATAGTAACTTTTAACAAATTCCCCCGAACGGTCATAAATCACCACCATATCACCGCGTTGACGGGCGTAGTTGGCCAGACGACGGATAACTTCCGACTTACCGGCCCCGACCGTGCCGTGCAGACAGAAGTTCTGGATTTCGGAATCCCGGATAATCGGCAGGTCTCCAATCCGGATATCGGAGTCCTTGCCGTCTTTTTTCAGCATCCGGGCAACGTCTTTCGGATTGTCTGTCAGCTGACGACCACCTGTGACTTCATTTTCGCTCTGTTGTTTACCCTGACGCCCCAGAATCCAGGAGACAACAAAGAAGGTAATCAGGCAAATAACCAGTGCCACAACAGCAGCCAGCACGAAGGCGGACCATAACTGCTCACTGCACCAGATCATATATTTGTCATGCAGTACCTGAGCAGCGTTCATGCGGAAGGTTTTACCGTAATACTGGATCTCATAGACCGGCTGGGATTTGATTAAATCCCGCATGCCTTCCAGCGTGGTACACCACCAGTAAATACAGCCGTTCACAAACGTCTGCCAGCTTATTTTTATCCATAAAACCAGACCAACGAGTATCCAGAAAAAAATAAACAGGCAGTAAAGCATGATATTGGCGATCTGGCTGAACATGCGGATACGCATGGACGCAATCTGACCGCCCTGGGTCATATCCTTTGCGTTAAAACTCATGATGATATTCCGAAGAAAAAAAGTCAGTCGGACTGATTATTAATGATGAAAAGATTAATAACCGTTAAATTCCGGCTTCGCCGGCAACACTTCACGGTCGCACAAAGAATTTGCACAACCGCTCAGTGTTTTCATATTTATTTCGGAAACGCCGGGGAGAAATAAAATTTATTTTATTTCTTTCCGGGGTTGGACAACGAGCAAAGCGAGGCGTCAGTCAGGAGGCCGGTCAGACCAGCCTCCGGAAGATAATCAGAGAATATTTGCGATTGATTTGGCCAGCTGGTCTTCGAGAACAGGCTTCGCCTCTTCAAATTTCAGGTTAACCTTGTTCGCATTTGAGACCACACGGGTCTGGTATTTATGCTGGTTACCTGTTTCTGTACTGGTCTGAATTTTCGCACCTGATGTGCCCTGACGCAGGGCGGCAACATTATCCGTTGTCACCGTTGCCTTAGTACGCTCTGCAATCTGCACATCCGTGATCATGGTATAGTTCACATCTTCCACCATCGCATCTGCAGCCATACCCACCAGACCGGCAGCAAGGCCCACACCGAGTGTGGCACCGGCAGAATTGGAATTATATCCGGTGATACCGGCACCTAACGCTGCACCAACTGCTGCGCCTTCATAACCACGGTTCAGCCATCCCTGAGACTCCCGCAGATCCATCTTATCGGCCTTCAGCACATTCGCCTGAATCCAGTAGTAGGCTTTATCCGGAGAAGTCACCACCTGATACCCTTTTGCTTTCACAGCATCAGCAATTTTGCCCTGCAGCCCACTCATGTCTTTATCAGACGTGTTTTTGATCTGCAGAAATACCGTGCGTTCGCTGGCGGGTTCAAGCCAGATGGTCTCACTCATCTGAGTCTTCACCTCAAGGTTACGCTTCTTGATTGCTGTGCTCATCGCACCACACCCTGAAAGGGCCAGAGTGGAACTGACCAGTGCAACCATCATTAGTTTTTTTGTTTTCATCATATATTTACTCTCTAATATCTTTTATTTTACTCTTGATAACTTCTTGTTTTTGACGTAACTATTGATTGCATCAATAACACCAACAAATTGATATCTACCGATATCTAATTGAATCAAGAACGCCATAATAACCGTCACTAAAATTGCGCCAAAACCGTATATAATCCCTCCACCTAAAAAAGACCATAAAAATATAACTCCCATATACACAATGAAATACACTTTAAGTTTTGATGATATAACCCTCATTACGGATGATGTCTTTAGGAATTCTTCCGGCAGAGAGAAATATAACATTCTAATCCTTGCCACAATAAACAGAATAATAAGTCCAAGCCATCCTCCGGCTAACACAGCAGTGAGTGTTTCACTTGTCTTTTGTGTTATTAGAAATGACATTAGCAAGGGACAAAAAATCATCCACCCCATGATGATAAGCCCGGGTTTTAATCCCTGCCATAGTGACGGAATTCTAATATCTCCTGAGTCAATATGTTTCTTTAAAACTTCCAACTCACTACTGATAATTTGTTGTGTAATCATGGTCTCTCCATACCCTACCCAACATGTTATGATTATTCTTTATGCTGGTAACTCTTTGCTTTCTCTAAAAGCTCTTTCGGACTATCAGCACCAGGTATTCTTTCCTGAGCCAGCTTTTCTTCATTATATTTATTATTCTGAGTTAATGCTTCTGTTTTATGATGATTTTGTAGTTCAGAATACTGCCCTTTTACAATATTTTCCTCGCCTCGGATGCTGTTCTGAGTATCTCCGATATTACCTCGATATTCTGTGACCATATTATCAACCTGATGTTTTACATCATTACGGATATTACTGTCCTGCGTTCTTTGCTCAATAATGGCCTGATGTCCCTGATGATCAGCAATAATATCCTGGCTGCCACCACCCGAAGGTACGCTCTCCATTCCTTTACCTATATCTCTACGGGATTCACGCCAGGTGTTATCAACACCAGGCTGTACCTGTTCCTGCACAAAAGACCACGCCATAGCCCGACGGCGTTCTGCAATCTCCGGCGAACTGGTATTTGTCAGAATAGCTTCAACATCCTGCGGTGCGTTTTTCATCACATACTGTGCAAACTGTTGCGACAGCTCTTCACTCATCTGCCCACTCATACTCTCAGTACGGGATGCCATTTCAGCATATTCATGGCTGCGGGTCATATTCGTCGTGTACTGGTCGTAACTCTGTTTCGCTGAATTCAGGGCTGCAGACAACTGATCCACACGGGAATCAGCATTATTGTCAGTATGGCTGCCGGATTCACTGACTTTGCGGCTGGTAAAGTAATCGCTGGCTTCTTTAAAGTCTTGTGTAGCTCTGGCATCGATATCATGACGAGCATCATGGCTGGCCCGTGAACCACTACTGGCTTCATGTGAGTCAAGATCACTGCCATCAATGCTTGCCTTAGCTCCGGCCTGGAGACCAACCCCTCCACCGTTACCCAATACACTTATGCCTAAATGCCCTTTAGCATAAGCATCACCGTAAAGGCCAAGCGACGCATTTGTACTTCTCGAGGCCAGTTCTCTCGTCGCCTGCTCATTACTGATATTATGCGCCTTCGCATAGCTTTCCACTGCACTGCGCATACGGCTGGCCATCATGGAGTCCTGAGCACTCATCGTGCTGTCAGCACCACCAGTGACAGAGTCACTGCTCCCCCGGTTAGAGCCAAACTGACTGAGTGTGTTCCAGGCACTGGCAATACTGCTGCTGAAACCATGCAGGGCACTTTCGGCTCTGTTCGACGCCTCCCGGGCCATTTCCTGTTGTGCCGCTGCAATCTGACGCGTTGCATTGATACCGACCGGTAACCGGGACATCGCTCCGCTTGCATCCATCACCATATTACCGTCACGGGTCTGTGTGGCGGTTGCGCCACTGCCGGTCTGGTACATCATCTGACCAAACGACGTGGTGCTGTTGGTGCTCCAGCTGAAGCCGTTCACGTTTTCCGTCTGCATGTTGCCGTAGGAGTAATTACCGTCAACCACACTGCCTGCTGCACTGGCCGTTGGACTGATAGATGAAGAGGCGAAGTGGCTGTACACGCTGGAAAAACCTGCGCCAAGGCCTTTTACCATCATCCATGACAACGGGGGGATCATGGCTGAAAGATACCCGGCAGTGGAGGCCAGGTCAGAGTATTTCAGCTGTATCTGAGAGAGTTCAGACAACACGACCGGCGCACCATTCTGTTTCGCATAGAATGTCATGGCACTGTTCAGAATGGCATACAACAACGGCCAGGTCTGCAGCCACATCAGGGCAAACACATACCCCTTTAATACAGACAATGTCAGCTTGTTAAAGACAGCCGCCAGTATCAGGAGCGGGAATATACCAATGGCAATCCCCGTCAGGATAGTCTGGACCATCGGCAGGTTTCGCATAGTTACATGACCAATGGAGACATGTGCCAGACGTTGTTTCTCCATCGATGACGTGGTGGCCAGACTTACCAGGCTGGCGGTGTCACCGTTACGGGCTGCATTACTGGTGATACCCTCTTTCAGGGCATTCATGGTGACGTTCTGGCGCATAATCTGGCTGGCAGACTGACTGGAGCCGTAGAAATAACTGTAACTGTCACTGACCAGTTGTCTGAATAACAGGTCCGGGTCCGGTCTGCCGCCAAATATCTGCTGCACATAATAATGCCAGGTCTTGCCTCCCGTCTTTGTATCGAGATTCAGCCTGTCTTTCAGCGTGACCGACGCATCCTTACAAGTTATGAAATTATTATTGTTGTCATAAACGCCCCGTAGCGGGCTGGGGCGGGAAAAAATCAGCGTGTAGGGGTCAGCGGAGGCCATCAGGTCTTCCAGCGTGTATTTATGATTCAGGTAAATATCACCCAGCACGCAGTTCTGGACGTAGTCCTGGAACAGATTGATGATTTCCGGATTCCGGGACAGGAAATCGGTGCTTTTCACAATCAGATTCGCCCCGAACAGCATCCCCGTTTTGCTGTAGGTGACGCTGTCCGGTTGCGTGAAGATCATCTCGTAACTGGCCACCATTGCATGCCCGATACGGGTCGTCAGTGAAAGTGGCATCGCCAGACCGACCGGCACATTATCCACCCGGTGAACTTTGACCAGGTCACTGTTATCAATAATCTGCACCGATGTGCGGACATTAACCAGCAGGCTGATAAGCACAAACACGGCCACCCAGCCCAGCAAATCCATCACGTTGTGCCGCTGTACCCACATTACGGCCACCGCGAGAACAGACAATGTGAGCGCAATTTTTTCAATGGAATCCCACGTCCAGGTTCCCATAAAGGCGGCAATGGCGTTCAGGTTATTCCGCAACCACTCACCACCGGCAATCACATAAACTTCATTCACAGCGTGCTCCCTCCGAAGTGATAGTTGTTCTGGTAACGACTGAGCATGCGGGCGGAAAGCTGCTGACGCATGTAGCTCATCTGACGATCGACAACCAGCAGCGCATCCTGCTGTACCTGCACCTGTGACTGAAACGCCGCAATCTGCCGGGTGGCATCATTCATGTTGTCGTTAATATGCCCGATAACCGCTTCGTCATAATTTCCCGTGGCCACCATCGCCCGTGCCTGCTGTATCAGCTCCTGAATGTACTGCAGCAGGATGTCGTAACCGATATAGTCCGTCAGCTGGTAAATCATACTGTTGGAAACACCGAGCATCTGCGGGTCAACCAGGTATTTGAAGACGGGGATGGTGGTACTGGAAATAAAGCCTTTTTCCTTGTCATCCAGAGGCGTGTCACTGACAGCCTTGTTCTGAATGCTGGCCAGAAGTTTAGTAATCTGAGACTTCAGTGCATTATCCCGGCTGATGGTCACCGGTGTGTCTGCCACCACTTTCAGGCATTTATCAGAATCGTTGCAGTGAGAAATTTTTGCTGTGCCGCCTTCCATCATGGCCCGGATAATTGAACGGTCAGTGGTTCTGGCTGACAGCGGTGTGATTTCGCCGTTGGGACCAAACACCAGTGAGCCGGTCAGCGTCATCACAAACTCTTTCAGCTCTTTGTTGCCGTCAAACATTCTGTTTTTGGAAAGCGCATTCCACATGATGTTGATGTTTTTGGTCACCCGCTCCTTATCCTTGTCGCTGGCTTTATCCCTGACGCTGTCAGATTTCCCGCCAACGGTACATCCCTGCCGGGAAGCCGCCCAGTCAGCAAAAATATTGCTCTCACCGGCAATGTCCTGACAGACTTTTTGCTGGGACACCTGCGTCCGGGGGAAAAGCCCGCCGATAATCCCCTGTGCAGCCTGGCAGGAACTGAGGTTCATACTGTTAATGTCGCTTGCCATTTTCTGCAGGAAGTCTTTTGCGGTTTTTATTTCCGGCACCGTTGTCTGCAGGGCAAGGTCAAAAAAGTAACCGGCAGCATTGCTCATAATCTGCTTAACAAAACGCTGCAACTGCTCACCATTAATAAAACTGAACGAGCCGAGATAGGCGTCGATGCCGCCACATCCAGCATTGATATCCGGCAGCGTCATGGAAATTAGCTGAACATTTTTGACCTGAGTACGGGCATACAGGGAGCCACCGTAAGCATAGCCGGCGGCCTGCCCCTGCCAGACGCCCGGCTGTGTGGTATTGGAAGCAAATCCCAGCTTATTAAAGAACTGATTCATGTCGCTGTTCACATCCGCTGACGCTGCAGGCGTCACCGTCAGTAAGGCGGCACAAAGAACCAGAAGAGGTTTAATGCGTGGCATCATTCTTGCCCTCCCTTAATGTGTTCTCCCGGTGCATACGACATTTCAGCAGGAATATCTCGATATTTCCGTATATTAATTCGTACATTGGGGACAGAAAAAAAATGTAACAAGAAACCCGGCTGCAAGCGCATATAACGCATACGGAATGACATATATCAGGATATTCCACATATAACTCGAATCATTTAATTCCGGGTCCGCTTTCCACGAATCAATACAGGCATCAAAAATAATATCCATAACTATCCATAAAACAATTCCGGCAGTCAGGAATACCAGAGACAATCCAGCATACCTGCCAGTAATTCTGGAAATGTATTTATAATCTCGTTCTGTACTTCTGAATTTGAGTTCAGGATTACTTTTATTTTCTCTCATTATAAGTTCCCTCTGATATTTCCGATGATTCATTCAGACCGGTCATGCGGCTGTAATATATTTCAGACACCGAAATCCATCCAACAATTGCCCCCACAAAAAACACAACAGAAACAGAAAAGGTAAGACTCAGCGAAACGACAATTTCTACAGGGCTGGCGGGATAAAAAAGCCCCTGACGGATAAAGGGGATATTCAGGCTGACGATTATTCCCGTCACGATGCCGGATATTCCGGCAATGAGTAACACCACCTGCTTATTTCGCACCTTTTTTTCCTCCGTACATCTGCAAAACGGTATCCACCCGCGCCATAAAACCGGCGGCATCCGTTGCCCCCTGTAAAAGCGGTAATGCCTCAAGCGTGTTGACGTTGACCAGGAAGGTGGTCGGTGTGGCCACCGGGATATTCGGGAAGAAGGTCTGCATCACGTCCGGTGGCACCGGTAATGCTTCAGGAAAGGCCGTATCCCCCTGACCATCCAGGGTGTAGGAAAAAACGGAAAAGCCGTACTGCTGTGCCAGCTGTTTCAGTACCGGGTCAAACTGGTGACAGTAAGGGCAATGCCCCTGCATAAACAGCACCACCTTCCAGTCGGCCAGGTTAACCTGCCTGCCATTACTGAGGCGGAACCAGCGGGGAGCCGGCTTTGCTGTCCTGGCTGACGTGCCTGCTGCCGGTTGTGCAGGCTGCGTAGCCATACCCTGCGGATTCCAGAGTCGCTCTATTTCATCCCGGGTGGAGGCCTGCACAGCAGCGGCGCTCAGCAACAGGGTGAACAGCAGTGATTTAGTGAGAGACATGTCCGCCCTCCTGCTGCCCTTCCATCATGGCCTGTTGCCTGGCTTCCAGTGCCTCACGCTCTTCCCGGCTGACACGGGCAATCCATGCATCCAGCACCTGGTATGCGCCGAACAGTACGAGAATGGCCGCAATCAGCTCCGCCAGAAAAAAAGCCATCCAGGGTTTGCTGTAAACAAGACGGGCGACGATATGAAACCAGACACCCAGGGAAAATACCCACATTCCCGTAATATCAAGCCGGGGTAAAGAGAATCTGCGTTTACTTATCATGTTAAACTCCGGTTATTATTTACATGAGAGTATTCATGTCTGTAATATTCGCGTTTGTGTGATATTAATCAGAGGTACAAATGGAAAAGCGATCTTTTAAAGAAAAACTGGAAATAATCAGAAACATAATAAGAGAGTCGTTACTGGGAAATGCGGCAATTATTGCGCTGATATATGCAGCATCACATTCATTACCAGTCAATGCTTTCCCTGACTATCTTGTAATAAGTTTATTAAGTATCGCAGCAGGCATCGTTGTATTATGGTTATTTTCAATTATCTATATTTATTTTTGTGAGCTATTCAGAAGCTACTGGATTGCGGTATGGTTTATCATATGGTCTTCAGTAATCAACCTCATTATTTTGTATGGTTTTTATGACCGTTTTATATGACTTAGCCTGTCATAAGCCCCCTTATAAAAAACCACATCACTCCGGACCATACCGATGACAACATAATACAGATAAATATTCTTCTGAACCTGTCGAAGCTCGTAACGTCCGGTAATGCGGCCGCAACTATTGAAACAACCAGTGCTGCGCCCTGACTCATAATTGCACCACACAGAAACCAGAGACTGGCGGTAAGCACATATAAACACGCGATATTAACAACAAGGAAAACCAGTGAGCTCAGGAGAAACATTTTCCTGTCATTACGCTCAGAAAAGAAATAACCGGCAATAATGACAAATATTAACAGAACATCACCTGTAAACATTTTCAAATAATCTTCACTCATAAATCAAATCCGCGATTAAAAATTGGGTTTAAAATCTTCAGAAACGTTCAGGAACTGTTTTGCCAGGTCGTCCTGCGAAATAAAGCCGTATGATAACGGGCGAACACTGCCCTGTTTCGGGTCAACCAGCATCATGGCCGGGAAATATTTCACGCCGAGGCGCTGCGCCTGCCCCTGGTCAGTCCGGGAATCCGGCAACAGCGGATTAATCACGCCATCCACGGAAACGGGAATAACACTCAGACCATACGTATCCCGGAAGCCATTAATGACCTGCGCCAGTTGCCCGTCGATGGGGTCCTGCCCCCGGTAAAAAAACATGATGCCGTAGTGTTCAGCCAGTTTCGCAATGGCCTGTCGCTGCTGCGCCTGGTCTGCTGCCAGCTGGTTCCGTACCGTGCCGTTGTAATGACTGTACTGCAGGTTATAGTCCAGTTCAGGATGTGCCAGCATGGCCTTTCTGGCGCTCATGGTGAAAAGCCCGGCCTGCTGAGCCCAGTAATTTTGCAGCCGGAAATATTTCACAAAATTATCCACGCCGGGATACAGAATGGCTTCGTACAGCGCCCGCTTTGTTGCCGTCTGCAGTGCGGCCAGTTTCTGCATAATATCCGGTTCCTGACGGGGGGCTGCAGGTACAGGTTTATTTTCTTTTTCCTTCGGATTTATTTTCTCGTTATACCACTGCCAGCCTGCATCTTTTCCTGACGCCGGAAAAATAAAGCAGCAGAGTAACAGTGGCAGTAATGCTTTATTCATCTTCATTCCTTTCATCACTTTTTCTTTCATCAGGTTTCTGCAGGTCAGTCAGGGCAGAAAAACAAAAATACAGAATAAACAGGAGCACACCGGAGTAAAGGATAACGAAAGCAGCGGCAAGCATCCCGTCTGCCGTGGTTTCTTTTACCGTATCCCACGACCAGATAATTACCGGAGAAATGACAATCGCTGTAATCAAAAGCCGGATAAGAAAATCAATAAAACGGTTCGACGTGAATATGACTTTCATCATTTCCCCCGGTTATTTCCCATACCTTACTGTCCTGCCTGTTTCAGCTGGTCAGCAATCTGCTCTTTCACTTTCTGCGTCAGAACGCCACTGTCCGGGATTTTCTGGTTATTCATCAGGTCTTCGTAGAAGTTAGTGAAATCCAGTCTGTTGAACTGAATTTTCTGCAGCTCATCAACCGTAATCCCCCGACAGTCAGGATGCTTCGCACTACCAAAACTGATACGCAACTGACCGTTGCGCCCCTGCTGCTGGACTATCTGCGCCAGCTTCGAATCAAACTGACAGTAGCTGCGTTTTTTCTCCAGACAGACACCCAGCACTTTCTTCGAACAGAACTCCCCGACGCTGACGGTCAGTTTGTTTGATTTTGCTTTAGCCAGGGCCTTTTCATCACTGCTGCATTTGGCCAGCCCGATATCCTGTCCCCAGCCGCTGTCCTTACAGCAGTTGCTGTATCCGGCTGCAGCCTTCTTACAAAATTTCGCCTGACCGGTGAAAGCACGGACATCCACCCCGTTCAGCGCCGCAACATCCTTACCTGCTGCGGCCAGTGCCGCCAGCTGAGAAACGGCTTCGGCAAAATCATTACTCTGCCCGCTCTGAGCCTTATCGCATTCGCCATCGAGACAGAAGACGTCTCCCCCACAGACCATCACTTTCCCGGATGTTTTTGACTCACAGGAGTACGTGGCATATTCATGCAGACAGGCACCTTCTTCGGAGTAAAAGGCACACTGGTGTGACACCAGGGTACAGGCAGGATTGTCGGTGTAGGTCTGACAGGTTCCCTTGTCTGCTGACTGCGTGACATACGTGTCCCGGTATGCCCAGCAGCTCTGGTACATGCTGTATGACTGACCGTCTTTCACCAGCGTCCTGTTCCCGCCAGCCTCCGTACATTCTGTTTTTGTCAGTTTCCCCAGCTCCTTGCTGAACGGGCAGCTTTCAGACCAGACAACATACGGGGTGTACGAGGCTTTTTTTACCCTGACAACCAGACGCAGCTTCATTGCCGTATGACGTTTGAATTTTGTATTCCCGACCCGGACGGGGTGAGATGACGTAAAAGCCACACCGGCAGTCAGTGTTTTCTGTACTGGTGTAAATGAGGCATCTGCTGAGTATTTGGCATTCCAGCTCAGTGGGGTTCCCAGTACTGTAATTGTCATAGGTACACTCTTCTGCAAGTAAGTACGACTCCAGCTGTAATGCGCATCGACAATTTCACCGGTAACGGGAGAGGTCATGGAGACAACATACTGACCATTCACTTCACGTGCAGGTAGCTGACTCATTTCATACTCCAGCGTCCGGGTTTCCCATGTGGTACTCCCCTGCAGCTCCATACGGGCAGTTCGTGTGCAGTACTGCTCCACCTGTAAATCCCGCTCACAGGTGTAATTCGTGTATTCACTCCTGCTAATCTCCTGCGCACTGCACTGCTGCCCGGTGTTTCCCACAATGCTGTCAGCCCGGTTCACCACATCCCTGCCGGTCTGGATAAACGGTGCATCCGGTGAAAGAATGTCTTTCGGCTTGTTCATGAATGACTCTGTAATGGTTTTTCCGGTTTCACCGGTCGCCCATTCCGTGGTGCCGTCATTTTTCAGGCCGCCATCCCCGCCGGCAGTCACGCCACCGTAATATTTTGTCTCGTCCGGATTCGCGTTATAGCCGGGGATACTCTCCTGTGGCTTAAAGCCCTGAATACTGCTGCTTCCCTGCCCTTTGATCTGGTGAGCAAAATCAGAACCGGCCCGGTAATCACTGTTGCTGTCAGCCTGTGCCATGCCGGCAACCAGAGCCAGTATCAGAGGTAAAATACGTTTCATTTCCCGGAATCTCCTTTCCCTGCCAGTAAATCATGAGCCACCTGCCGGCAGTCACCCGTGGCGGCCACTTTCTCCAGCGCCTGGCCGACCCGCAGGTTTCCCCGGATGATGTCGTATCCCTGACTGCAGAACACCACCAGTGCCGGTACAGTGCGAATGCCGTACTGTGAAAACAGCGTCGGGTCGATCTGAACACCATCAGTCGCGCCGTCTTTCACCAGGGACAACACAGCTTCAGCGGTGGTCTTCAGGTCATTGTTCACCATGCCCCGCAGTGTGGCCGGAATACCGAAGTGCCGGGTTTCGCCCAGCATTCGTTTCAGCCCCTCTTCGGGAATGGAAAACGACACAAAATACAGAGCACCCTGCCGGGGTTTCCCGTCCTGCGAAGCCTGCTGTTTACGAACCAGCTCATCCAGGAAATGGTTATCTGAACGCTGAAGGGGGTTTTCCAGCACCTGTTTCTCCGCCCAGGCTTTCAGCTGATGGTCAGGTTTTTCACGCAGTTGTCTGCTTAAATTTTCCTGCTGCTTCAGGAACTGGCGGTTTTCAGGAGTGTTCACGTTTTCTGACGCCATAACCGCCCCGTTCAGCATCATCAGCAGTGCTGCCAGAGATTTCATACTCAGCTTCATCATTCACCTCACAGGAAGACACAGTTACGTTTACGCCACATCAGGTAGCCGAAGTTTTTCTTTGTGTTGGGCGGATTTTTCCCGGTTTCCCAGCGGGTCACGCTGCGCCCGAACGGGTGGCACTGCCCGCTGTCCGGATACATATTCACCATCTGGTAACGCCAGCGTTCTTTGGGCAGGATTGGGGACGGATATTCATTACAGACGGCGTTATTTTTCCCGATGGTTTCCATAATCATGCCCTGACGGTGCAGCTTGAACGCCATGCGTTCACTGACCAGCAGGGAGGACTGCAACGGACTGGACTCATTACTCACCCAGCCATTGAACGGGTACATACTTCCCTGCGAACCGGCACACCAGAACAGAACATCGAGAGGCATATTAAAGGCGCTGGCAATCGCATCTGCTGCGCAGGCTCCCTGTGCTATCGGATTGGCAAAGATGACAGCTTCCGGATTGAGAATGGTGGTCAGGCTGCTGTCCGTCCAGGTGGGGTCGATTTCAGAAAGATAAGCGATATCCATGTCACCACCTTCCAGACAGCCCAGCGATGTGATGATGTTCAGCCAGTACGTCAGCGGGTATTTGTACCAGTGAACGTGATAGAACGCCCCATTTACCTGCTTCTCATCCTTTTTCGCCGTTCCCTGTGCCGTTTTACCAAAAGCCGGCAGGCTGAAGCCCAGGTTCACCATGCATCCCGGTGACCGGGTGACGTCCGTCAACGCCATCGGCTCCCAGTAACCAATGGCCAGCCCGATACGCCTGAACAGCGGCGGCGGTGCCGGACAAATCTGAATGGGCATCGACGGGTTCGCCGTGTCGGAGACCTTACCCTGACTGACTTTGATACTGCCCAGCGAGAGCGGGAAAATACAGCTCCAGCAGATATCTGTGATCGGGTTTACAAAACGCCCCTCACAGGCAGAATCCGCAGACGCCGCAGGGACATGACCGGCGAAAAGGAATAACATCAGCAGCCACAGCCTTCGCTTCATTTTCTGCCCTCCTCTGCCGGAATAAATTCCACCTTCAGGAAGCGATCGCCGGGAACGGCGCTCACCCGTGCCGGGACCTGATCAATGCCGAGGCGCTGGCAGAGCACACCGTTCTGGTCAAAGTAAACACGGCTGTCCAGAGACTTCTGCATCTCCGGGATACTGCCCTGCACGAGGATAATTTTGCTCTCCAGTGTGGGCGGCGTCTGGCGTTTCATCCAGGCCACCTGCGCCGGATCATCGCCATTGATGAAATACAGCGTCTGGTTAAAAGGAACATACTGCAGCGGATTCATCACTTCACCCTGACGGGCAAACACCCGCCCTTCGTTATCCCGGATATCCGCAGCCAGTCTGACGGACGGGTCAAACAACCGGCTGCCGTATTTCTCCGTGCGTCCGATACCGGGCACGGCAGGGGGCCGCAGACTGTTGCGGATCACCCGCTCCTTAAAGGCATCCATTTTCCGGCCCATCTCACCGGACTGCTCCAGTGCCGTCAGGCGCTGCATGATCACCGTCAGCATGTCCGGCTCCTTTACCGGCCACAGATCGCCCCAGGTACCAAGATCGGCGGCGGCCACACTCTGCCCCCATATCAGCAGGGCAATCAGCCCCCGGCATCTCATGGTTCCGCCCTCATTCGCTGGGCAATATCCTGCTGGATTTCCCGGGTGATATCCGGTGCCCCCTGTACCACAGCAGGCGACACCAGAATGACCGCGTGGTGTTTCTGCTGCCACGCCTGCAGGCTGGCTTCCAGTGCCGTGTTAAAACGCGCTGAAAGGGCTTTTGACTGCGCTTCTGACAGTTGTTTCTGACTGGCGCTGTCAAAAAACGCATCCACGGTCTGTTTCATGTTGAAGGCGACAGTCACCGGTGCGTTCAGTCTGACAATGCCGTAACTGACGGCTGCGTTCAGTAACACCATTGCCAGGCATCCCGGCACCGTCCACCACCAGTGGCTGCGTCGTTCTGCCGTGACGTCGGCGGGTTTCTGCATTGAACTCATGCCACACTCCTGTATTTCTCATGTTCTTCCAGCCAGGCTTCCAGCGAAGCCATTTCCGGCCCTGACTTCTTCCACGCCAGCTGCCACACTGCCTCATGAATACTCAGCCCCTCTTTACGCTTCTGCTGCACAAACTCAAAATCCGGGCCGTCAGAGCTGTACATGGCGCGGCTTAACGGGTCCACAAACAGACGGTGCCAGGAGGAATGGTTTTCCACCTGCAGCAGGAAGGAACTGAACCACTGGTCTTTGGCCGCACCAAACTTACCAATCATGTCGCGCTGCAGTGGCAGGAACTGGTCCGGATACAGTTGGTTGTATTTCGCGAACTCCTTCGCACTCTGTTTGAGGATAATTTTGTAGGAGGAGTTACCCCATGCCGCGCGGGCAGCACTGGAGGCCTTATCAGAGTCAAAGTCGACGATGTTCTGTGTGATGGTGATATAGGCACCGGTATGACGGCGGGCCGTACGGTAGCCTTTCTCAATAAATTCACCGACCTTGTGATTTTTGAAGTCCAGCAGACGCCAGCCTTCATCAATAACGTTCAGTTTCTTGAGGTTACGCGGCGTGCGGTACATCCTGTTCTCGATGTAGATAATCAGGGAGAACATCACCGCAACCAGCAGTGACGGACGGTCTTCCAGTCCGCCCAGCTCCAGCACCACCATTTTTGCGTCATCCCGCAGGGACGGCTCATCAGAGTTAAAATACTGGCCGTAAGTGCCGTTGGCAGTGTACTGGTCAAGCAGCACAATCATTTCGTCCAGACGGCTGCGGATAGTCGGTGACTCGACATACTGCTCGCTGTCACTGGCGTTTTTCAGGAAATCCACCACGTCATCAATACGTGCTCTGTTCTCTTTGGCCAGCCAGGAGGCTCTGACCGCCTGCAACAGCAGACCTTCATGCACTTCATCCAGGTTACCGTTGGGGCTGGCCATCACTGACAACTGGTCACGGACACGCTCCGCTGACTGGTCAATATCGGTGATGTTCGCAAACGGGTTAAAACGCAGGGTTTCACCGTCCAGATACACCCCGCCCATGTTCTCACACAGGGACTTGTATCCATCCCCCATGTCGAACACCACGGCAAAGCCTCCGGAGTCCAGCACGCTGCGGATAAGTGGCTGTATCAGCCCGGTTTTACCGGCCCCGGAGGTGCCACAGACCGCCATGTTGTAGTTGGTGTTATTCATCCCCCGGAAGAAAATATCGATAAACGCCATCTGGTTACGGTAGGTGGGTGCCAGCAGACCTGCCGGTGTCAGGGGGTTATCCGCCACTAACGGCATCAGGTTGGCAACATTAAAGCTCTCTGCGCGCTGAACCACTCCGGCCTCTTTCAGCTGTTTAAACAGCCCTTTCCCGGCCATAAAGGGCAGGCAGGTCAGGAAATTGCGCATGTGGTTAAAGCGCGGTGAAATCAGCTCAAAACCGTTTTTACGAAAGCTGTTCAGGATGTCCTGCTCCACTTCCAGCGCCGTTTCATTATTGTCCTTGCAGAATGCTGTGATGTTGAGGAAGTAGGACACGACAGAGGACTGACCGGAGCCCAGCCGCTGACGCAGTTCCCCCCACTCCTTCGCTTCTTTCTCCACGGACGGAAACCATTTGGCATAGGAGGTCTTCGACTTTTTCTCCAGGTCCATGTACTTCAGGTTGGCTTCGCTGTGGGTTTTCACCTGGTCTTCCACCACCAGAGTCAGCGTCAGGATGAACGGGCAGGAGATGGACAACTCCGGGTTCAGCAGGTTGCTGTAGTTGTCGGCCATGTTCCACAAAAAAGCGATTTCCGGGTTACGGGCCAGATGGAAATTCAGGATGCGGGCCGTACTGTTCCTGCCGCTCTCACGCAGGCCCAGCGTCAGGTAATCAGCCCGGACTTTCAGGTCAAAACTGTCCTCCACACACTGATAATTCAGATCAGAATACGGGTCCAGCTGGCGTCTTTTCGGGTACAGGGAGTCCGGGTTATGGTTAATCATCTCCCCGACAATATCGATAAAGGCCTGTGCATCCACCGTCTGTGTGGTGATACTGGCCCCCTGTAACGACGCCCGGATGATTTTCACCAGGTTTTCCATTTCCAGAATGTCGGCCCGGCTTTTTTTCTTCGAAGGAGAACAGTACGAGATAAACACCCGGTAATGGCGCAGGGTCAGGGGCAGATTCATCCCCTCCGGCAGCGGAAACTGTGTCGCTGCCGCTTTCATATAATAGGCCCGGGTAATGGCGTTAAACCGTTCAGCCTGTTCACCTGACCAGGAGAACTCACGCAGCCCGTATTCAATCCTGTCACCAACCAGCTGACTGGACATCAGATGGATACACAACGGAATACCGCGCGGCAGTTTGGTGCGCAGCATGTGATCGAGGGCCTCCACAATGGACTCATTCGCCCCATTGATGGGAATGGCTTCCAGCATAAAGCCCATCGTGGTGTCATTCATGAACAGACCGGATTCCTGGTTGTAATCACGGTACGGCAGCAGACGGCTGAACTGCGGGAAGCTCATTTCGCCCAGAACTTCATTGGCCTTTGCGGATTCGTCAGGCAGTTTCAGTGCTGTGACGAGGGAGTTAACCGCCTGAGTGACGGCCTCAAGTGGGTTATTCACATGAATTCCTTAGTTGAAAAATAAAGCGAGAAATGCGGTAGCCATGAAGGGAATACCTGTAATTAACGCGCCATTTCCCGGCGCATATACAAAGATTTCTGTTTTCTGAATATCCACTCATGTTCATCCGGAATTAAATCACTATGTTCTGCGACTGACTTATGCATAATGTTTTCTCTGTCTTTCCTGATACGCCTGACATTCAACGCACAACGTCACACCGGGAAATATTTTCCGCCGGGCTTCCGGAATAGGATTTCCGCATGCTTCACAGAGATAAACAGGAATACCATGAGCATTTATTTTCTGGCGTATCCGGTTTATTCCTGTCATGGTCAGTTGTTCTGTCACTGAATATGCTTCATCGGCTTCATCACTCACGGAATATTCCTCCCGACATGTTCTGACACGCTACCGCCCATCCCTTTTCACGCACAGGGCACTCGTTTTACAGGCAGATTTTGAATACAGAAAGCCCGCCGGCATTGCCGGCTGATATACAACTTCAGGGCCAGTTAATTAATACGTGGTTTTCCCCACGCAGACGGTTTAATAACAAAAAACACGCTGGATGGCTGATGATAAACATCCTGGTTATCAATATAAGGCGCTATCCATAATGCTGCCGTCTGCTCACCCGTTCTTAGCGGACGAGGAGGTGTTACCGGCGTAACTGAACTGACCGGAACAACCGTTTTCACTTCCCGGGCAGCGGTAAACAGCGGGCGAGGTGCCAGCAGTTTCTGCTCCGGATGTGCTGTCACCGCAGGTCTGCTGCCGGACGGAGTGGTCGCGGTGACGGTCTGCACCGGCATTGTCCGGAAGTTCCCTTCAGCCAGGCGCGGCAGTGATGCCGCAACCGGCTTTGCTTCTGAGGACCGCTCCAGTTTTTTGGCCTTCTCATTGGCCTGCTCCATCGTCATACAGGTATCGGATGTGGTGGCGTTACACTCAAATTCCGTACTGGTTCCGGCACAGCCGGAAAGTAATAAGGTCCCCAGCAGAGGAATAAAGAAAGAAATCTGTTTCATTGTCCCTCACCTTTCTCATCGCAGTTCACAAAATCCTTCTTCAAATCCCTGACCGTACAGGTTTTTACAATGTCAGGATTTTCAAAAACCGTACTCCGTGATGATTTATAAACATATGCCACAATGCGTTTCCCACCCGCATCAGGTTCTGGTGCACTGACTTCACATAACGGAGGTGTTATTCCGGACTCATACAGCACCGGATAATTTATTTTTTTGACGCTGCCATCAGAAACCAGCTTATTCATCGAAGGGTTCCTTATATTTCTGAATTCTTCATCACACCGACAGCAGTCATATTAAAATTGTCCGGCAATGACTCAGAACCGAATTTCTCCGGTGCAGGAAGTACGATTCTTGTGGCGCAGTTACTGAGAACAGCATGCATAAAATCATCTGACACGGTTTTACCCGGCACAGAGAGGGCTGTAATAACATTAATATTACGCATGTTCATTTTTATCTCCGTTGTTTCTGTTTGTTCTGTCATCAGGAAGATAAACAGGGCATTTCCTGATTTTTCCCGGCAGGGAAGCGTCTTCCGTATAAACTTCCTTCAGATGTTCATCTGCGGTTACCACCCGGATACATTTCATTTTTCCGGGTCGCACCGGATATTTCCCGGTGATCGCTGCCAGCGAGACATACATCAGTGCCAGTGTTGCCCATAATGCGGTGACCAGTTGCATCAGTGACCGGTCAGTCTCCCTGACATAATCTGCAGCATCAGCCGCGCGGTAATGGCAGATACCCTGTATTTCTGATCTGCCTGAAGAATCAGAGGAAGAAAACCAGCATTCACTGACCGGGAACTGTCCGGCAGGTGCTGTTTGTCTTACGAAGTTAATCTCCTTAACCAGTAATTTCCCCGGCGTGGTGTTGTCCTTCCATAAAACAAACAGAGCCATCAGGGCCATTGTGGCCAGTGGCAGAATGACGGTGTACTTCAGACACCAGAACAGTCCTCGCAGAACCCGGGCGACAACATACCGGGCGGCATGGCACGCCTGACGGGACGACATATTATTTGCCATCGTTGCCCCCTCCCTGGCTGCCGGACATAAACTGCTGCGGATTCAGGTTGCCCAGCTGCTTCAGCATCTGGTCAGTATTAAAGCCGTTAAGATGACTTTCAGCCGATGGCGGAACAGGAACCGGACTTTCCGGATTGTCTTCTTCCGCTCTGCTCTGCGTGCGTTCCAGCGCCATCTCTTCCACGGTTTTCAGCTGGAAGCCGTCCTGGAACACCACGGTCACTTCGTTGCCCGCACCAATCGGTATCACCGGGTGATACTGTTCGGCACGTTTGATGTAGTAGTCACTGAGCGTCTGTGCGGCTTTCGATGCGCCGCCACCGATACCCATTTTCAGGACATCACCAGCCCCGTAAGCGGCTGTGGCACCCAGCCCGACAGCCGGCTGGGAGGCGCGCTCCATTCCCTGACCAATACCGTCAACAAATCCCGCGCCCCATGCCCAGCCGAGGATTTTGCCGTTACGCATCACCACTTCGCCCTTGATACCGTTTTTACCCCGGAAGCTGACATGCCCCTTAATCGGCATATCAATAGTTTTGCCGTCCTTCAGGCAACTGATATTGCGGGTGCGTACAATGGCACGCTCACTGGACACATCCCCCCAGGCTTCCAGACCCACAAAACATCCCGTTGCGTCATACGTCTTGCTGTTCGGCATTTCCACCAGGCCGGTGATACGCAGCTGCATCGGCACCGTGGATTCATTACCGGTGACAGAGGCATTGGCATCCGCCCCTTCAATCAGCATGGCTTTCGCAAAACTTCCTGACGGAATGTACGGCAGTGATGGTCCCTGTTTTCCCTCATTACGGGTAAACACCTTACGCTGTATCCGGTTAGGCACCGGCACAGACTGGTACGTCACCTGTGGTGGTGGCGTGACACCATTCCCGGGATAAAACGCCGTCGGCGGTGGAACAGCAACGCTGCCCTGCGGCGGGAAGGATACGGGGGTGTTTCCTGGCTGTGGTTCGCCTTCCGGGCCGGGCGGTGAGGCAGGCATCTGCGGTACAGGCTCACCGGTCGCCGTGACGGGATTAGCACCCAGGGCTTTTACCTGCTCTGCCAGGGCGGCATTGTCCTGTCCCAACTTTTCAATACGACGCTGGTCATCACCGCGCTGTTTGTTCAGAACATCCAGCTCACGACGGATTTCCTCATACTGCTTCTGCATCTGCGCTGCCGTCACCTGCATCTCGGTGGTGGCATGCTGACGCACCTTGTCATCAAAGGTCGTATCCACCACACCGGTCATATCCGGCACAGGCTCCTGTTCAGCCACGGTTTCACCGTTACCGGACATGTCCACATCAGACAGATACAGTGCCCCACCAATCGCGGAGGCTGTACCGACAACCACAATCCCCAGCCACAGGTACTGCTTGCGTTTCACAATGGTATTGATACTGGCCATCAGTTGCCCTCCCCGTCACGGATGACATACACATCCATGCGCGCACCTGCCAGTAACTGGCTGGCAGGCTGGCTGAACATCACGGCACGGGTTCCCGGCTGCCAGAAGTCACTTTCCCGGATATTCAGGGCAGACAGCGTTTTATTTTCCACGGCAAAGCGGACCATCTTCAGGTGATTCCCCGTCCATACGGCATCTGCCACTGAAGACAGCCCCGCCGGGGCCTGCAGGGTTTCCTTTGTCACTGGGACCTGATACCAGCCTGCGGGTAATTTTCCGCCACGGACGGCCTGGCTGATGGTCACAAGCAGGGATTCGTAAGGCGTGGACGTTTCCCACGCACCGGCTTCTTCTCCGGTTCCGCGCAGGTCACTGACCAGCTGAATGGTACGCCCCGCGCCTTCACGGGGAACGGCCTGAATGGAAAGATTCAGACCACGTTCTGTTTCCAGAATGAACGTAAAGGGCTTTTTGTTGACGGTGGCAACCACCACACCGCCGGAGGCGGTCTGCTCATTATTGGTCAGGGCACCATCCAGACTGTTCACGGCGATAATCCGGTCACCGGGAACGGTAAACAGATTCGGGCTGGTATTGCTGATGGCAATACTGGCCTGACCACCGTTCACCATTGGCACCACGGTGGGGGCCAGCGTACCGTTTGCGGCCATCACGCTGCAGGAAAAAAACAGGCTGCCGAATATTATTGCCGTATTATTTTTTCTCATCGTCTGTTTCCCCGAAATTATCCAGCCAGGTCACCCCGTTTTCCCGCTTCAGAATAAGGATGTAATGTTTGATATCAGTGAAAGGTTTTGAATCACCAATCCAGGTTTTAAGCACACCTCGAATTTCCACACGGCCATACTGAGGCCAGACACGAACACTGGTCTGGAAAAAGGCTGAGTTCACGTTATCGTTTTTAATACGCTTCGCTTCTTCAGCCAGAATAACTTTCATCTGGTTCTGTGCGCCCGGGCGGATATATTGCAGAAGCGCCTGATGTGAGGCATCGACGGTTTCTGATGAAACATTCAGACGGAGGGCAATAAATGACAGCGCCATCTGCTGTAAATAAGAGGCGTCGGCACTGTTCTGTGACACGGCAAAGGGGGCATTAAATGCCATTGGCGTCACGGCAGTGCGTTGCTCATTCTGAAGACGGTAGTTATTCATCCCCTGAATGACGTTAACAGAGAGGCTGAGAACAATAAGCACTGACATAAATATAAAGGCGATGGCCATTACACGACTGGTACTTAAACGGGCACCGTGTTCCATATAACAATCCTGGTATCAGTTCTATTTAATCCACTGCCGGAAACACGAATCGGGAACATTATGAAAAATACCGCGCAGCAGGGCTGTTGGCATATACCAGTAAATCAGGTCACGTAACCAGGAACTGCCCCGCCCTTTTTTCAGTTTTTTAATCCCGAAATAAACCAGAACCGCTGCACCAATACCGAACAGATATTTCGATGTTGTGATACCCCAGCCAATACAGATTGCTGCGGGGATCAGTTCATCCAGTGGCAGGCCAAACCAGCGGCTCTGGTTGGTCAGTGTTTCCGGGAAACGATATTTCTTAAGTTTATTCTCGTCTCCCGACATCGTTTTATTTCCTGTCAGAGGCCAACGACGGCCATACCCACAGCAATAAATACAGAGATGATGGCAAAACCGGCCAGGAACTTGACGTTTTTGGTCATCATGTACATGACAGCACCGACCAGAACTTCAGCCAGAACAACCCATTTAACAACACTGGAGTCCTTACCGAAGGTCGCCTTAACCGTGGTGTTACCGCTTGCCATCAGGTCCTGACCACTGCTGCCGGCGGCCATCGCCAGCTGCGGGAAGAACATCATCAGAACAGCAGCCGGGATCACTGCGCGAGCCAGGCGAAGCATATTCAGACGAGTGAATTTGGAAAAAAACGACTTCTTTTTGACGGGCGCAGAAGCACCCTGAACACTTAAAACAGCATTCATAAGTTACCTCAATTTCGGATAAATGAATAAAACTAGAGTGTATTAAATGTTATATCTTCCTCTTTATCTGCCTCCCTGAATATCTCCGAGTTATAAAAATCAGGAAACTTGATCAAATGATCAATAACTCTGTCTGCAGCCTCATCTGTTTTACACCATCCACTACGATTTTTGGCTGCAATAAGTAGCTGGTTAGTTTCATCATCCAGACGCATTGTCAGATACTTAACCAGCGACTTACCATAGATATTCCCTGCCCTGTTAAACTTTGGATAGCGGTGAAGATGATCTTTAAGTCTTATTACTGCCTCAAACGATCGACTTCTTCCGCTTCTGTTACTTGCATCAATTAATAGACTTTCCACATCTACAGGTAATTTTAGTTTTACCATCTTACCTGTTGCAGAACGTGTACCAAATCTTTTCAATAACACCTCCCGCTGTTTATCTTCTGGTTACCACTTATGTTTGCAGAATAATCAGAAAAGGTAAATAGACGGAAAGTCTATATTTTATTAACACCTTATTAACGCGTATTTATGATACACATAGCTTTCTCGTATAAATAATAAATAAACTTTTTATTGTAGAGTAAGATAATTAACTCATCTTTATTAGAAACAGAGAAGTAGTCGCATATCAGAGATGCGTGTTTCTTTGATGTGGAGATGGATATATTTAATATTCTTGCTATAGCATTATGACTGATTCCGGTGCTATATAAGTAAAAGACATCATTTACATATGATGATACAGAAGAATCATCACTCATTCTTCTGATTATATTTCTGATATCATCACTGACAATCGTTTTTTGATTATAACTGTCTTTATGACGAACATGAGCAGCATCATAAAATTGCCACAGAATAATATTTCTGTGTCCATTAAGAAATGACTGGACAGATATTGTCCAGAATCTGTTCTGAATAAAAACATCCTCTACAAGATTAAGATGCGTATGCTCATTCCTATATGCTTCCATCTCTGTGACAGAGATCAATTCACAAAAATCTCTCTGCGACAGAAGCCATTTTTCAGCACTTTGATCTTGTGTAAGAAATGACTCATGAAACAGCGTATTGCAAAAAATAAATTTTCCAGTTTCGTCCCTGATACAGGCTGGATTTGGATAATCCTGAATAACTGCCGTCAGATTTTCCAGCAGATCTATTTGACGAGCATGTTTTTGTTGAATACGATCCATCGGATACATAGGAACCTCCTCACAAAGGATTCTATGGACAGTCGATGCAGGGAGTTCACGTCTCCCTGCATCGGCGATTTTCAATTTCAAATTTTAACGTGGCATTAACCACGTAATTAATATACTAATTATCTTTCGTACTGTCACCTTTTTAAATCATAAAAACTCTGATATTTGAACGAAGTCAAATTTCTTTTATTCATCATCATTTTTTGGAAAAAATCGTTCCATCTCAGATGATACCTTCTCCCTGATATCTTCAACCATATTGGCATATTCAAACTTTGGATTTCCGGAGACATGAGGACTGAGAGACTCAATACCCAAAATTTTCGCTACTGATGATTGTGTTTTTACAACGCATTCAAGAAGCAATTTATTAAACTCAGTCTGATTAAATGCAGACTCTTTACGCTCCATCTGAGCCTCATGTACACGAAGCCCCAGTTCAAGAAGCATTGAAGCTGTTGCTGAAAAACTGACATCTTTTTCCCTTGCCCCTTCCTGTCGACGCTTCTCAATAATCGCATTTATTTTTTCATAGGCATCATTGCTGATATACAGGTTCACCTTAGCCATTAGAGATTACCTTTTTTGAACATAAAATAAAGTTAATTTCGAAACACTAAAATTCATAATGCAAACAGGGACGCACCGCTAGCAGCGCCCCTAGCGGTATCCTATAAAAAAACACACCGCGCCGCTAGCAGCCCCCCTAATATAAAATAATGTTTTTTATAAAAATAGTCAGTACCACCCCTACAAAACGGTGTCGGCGCGTTGTTGTAGCCGCGCCGACACCGCTTTTTTAAATATCATAAAGAGAGTAAGAGAAACTAATTTTTCATAACACTCTATTTATAAAGAAAAATCAGCAAAAACTTGTTTTTGCGTGGGGTGTGGTGCTTTTGGTGGTGAGAACCACCAACCTGTTGAGCCTTTTTGTGGAGTGGGTTAAATTATTTACGGATAAAGTCACCAGAGGTGGAAAAATGAAAAAATGGATGTTAGCCATCTGCCTGATGTTTATAAATGAGATCTGCCAGGCCACTGATTGCTTTGATCTTGCAGGCCGGGATTACAAAATAGATCCTGATTTACTGAGAGCAATATCATGGAAAGAATCCCGTTACCGGGTTAATGCCATCGGTATTAATCCGGTAACGGGATATGGCAGCGGACTGATGCAGGTAGATTCCCAGCATTTTAACGAACTGGCCCGCTACGGAATTAAGCCAGAACATCTGACAACAGATCCCTGCATGAACATTTATACCGGTGCTTATTATCTGGCAATAGCATTTAAAAAATGGGGCGTCACCTGGGAGGCCGTTGGTGCATACAATGCAGGATTCAGGAAATCCGAACGCCAGAACCAGAGACGTCTTGCCTACGCATCAGAGGTTTACCGGATTTATACCGGGATAAAAAGCAGTAAAGGTATCCGGCTTCCGGCCACGAAGAAATCACTTCCGGAAATTAACAGCGTGCAGAATAATTAATCTTACAGACATTGTCAGATACCGGTTATGCCGCAAAAGCAGCATGGAAGGCCACACACAAAAATATCATATGAGTGACAATACTGACTGGCCGAAGCCCCGCGAAGCGGGAACCCATCTTATATATACCCGGTAACTGCGCAGCCTCCTGCCAGACCATTTTTCGCGGGCACAATATTTACAGACAACCGGAAAGCCGGTCGATGAAATTGAGGTATATCAGACGACACAGCAATGCCGAAAAATGATAATATAAGTAAAGCCCCGAAAATTTTTTCGGGGCTTTACTTATATTATCATGACTTCCACTTTCTGAACTGTTCGGCAATCACCCATAACGCCTTGTTGATTCTTATATCACCATCAATACCTGTAATGGCTCTTGTCCTGGTATTTTTCCCGGAGGCACTTCGCCCCGATAATCCACCTTTTATCATATTCTCCTGAACCCGCTGCCAGGTTGTCCAGAGATCGTTCTGTTTGTCTTCCCGACGACGGGGAGTAATTATCTGTTCAGGTGTCACTGGCGTTTTATTTTCATCTTCATACCTGACCATCAGTGCAGCTCTGCCAAATAAATGTTGCTCGTCACTGTTAAGATGAATTTCTTTCATCGCCTCCATATTATCAGTGACCTTATCAAAGACACCGAGCACTTCATACGCTCCCTCGATAACCTGCCCGACAATATCACCTTTATGTGGAACGCGGATTTCGCCAAAATTATTTCCGCACACCAGGCCATTTGTGCAGACAAAACGAAAAATTCCGGGGATCATCTGATAACTGGATGAACCATCATGTGAATTAAGCAGGATAATTTCAGGAACTTCCTGTCCGTTAATATGCCCTTCCCTGCGAAGACGTAACATATGTTTACTGTATTCGCGACGTCCCAAATCACGAACCCGACTCTGACAGGCAAAGAATGGCTGGAAACCTTCATCACGTAACTTATTGATGATATTGATTGTTGGAATATACGTATAACGTTCACTCCGGGACTCATGTTTATCACCGGAAAATACCGAAGGCACGAACTGCATTAATTCATCATCCGTTAAAGGACGTTCACGGCGGATGGAATTATACCGACCAAAACGGGAAGCTAATCGCATAACAGCTACTCCTTTATGAAAGAATAAATTTAATAAAAAATTTTTCCGCTTAATATCATCCCCCCCCCGATCTCCATTAACAAGATTGCAACAATCAGGAGAGATATTCATCACATCCGGTCAGCAGATCGCCCGGATATCGAGGCCGGCACGCTTAATCTGACGCAGGAACTGTTTGAAGTGATCGGCTTCCGCAATGTTGATATGGCGGAACTGCTTATCCACACCCTGACTGAGCGCGTAGCTATAACTGAAGGCCATCTTTTCCGGGTGGCTTTTGCGATATTTTTTCAGCTCAGTCGGGCTGCTGAATTCCAGGACGTCCCACTCTTCCCCGGTGTTTTTTTTCTTCCCGGCAACAAGAAGCGTGTACGACGCGGTGTTAACGTGGATATTTCGGGTACTCATCCTGCTTTCTCCTCTCTCTGGTTTTCAGCCCCCATCATCTGTTGAGTTTCGGGAGCCGCGGTTTTGACGTTTTGCGGGGACCTGCTCTTTGTTCCCTCCGGTATTCACCATCACCTGTTTGAGAACCTTCGCCGCATGGGGCATCACTGCCACGGCCTGACGCACCTGTCCTGGGCAGAACGCAAAATTTTTTACCGGGTTTTGGGTAAAAAATTTTGTGGGCTGTTCATTTACCCTGGACAGTCAGTGCGGCAGGTTGTGGCTGTATCAGCCCCCGGCGACAGGGGCTTAAACAGGTGAATGGCACCGGACACAACAACGGGCAGGGACCCGCCGCAACGACGTGAAGCGCGGTTTGCGAAACTGCGTTGCGCCTTACATCCCTGCGGCCTTTTGCTGGGATGCCTGGAGCGCAGGCCACGGCGCGACAGAGGCGGCGCGACCGGAACGGTCGCTGCAAGCCCGGGGTTTTCACGCATCGGACCGTAGCGACAGCCCGAAACCGCGCCAGCGGGTTCGGCGGAGACTGGCAGGTGCGCCAGCAGCTGCCTGTCGGAGTCGGGCCTGACGACCGGATGCCGCCAGGCAGCCGGGAGCCGAAGGTGCGCCCGGCAGACAGGACAACACTGCAGTAGTCAGAATCAGAGCAGGAAGAAAAAGAGAATAATCACAGGGAAGGTGATGTGATTTCTGACAGGCCATAACCAGAGAAGGCGGGGGAAAAGAACGGGCGCCGCAGGCGCGCGTTCATCCCCGTTCCTGAAGGGAAACGACCTTCCTGAAGTCAGGTTGTTCATGCCCGTACAACATCAGCAAGGAGAAAGGGGCTACCGGCGAACCAGCAGCCCCTTTATAAAGGCGCTTCAGTAGTCAGACCAGCATCAGTCCTGAAAAGGCGGGCCTGCGCCCGCCTCCAGGTTGCTACTTACCGGATTCGTAAGCCATGAAAGCCGCCACCTCCCTGTGTCCGTCTCTGTAACGAATCTCGCACAGCGATTTTCGTGTCAGATAAGTGAATATCAACAGTGTGAGACACACGATCAACACACACCAGACAAGGGAACTTCGTGGTAGTTTCATGGCCTTCTTCTCCTTGCGCAAAGCGCGGTAAGAGGCTATCCTGATGTGGACTAGACATAGGGATGCCTCGTGGTGGTTAATGAAAATTAACTTACTACGGGGCTATCTTCTTTCTGCCACACAACACGGCAACAAACCACCTTCACGTCATGAGGCAGAAAGCCTCAAGCGCCGGGCACATCATAGCCCATATACCTGCACGCTGACCACACTCACTTTCCCTGAAAATAATCCGCTCATTCAGACCGTTCACGGGAAATCCGTGTGATTGTTGCCGCATCACGCTGCCTCCCGGAGTTTGTTCGGCACCATCCACCGCTCCATCTCACGGACAGCGTGACCGGCCTCTCTTGCTGCAAGACTGGCTTCCGCAATAACCTGCCAGAACGGCATATCCTGCCACTGCCAGCGTTCCATTCCGGCCAGTGACGGAAAACGCTCGCCCCACTGCCAGAACAGGGTTTCCAGGTCATGCTCTGCCACCCGGTCACTCCAGCGTGCATGCCAGCTTCCGACTGTTTCCGGCGAATGGAATGCCAGTTCGATTTCAGCCTGAGCGACCAGCGCCTGGTACGCACGGGCTTTCTGCTCTGCCTCCCTCGCCTGCTGGCGGCTGTACTTCTGCATGACCAGCGCGGATTTATGGCGACTGCGTTCCCTGACACGAAACCGCACCGACGGGAACAAGCGCTCTGCTGCATCACCGGGAAGGGGAAGGAGGCAGACCTCGCCCTGTGTTTCAATCAGCACATCGATGGCATACAGCCACTGAAGACGGTTGCCGTGCAGTTCTTCTGCGGTCAGGGACGGCATGAAAAATCGCAGGTCAGACAGCGATATCCTGCGGCTTCCGTTCAGACAGCGGAAAAACGCACACGCATACGGATATTCAGCCAGCGTGTTACCCTGATGGCGGCGTTTTTCGGTCTCCGCCACCGCCCGCCATGCGGCCTGTTGCTCTGTGCTGAGAGGAACCAGTGCCTGTGAACGTGCGCTCATGCCTGACCTCCTTCCGCCATCAGGATATGAATGATGTCGTTAACGCTGTACCCCTGCGCATCCAGTGACGCCGCCAGTGCCAGTGAATGGCTGACAGCTTCCGGTGCAAACCGCCGCTGCACCTGAACCACCGCAAACGGCTCACCACCGGCATTCACCAGAACCAGCACCCAGACCTGAGAGACGTCTCCCGGCGAACATAATGCCAGGTGGAAACGTTCGTGGGCTGGCGTGAAACGAACCTGGACGGGGAAAAAGCCCCCGAACTCACTGCCATACTCGCCATTAATCATCCAGTTAGCCGGTGCGTCCACTTCACGCATCACCTCGTGAGTGAGATTACGGCGCATATCGCTTCCCGCAGCACGGATATCTTCATATTCCTGTGCGTTCATGGACTGCAGGGCATTCAGGGTCAGTTCAGTTTTCATCACGGTATCTCCCTTGCTGCCGCCCCGTCTCCGGCGGGGCGGTGTGGTTGTTCATCAGGCGGCATCAGCCAGGTTATCGGTGCGTTCAGTGGCATCTGTCTGTGGATGTGGTGCACACATCCAGCCTGGAACCCAGCGGTTGTCTTTCATATGGTGCTCTGCATGTTCAGCCGCATCACCTTTCTTCATCTTCTCCGCGTCCCGTGCGGCACCGGACAGTCCGGCCTCATTCAGGGCTGCGATAATCTGCGGCTTTTTCAGGTGTCCGAAGAAGTTTGCTTTTGTCGGCTGCCACCAGTCGCGCATGTGGAATCCGATAGCGCTTTCCAGCGAGTCAAGCGGACTGCGTGACGTGTGACCACACTCACGGGTCTGGACACCGTTAAGGCTGCATGCGGTGCAGAAACTGAGCAGGGATAACAGCACCTCCTGACTGAGGGACAGGAATGTCGTCATGTCCCGTGACCATCCCTCCGGCAGCAGGGCTGCAAGACGGGATTTTTCTGCCATCAGCGCCATGAATGCGGCACCTTCCTTCCCCGATGGCGCATCGCTGGTCAGCGAATAATGTTCACATTCCAGGCTGATTTGTGCTGGTTTACTGTACGCCCCGCTGCCAAACACATTCAGGCAGAGCGTCCATGCCAGCAGTGCCAGAGATTTGTCCGGCTGCTGCATGAGTGCCGCCTGGACTGCCAGCGTGCGCTCTGAGGACATTTTCGTCAGCAACGGCAGGCTGATTTCCTCCACTGACGCTTTCTCCTGCACCTGTTCCGTGCGGTCAGCGTCGTCAGTCGCGTCATCTTCACTGCGCAACTGCACACCACGCTGGACACATACGTTGCCATAACGCCAGGACACCACTACACCGCTTCCGGCACGTATCTCCGGCGTCCACGCTCTGACCTTCGCCATGCAGCGCATCAGCTTCATTTCTGCTTCCAGCAGGTCGGATTCCTCACACTGGTTTTCCAGCGCGTCGTAACGCGTCATCAGTTCGTTCAGGCGTTCGTCTTCCGCCTCCGTCAGCACCGCTTCCGGCTCCGGCAGACAGCGGTATGTTCCGGCATCCTCACGGCACTCACCGACAGGCTCCATGCGCCCGGCGCACCATTCCCAGCCTTCGGCTTCCCGAAGGTGTTCAGCGACAGCCTGGAGTTTTTCCAGCAGGGCGGCATCGAGCGCCACGCGGTCGACATAACCGTCCCCGTCATCGCTGAACAAATCGGTGCGCAGTTCGTCTGGCGAGAAGGCATCAGCCCCCACGAAGCGGAATTTACTGTTCCCAGCCACCGCCACTTCACTTTCGGTCACCAGACGACGAATGGTCTGTACTTCCGGTTTACCGCCCCATCCCGACTGACAGGCGGCTTCAAACACCTGCACCTGACGCGCGGTGTCGTTCTCCAGCGCCAGCGCCTGACAGTGTTCGGTGGTGATGCGGTCTTCTGCCAGCGCATCGAGGATGACAGGCGCAAGGTCAGCCAGTTTCAGCATTCGCTGAACGTGGCGGGGTGAATAGCCCAGCAAATCACCGATGTGTGCAGGTGTTTTGCCTTCCTGCGCCATTGCGCGGAATCCGGCAATCTGTTCGGCAGGGTGCATATCCCGACGATGACCGTTCTCGGTCATTGATGCGGCAGTCGCCAGCTCCTGCGGAATAATTTTTACGCGGACAGGCCAGTCAGCCGGAATGATGTCACGCTCTGCCAGCATGTTGAGTGCTGCCAGTCGGCGACCACCTGCGGCGACACCGTAACGGTCACCTGGCAGGGCATGAACAACCAGATTCTGCAGCAGGCCGACTCCCTTAATGGAATCAGCCAGTTCACTGACGGACTCCGCAGAATACGGCACCGTGCGCACATTCAGCGGTGATTTAATCAGTGAATCCAGCGGCACGCTCACTTCCTCCGTCTGCGCCAGCAGGGCAGACAATGCAGTTTCCTGCGTTTTTACAGATTTACGGCTTGCTTTGCGGGTGGTTTCTGGTTCACACTTCGTTACAGGCATAATCATCCCCTTATAATTGCTTATGTCCTGCCGGACGTTCGCGCGTCCGGCACCTCTCTTACTTAAGAATCCCGAAATCCCTGATGTACCGGTTCATCCAGTACCCGGCACAGTCCTCAAAATTCCAGGAGCGCCAGATCAACGTGCCATCCTGACGGACAACCAGGCGAAAATGTGTTCCCTGATCATCCTCGATAAAGACATTCCGGTACTGTGCGGCAACGGCTTCGGCCTGTTTGCGGGTAAAAGGACCGTCCGGCAGTCCCTGAAGTATTCTGAAATATTCGCTCATCCTCATCTCTCCGGTGATGCCCCGCACTGGACGGGGCGGTTGTCACTGTCTTTCGTTAGAACGGAATGTCGTCATCGAAGTCATACGCGGGTTCAGACGGCTGCTGAGGCTCCGGCTGCGCGGCCTTACGTCCACGGCCTTTCGTTTTCGCGCCTCCTTTTTTCGGTTCCGGCTGTGATTCCGGCTGAGGCTGACCGCTGAACTGTTGCGCCTCTTCCGGCTGAGTCTGAGTACCTGCGGCACGTCCCAGCATCTGCATGGTGCCCGTGGTCTTAACAAGAATTTCGGTGACGTAACGGGTGATACCGTTATCCTCCCAGCTACGGGTGCGAAGCTGACCTTCGATGTAGACCTGCGCGCCCTTGCGCAGATACTCACCAGCCACTTCCGCGAGCTTGCCGAACAGCACCACGCGATGCCATTCTGTCTGCTCCCGTATCTCCCCCGTCTGTTTGTCGCGCCAGCTTTCTGACGTGGCCACCTGCAGGTTTGCCACTGCGCCCCCGTTTGGGATGTAACGGACTTCCGGATCTTTTCCCAGACGACCGACAAGAATGACCTTGTTAATGCCACGAACTGCCATGATGTGTCTCCTTCTGTTGATGTTTTCAGCCCCCATCATCTGTTGAGTTTCGGGAGCCGCGGTTTTGACGTTTTGCGGGGACCTGCTCTTTGTTCCCTCCGGTATTCACCATCACCTGTTTGAGAACCTTCGCCGCATGGGGCATCACTGCCACGGCCTGACGCACCTGTCCTGGGCAGAACGCAAAATTTTT
>ENA-UOJJ01000992-UOJJ01000992.1-human-gut-metagenome-genome-assembly--contig:-CS66-NODE-992-length-45019-cov-35.869318_pt1 | contig 45019 bp, 50 predicted proteins | sample MGYA00242343_ERZ723890 | MGnify/ENA metagenome assembly ERZ723890
TCTTCCTGCATTTTCATCGCCTCCTTTCCACAAAATGTGCAGGGGTGGTGCATTTTCTTCTAAGGCGGGACCACCAGCCGCCGGAGAAAATATTTCTTCATCGCTCCATCCCGCGGCTCTTTTTCTTTACCGGCTTCTTATCCGGCAGATTCCACTCTTTCCGAAACTCAGCCACACCTTTGGGGTCAAATGCCTTCAACTTCTCCAGATCAAAGGCAACGGCAGAATATTTTCCATAACCGGACTGCACCTGATAGGGAAGCACCTTCCCCAACTTGTTCTCTTTGATGAATCGCAGCAGGTCCTTGCTGATGTCACCGGAAATAAACGCCTCTCCGGGGTCCAGGGAATATCCTGGTAGGTTCACCGTCATATCTGCAAACGCCTCTGCTCCATCTTCTGTATGGGTAATCATGCCGATATAAAGCCGCTGATTATTCGCATACATTCCAAGTTGCAGCGATATGGTTTCTTCCCCATATTCCCACTTAAAGGGTACTTTCTTTTCCTCATTCATATCGGATTCCTCCTATCGTATCTGTTCTTTGTGGTCATAAAACAAATCTCCATTTCTGACCTTTGCATGGCTGAGAATCTTGATCTGCCCATTTGCCTGACTGTCCAGAGCTTTTTCATAGCCTATATCTGACAAAAACAGGCGGGTGCGTTCTCCTTTCCAGCCAACCGGGGAGTCATGCGTCAGTACATCAAAAATAATCATGTGCCGGGTGTTCTCCGCAAATCGCTGGAGATCCATGTAGTCATGACCGTGATAGTTCTGCGCCCCGGCTTTCTGGCGCATTTCCTCCATCAGCTGCCCGATTGTTTTGCCTTCCTGCATAAAACCCACTTCCTTTCCGTTCTTATGAGACCAGCAAGATCATCTCCCGCAGCTGAGCAAAGTAGAGCTTTCCCTTTGGCGTAACCAGCGTGTAGGAGCCGGTATGCCCGTGATTGCAGTAGTCTTTCACACAGAACAGCCCCGTATTTTTCACATTGGCATAGGGCAGCACATTGCCGGATGCTGTGCGGTACACAAACCGTCGTTCTATCAGAAACCGAACAAACCGGCGCTCCGGGACATCCAACTCTTTGGCGGTTGTCCTGAGATTGGTGCTGTGCTTTAAGTCGATGAACAGGTCATAGAAAGCGGCTTTGCCCTCCAGCTGTGCATTTTCCTTACGCAGAGAAATATTCGCTTCACGCTCAGCCAACAAGTCTGAGCAGAGCTTCATCAGAGCTTCCGGGGAAGTGGCAACCTCCCACAGCTTCTCTTTTGTGAGATAGGCCCCGTGCTTACGAATAGTAGGCAGGACATCATCGAATACCCACTGTTCAAACCGCTCTGCCGATGGCAATTTGCTGTGAACGATCAGGCGGTACAAATCTCCTTCGGGGATAAAAGTCATACTGATTTTGCGGTCGGGGCTTTGTGGGTGAGGTGCGTCGCGTTTCACGACATACCTACAATGGCGGATAATTGCATCGCGGGAATTGCTGTACCCCAGCGCAGCGGCCACATCCGTTCCGCAGAACAGGTATTTGCCGTTTTCTTCGATGACCCGGATACTGCCAAACTCCGGGTTTTTGAAAATTTCCATCTGGTTCATGTCGTGCCTCCTTTGGCATGATAAAAGGCGGCCTTTACCAGCCGCCTGCGTGCATATCGTGGTTGACCAATGAAGTGAAGTGATTATTCATGGTGGTAGGCGCATTGAACAGCACCGCAAGCAGGTACTGCTTCATGTTGCGTACCTGGGTGGTGTTCTTTTGCAGACAGTCCATGACAAACTCGATGTGGGAGCTGTCCAGTTTCAAAAAACGGGAACGCACGATCTCGTGAGGAAAGTCTGCCCCAGAGATCCGGGTGGTCTTTCGTCTGGCACAGACCGTTTCTACCAACAGCTCTACGATCTCATTCAGGTCATCCAGGTAGAGAGGATAACGCTGCTTCAAGCAGTCATACTCGATATTCTCCAAAATCAACTCCCGATAATTTTCTATCTCTGTGACAGACATCGCATCCCTTCCTTTCCGTTCCGGCGGTCTTGCCGCCGCTGTTTCCCGGAAGGGAATGGAATCGGTACTTGATCCATAAGTAATTGTTTTTTCTGTATTTGATTTCTCTATATTTAATTCTGCGGGCTTTTCCGTATCCGGTTTTACCATATCCGGGTTTTCCGTATCTGGTGAAGCCGTATCCGGCTGGGACATATCTGGCTGGGGCTGTTCATAGATGACATACTCGGTATCTGTAATCCGCCCACTTTTATCGCGTCTCTGATGGCGCACGATATATCCGGCTCCTTCCAGTTCACGCAGGGCAGCACCGATGGCATCCACGCCCTCCTTACAGATCTTTGCAAGGCCACGGGTGGTGTAATTCCAGTCCTCTGGCAAAGACAGCATCATGGAAAGCAGCCCCTTGGCTTTTAACGACAGATTTGCATTTCGTAAATGATGATTGCTCATCACGGTATAATCACGGGTCCGTTCAATGCGAAAAACGGCCATCGACCTCACTCCTTCCGAATTTTGGGTACAAAAAACCGCAATCCTCATTTCAAAGAATTGCGGTGTTCAGCGCTTTTCAAATTTTCTTGCATAGAACCAAAACAGCGGCTTTTGGGGACGCGCCTCTGTAAATGGCTCCTCCTGGGCGAAAGGAAGTGTTTGCATCACGCGGTCAATATCCGTTGTATCCATGTCATGCTGAGATTTGCAATCTTCCCGGATTGCTTCTTGAATTTCCTTTACCGTACACATAGTCATTCCTTTCCTTTCGTTGTATGGGTTTATGAGCGGCGGCGTTTTCCCGGTTTGAAATCGAGGATATGTCCCTCAATCACACGAGCGTAACGCTTGATCTTGATCTCCCGGCGCTGCTGGCTTTGCAGGGCGGCCTGATACCCGTCCTCAGTCAAAAACAGCCGCATTTCCTCTCCGGGGCTGCCGTAAGCTGCGCTGGGACGCAGGACGGAAAACTCAATCATCCAGCGGGTGTTATCCCAAAACCTCTCTACGGCGAGAATGTTGTGTCCTTTCAGCTCACGGGCTGAAATATCCCTCATAGGCGGCTCCTTTCATCGTTCCTGGTCTCTCTGACGCTTTTTCTGCCATGCCTCCAGCAGCTTGATGATGGTTTCCTGCATCCGCTGGGGCGTATAGCTTTTAGGGAAATACTTCCGCAAGGTGTCAGAGGTAAATGTCACTCGGTCCAGATCGCTTTTCTTTTCCTCACCCATGATGACACGCATCATATCGAGGGTCAGATGCCCCTCCTGACTGTATTTCTTGAGCCGCTGGGCTTGAGAAAGAGAAGGGGTAGCCTGTTCGCTGTCCATCGCGTCCAACAGGTCTACCTGTTCCTCCTTTTTGAGAAAGGACAGCTCATAAGCAGGATTTAAGGCAATTTTCTTTTCATCCACCATGTCCATCAATTCAGGAATCAGCTCTGTCAGACGGATATAGCGCTGAATTTGATTTCGACTTTGCCCCACCTGTTCAGCAAGCAACTGGTCTGATCGCTTTTGTGTCCCAACTTGGGACACATTTTCTTTACTCGGTCTGCCAGCCTGTCTTTTCATGGCATCCAGCTTCATCTTGTAGGCAAATGCTCTTTCACTGGGGAGCAGACTTTCTCGTTGCAGGTTGCTGTCAACCATAATGATCGTGGCGGCATCATCATCCAAATCCCGAACAATGACCGGCATGGTCTCCTTTTCTGCCAGCTCACTGGCTCTGTGCCGCCTGTGTCCGGCCACCAGTTCATAACCACCCTCCGGGTCAGGGCGGGCAATCGCAGGAACCAGCACACCATACTGCTTGATACTGTCTGCGGTTTCCATCATTGCTTCGTCATCCTTGACTTTGAATGGGTGGTTCTTAAAGGGATGCAGTTCAGACAGCGGAATCTCCTGAATCTTTTCCAGCTTTGCATCCTGACGGCCTTCTTCGGTGGAGAACAGATCATCTACCGAGGCCAGCTCTATTTTTTTCGCGCTGCTTTTCAAGTTTCAACACCTCCTTCGTCAGATTTCGATACCCCTCTGCCACCTTGCCGCCAGGGTCATGGGCGAAAATACTTTTTCCCTCTGCGCTGATTTCCTTTGCACGGACAGAATGGGGGATCTCTGTGCCGAATACTTTGATCTTGCTGCCATAGGTCTCCCGCAGGAGCGCGGAGATCTCTTTGGCAAAGTTGGTTCGGCTGTCCACCATCGTCAGCAGGATACCGTCTATCTGGAGCTTGGGGTTGATCTGCCGCTTTACCTTGTTTACCGTGGAGAGCAGCTGTTCCAGCCCTTTGGCGGGCAGATACTCCGCCTGAACGGGAATTATGATCCTGTTTGCAGCGGCCAGCGCATTGACTGTGAGCATCCCCAGGGAGGGCTGGCAGTCGATGAGGATATGGGAGTATTGCCCCTTCAGCGTGTCCAGATATTGCCGCAAGATAGTCTCACGGCTCATGGCATTTACCAGGGATACCTCCATACCGGATAACTGGATGTCCGCAGGCATCAGGTCTACGCCCTCTGGGTGGTGCAGGATACCCTCGCCGGGACGAAGCGGCTCATCCATCAGGATACGCCCCATAGCGTCCGACAGCGTAAAGGGCAGCTTGTCCGGTTGTGGATTGCCCAGGCTGATAGTCAGGCTTCCTTGCGGATCTCCGTCGATCAGCAGGACTTTCTTTCCGGCCTGTGCCAAACCGATTCCAAGATTGGCACAGGTGGTGGTTTTGCCAACGCCGCCCTTCTGGTTGGCGATGGCGATGATTTGCGTGTTCATTGACTTCACCTCATTTCTAATTGTTTCTGTTGCTTCTGGAAATAGAAAAAGCCGCCACTCCAAAATAAAAAGTGAAGTGACGGCTCTTTCTATCGCCGGAATACGAGTTCCTGAAATGAAAAAGCACCCAGTCATTTTACACTGAGTGCTGTATCAAATTCATATTCAATTATTCAAATTAGGTCAAACTATGCCAAACTGCCACAGCCAAAAACGAGGGGAAAGATGGCTGAAAAGTAGCCCCCAAAACACCCACAAAATCGGCTCTCGGTTAACCACTTTGGGCACCACTTGACCCTCTTTTTGCCCTCTTTTTGGCCGGTTAACCACTTGCGGACCACTAAAAATTGGGTGAAAACGGCTCTCGTTTTGCTAAATTTGGTCAAACTATATCAGCCCGTTTAGGTATAAGAAAACCCCGGAAAACCTTGATTTTCCGGGGTTTTTGAACCATTTTGATATAGTCTGAGCAGTCGATTATCGCTTGCTGAACTGCGGAGCGCGACGTGCTGCTTTGAGACCGTACTTCTTTCTTTCCTTCATTCTTGGATCTCTTGTTAAGAAGCCAGCTTTCTTTAAAGGAGTTCTGAAATCGTCATCAGCCTCTAATAAAGCTCTTGAAATACCATGTCTGATAGCACCAGCCTGACCGGTAGTACCACCACCCTGAACATTAACAATAACGTCAAACTTACCGATAGTACCAGTTGTTTCTAATGGCTGTCTAACAATAAGCTTTAATGTATCAAGACCAAAGTATTCTTCAATATCCTTCTTATTAATTGTAATTTTACCTGTACCGGGAACTAAGTAAACTCTAGCTACAGAGCTCTTTCTTCTACCTGTACCATAATATCTAGCCTCTGCCATGATGGAACCTCCTTATTAGTATCTAATCTCTAATGCTTCAGGCTTCTGAGCTTCGTGATTGTGCTCTGCACCAGCATAAACATGTAACTTCTTTAACATATTCTTACCAAGAGTGTTCTTAGGAAGCATACCCTTAACAGCGTGCTTGATAACTTCCTCCGGCTTCTTATTCATCATTTCCTTTAAAGTAGTCTCCTTGAAACCACCTGTATACTCAGAATGACTTCTGTAAAGCTTCTGATCTAACTTCTTACCTGTAACAGCAATCTTATCAGCATTAATAATGATTACATAATCACCTGTATCAAGGTGTGGTGTATAAATAGGCTTGTTCTTACCTCTAAGAACTGCGGCAACCTGAGATGCAAGACGACCAAGAGTCTGACCTTCAGCATCAACAACATACCATTTTCTCTCTATTTCAGCTGTCTTAGCTATAAATGTTGTTCTCATTAGAAAATCTCCTTCCGAAAAATTAAAATTCAAAAAGTTCTATATTTACAAATTTGTCACTTCTCCCAAATGTCCGAAAAAGAGTCCTGACCATATATAATCAAACTATCAGCGGGGCTAACGCATATAGTCGATATTCAAACAAAGTTATTTTACTACATATATACATTATTGTCAAGAAAAAATTTCATAAATTATTGATTTTTTTTCAATATATGATATACTATGGTATAAACGAGGTGGTTACTATGAGAAAAACCAGATTTCAGCCCTCTGAATCCTTTACTTTGGGTATCCTGTTAGCAATAGCAGGCGGATTTTGGGACACATATACGTACCTTTTAAGAGGTCAGGTTTTCGCCAATGCAGAAACAGGCAATATTGTACTTTTAGGCATTAATCTTGCAAACAGAAATTTTAAACAAGCATTTAACTATTTCATACCTGTATTTGCTTTTGCCTTTGGTGTATTCATTATAGGGATAATAAGAAAAAAATTCAAAAAAATTTCAGTTTTTCACTGGCGCTATATAATTATCACAATAGAAATATTTATTGTATTTTGCGTAGGATTTATGCCCGAAAGTTTAAACCATCTGGTTAATGTTATGGTATCCTTTGTATGTGCAATGCAGGTTGCTACATTTAAAAAAGTATGGGATTGTCCCTGTGCAACAACAATGTGTACAGGAAATCTTCGTTCATGTACAGAAAACCTTTTTTGTTTCATTAATACCAAAAACAAAGAATATTTAAGAAAATCCCTTATTTATTTTAGTGTTATACTCTTTTTCATTGCAGGTGCACTTTTAGGTACAGTCTGCGGCATATGGCTTGGAATAAGGTCTATATGGGTAACCTGTATATTATTGCTTATGGCATACCCAATTATGAAAAAAAATTTGTTGCACAGATTTATTTTTCTGTTAAAATATAACTATATAAAAATTAGGAGAGGAATAATAAAATGAGTTATTCAGAAAAATTTGAAAATATAAAAAATATGATTGGTAATACTCCATTACTTGAAATTTCTCTTAAATACAAAGGAGAACCAAGAAAGGTTTATGCAAAAGCTGAATATTTTAACCTTTCAGGAAGTATAAAAGACAGAGTTGCATACTACATACTTGAAAACGCCTATAAAACAGGTCAAATTAACGAAAATGATGTTATTGTCGAAGCTACAAGCGGAAACACAGGCATAGCCTTTTCAGCTTTAGGCAGCTATTTAGGCCACAAAGTAATTATATATATGCCTGACTGGATGAGCAAAGAAAGAATAAATCTTATGAAAAGCTATGGAGCCGAAATAAGACTTATTTCAAAAGAAGAAGGAGGCTTTTTAGGCTCTATTGCAATGACAGAAAAGCTTGCAGAAAAAGGCGGTGTATTTTTACCATGTCAATTTTCAAATGAGGATAATACACAGGCACATTACTGCACAACAGGCGAAGAAATTTCAAATCAGTTAAAAGCCATAGGACTTGTTGCTGATGGAGTAGTTGCAGGTGTAGGTACTGGCGGCACTGTAATGGGCATTGCAAGAAGATTAAAAAATGATAATCCCAATTGCAAAGCATTCCCTTTAGAACCTCTTAACTCACCGACTCTTTCAACAGGCTATAAAACAGGAGCTCATAGAATTCAGGGTATATCCGATGAATTCATACCACCTATTCTTAAAATGGAAGAAATGTATAGTGTAGTTGCGGTAGATGATATTGATTCAATAATAATGGCTAAAATGCTTTCCAAAAAATTTGGTATAGGTATCGGTATTTCATCAGGAGCAAATATTTTAGGCTGCCTTAAATCACAGGATATTCTTGGCAGTGATAAAATTATTGTTACTGTTCTTGCCGATGATAATAAAAAATATCTCTCAACTGATTATTCTAAGGATTGGGAGATAAAAGATGAATATATGACAAAAGATATTGAACTTGTAAGTGTTAAGTCTTACAGATAAAAAACACTTATTAAACTATTTATAACTTAAAAAAGGCTGTCCAATGGACAGCCTTAAAAATAAATATTAACTTCTCTGGCTCTGGTTATTATTTGAATTTCTGTTTGAATTGTTATTAGAATTTCTGTTAGAGTTGTTGCCGCTCTTCTTATCCATTTCCTGACTGATTTCATTGGCAAATTCTACTCTGTTACTCTGGTTGTTATTAGAGTTTCTCTGACTCTGATTATTGTTTGAATTTCTTTCACTTCTGTTGTTCATAATTTGTGTCCTCCTCATAAATATAAAGATTAAAGAGATGGTGATTAATTCACAATATAGCAACGCAATAAAGAATTAATCATCAGCTCCTTCAATGCCTTACAAAATTATTATTAGCACAACACAAATAAATATACTTCAAAATTTTAACAAATTAAATTATAATTTAATTTTATAAATCCTTGAACTCTCACCCCATGGATGATAACCCATACCTATATATTCATAACCATAATGTTCATAAAATCCAATGTGATCGGTACATAAATATAAGGCACTAAAACCACCCCTTAAAGCATCTGTTTCAGCTTTTTCAATTAGCAGCTTCCCATAAGATTTACCTCTGTATTTTTCTTCAATGTACAAGGCACAAAGCCATGGATACAAATCCATTCTGCTTATAAAATCATTTGTTATAAGCCCTGCGCAGCCAACAATATTTTCTCCATTATATAATAAGTACCATTGAGGAATTTCCGTTTCTGCTGAAATAGAATTTTTAATACAATTTTCATAAACCATCATACTTTCAGGATTTGCCCATTTTTCTTGAAAATATTTTATTGCAGCAGCCGCATACTCCGGATTTTCTCTTATTGATATAATTTTCATTATTATACCTCTAAATCACTTACACTTTCAAGCGTCATTCTTCCCAGCAAGCCTGCTCTAAACTCATCAATAATAATATCAGCAGTTCTCTTATAATCCACTTCATTGCACTTTTTAATAAATCCACGCTTCAAGGCAATCTTTTCATAAATTTCATGAACAGGTGTATTTTCACCATACTCAATACCATATCTTGACTTTATAGCCTGTGGATAAAGTCTGTCAAGGTACTCAATAAGATGAGTTACAAGCACTGTACTATCCATAATATCATCATTTATAGCACCTGTAAAAGCAAGCCTTAAACCAACATCCTGGTCATCAAACTTAGGCCAAAGTATGCCCGGTGTATCTAGAAGCTCAAAATCTTTTTTAATTTTAACCCACTGCTTTGCTCTGGTCACACCGGCCTTATCTCCGGTCTTAGCCATATTCTTTCCTACAAACTTATTTATAAGCGTAGACTTTCCCACATTTGGAATACCTACAATCATTGCTCTTGTAGGAACAAAAATTCTTCCCCTTTTTCTGAGCCGTTCTACTTTCTCAGCCATAAGCTCCTTAGCAACAGGTGTAATTTCCTTAATACCCTTTCCTGTAGCAGAGTTGGCCTCAATAACTTCAAAACCCTTAGATTTAAAATATTCTGCCCATTCCTTTGTCTTCTTTTCATCAGCAAGATCAACTTTATTAAGTATAACAATTCTCTTTTTGTTTTGAGCAAGCTTGTCAATTTCAGGATTTTTACTGCTTAAAGGCAAACGTGCATCTAAAAGTTCAATAACTATATCAACAAGAGAAATATTCTCCTGCATCATTCGTCTGGTTTTTGTCATATGACCGGGATACCATTGTATATTCATAACAAATCTCCTCTTCTATTTTTCCACATATGAAAACACCCCTGACTTTTGCAGTCAGGGGAATTAAAGGAATTACATAAAATTACTTTGTTCTTCTTGTAATATCTTCCTTAACCTTAGCAGCCTTACCTACTCTGTCTCTTAAGTAGTTAAGCTTAGCTCTTCTAACTATACCATATCTAACAACCTCAATACGGTCAATTCTAGGAGAATGTAATGGCCAAGTCTTTTCAACACCTACACCATAAGAAACTCTTCTTACTGTAAATGTTTCTCTTGAGCTGCCGCCCTGTCTTTTAAGAACGATACCTTCGAACATCTGGATTCTTTCCTTAGTACCCTCAACAATTTTAGCATATACCTTTACAGTATCGCCAACCTTGAAATCAGGAATGTCATTTTTTAACTGACTGCTTTCGATTTCTTTAATAATTTCGTAATTCATAAGGTATTTACCTTCCTTTCGTCATAAATGTTCTTAATGCCCAATTTGATCCAATTACATGGAAGCATCAGCGGACCATTCGTTTTCACTACCAATTTAGTATTATATCATACCACTATATTAATTGCAAGCATTTTTTTAGCTTTTTATTTCAAATATCACAATACGCCATCATTAATATAATGTTCCATAATACCTGTAGCAACAGCGTTGCTACCCAATATTTCCATTAAATATAATAAAAGCTCAATTTCACCCCTTGTTTTTAAGAAGTTCAATCAGTTTATTAAAATACTCAGGCAATTCCGTGCTAAATTCCATATATTCCCCTGTTCTTGGATGAACAAACCCTAATACCTTAGCATGTAACACCTGTCCCTGTAAATTAAATATCTGCTTTTTAGGTCCATATACAGAATCACCCAGAAGCGGATGCCCTATATGTGCCATATGCACCCTTATCTGATGAGTTCTGCCTGTTTCAAGCTTTAACTCAACAAGAGTAAACTTTCCCATTCTTTCAACTACCTTATAGTGAGTTACTGCATTTCTTCCACCTGATTTAAGTACGGCCATTTTCTTTCTGTCATTTTGAGAACGACCTATCAATGTATTAACTGTACCTTCATCCTCATCAAACCCATTATAAACAATTGCATTGTAAATTCTGTTCATAGAATGTTCAGCAAGCTGCTCGCTTAATCCCTTATGTGCTAAATCAGACTTAGCAATAACAAGTACACCACTTGTATCCTTATCAATCCTGTGAACAATACCCGGTCTTAATACGCCATTAATGCCCGACAAGTTATCATCACAATGATACATAAGAGCATTAACAAGTGTCCCTTTATAATGCCCTGGAGCAGGGTGCACAACCATATTCTGAGGTTTATTTACAACAATTAAATCATCATCCTCATAAAGTATATCAATAGGAATATTCTCTGCTTCAATATTTATACCCTCCGGTTCAGGTATTTCTACCTCAATTGTATCTCCTTGTCTCAATTTATAATTTTTATTGACTGCTTTGCCATTTACGGTAATATTTCCATTGTTAATTAACTTTTGTAATGAGGAGCGAGATAACTCTTCAAGCTCTTCATTCAGATAATGATCAATTCTCCTGTTTAAATCAGAAGCTTCTGCCAAATAAATATCCATTAATTTTCCTCCTTACTTTTGTCGAAAAACAAAATACCTATTATAAGAAGAAAAGCTCCAACACAAACACAAATATCAGCAAAATTAAATATCGGGAAATCGTATCCAAATATATAAAAATTAAGCATATCCACTACATACCCTCTGAAAAGTCTGTCAATCATATTACCTACTGCTCCGGAACAAATAAGAACAATAGAAATTCTTACAATCTTCAGCCTGTTTTCATTGGCAAGCTTTGAATAGTAAATTACACAAGCAATACAAACAATAATAGTAAGGATAACAAAAATCCATTTACCACCCTGCATAATACCAAATGCAGCTCCTCTGTTTTCAACATAAGTAAGACTAAAAAAGTTTTCAATAATATTTACATTTCCTATAGGCTTTAATACTTCCAGAGTTAAATACTTTGAAGCCTGGTCAATACCTACTAATAGTGCAAAAAATACTAATGGTAATAAAATCATAACAAATCCTCCATATTTAACAACCCATTACTTACGTAATGGGTCAAGAATTATTCAACTATATATTTAATCGCTTCTTCTATTTCCTCAGATGAAGCAGTCTTATCTGTATAGGCTTTACCTATTCTTTCCAAAGCAACAATGTTTATAACACCATTTTTAGTTTTCTTATCATTAAACATTTGCTTGTGTATTTCATCTATACTGTAATCTTTTATTCGTACAGGCAATTCAAAAAATTCTAAAAGCTTTTCACATTTTGCAATTTCAGCTTCATCTATCAGTCCTCTTTTGGCAGAAAAATAAAGACCTGAAAGCATACCTACACCAACACACTCACCATGAAGCATTTTAAAATCAGAAAGAGTTTCAACAGCATGACCAAAGGTATGCCCAAAGTTAAGTATTGCCCTTAAACCAATTTCCTTTTCATCCTGACTAACCACATCAGCCTTTGCCTTACATGAAAAATAAATAACATCATTAATTGCCTCTGAATTAAACTCCTTTATTTTTTCTTTATTATCAATAAAATAATCAAGGAAATCACTGTCAATAATATATCCGTATTTTAATGCCTCTGCAATACCTGCCGCCACTTCTCTGTAAGGTAGTGTATTAAGAGTATCAGTATTGATATAAACAAATTCAGGCTGATAAAAAGCACCTATCATATTTTTATTACCCATAAAATCTACACCTGTTTTTCCGCCAACACTGCTATCTACCTGTGACAAAAGTGTTGTAGGCATTTGAACAAATGGTATTCCCCTCATATATGTTGCCGCTGCAAAGCCACACATATCACCAACTACACCGCCGCCTAACGCAACAAGAACAGATTTTCTGTCCAAATGATTATCTATAAAGAATTTGTAAAAATCCATAATTGTACTAAGATTTTTACTGTCCTCGCCTGCCTCAAAGACATAATGACAAACCATAGAAAAATGTCCGTTCATAATAGAAGTTACTTTATCTATATATAATGGTTCAATATTAGTATCTGTAATTATACAGACGCTTCTGCCTATAAGTCCAGCCTTTTCAAAAGCATTGATTAAATTATTATAATTGTTGTCTATGTAAATAGGATATACAGTCTTACCTGTATCTACACTTAAAATTTTCATACTTCCACCCTATATTATTCAGCCTCAGCTTCAAAATCTTCAGTACTGCTTTCAAGTACATTCATTTGAGTTGTAAGCATATTTTTCAATAAATTCTTAACTTTAACATATTCAGCCTTAGCACTTGCCGCCTGTGACTTTATTTCAGCAAGCTCACAATTACCCTCACTAAGCATATCTTGTGCCTGTTTTTGAGCATCGGTAATAATATTTTGTGCTCTTTCCTCTGCACTGTTTAAAATTTGTTCTGCACGGGAGCTAGCATTTTTAACAGTTTCATCAGCTGTTTTTTCAGCTCTTACAATGGAGCTTTTAATAGTATCTTCAAGCTCCTTATAATGCTTAATAACCTCCTCACGTGCATCAAGCTTATCCTGTAGTTTAGCATTATCCTTATAAAGTCTTTCAAACTCCATAATTATCTTGTCTAAAAACAAGTCAACTTCTTCAGCAGAATATCCCTTGAAAGGTGTTTTCTTAAATTCAACAGTTTCAATATCCATAGGTGTTAATGCGGCCATAATTCAACCTCCTTTAGTTTTGTAATGTTTATTTAAAAACAGATACGTTTATAAGAATTCTGTCTTTTTTTGTAGTTCCCATTATTTCATTTATCCTAACTCGTCCGACACCTCTAAGGGTAACAACATCATTTTCTTTAATGATATGAGAAACAGAAATTATTTTTTTCCAGTTAACAAAAGCTTTTTCTCCCTTAATTAAATCAGAAACCTTACTCCTTGAAATATTGAGTGCACCACTTAACACAGCATCTATCCTTAAACTTGCAACAGTAAGTCTTTTTTCCCGTATTTCTTTCTGTACAGGCTTAAAATTTTCAAGCAGTTTAACTCTTACCTTTGTATGCCCTACTCTTTCAAGATTGACAACAACATAATCTGCAATATCAGCATCGACAAAAGCAACAGCTCTTCCATTTTCAATAATTATATCACCTGTTTTTTCTCTTGTTATACCAAGTCCCAGTATCGAACCAAGGAAATCCCTATGACTTAATGCTCTGCTGAACTGTGAATTATAACTGATTTCAACAGCCTTAATGGGAAATTCCTCATTATCTGTCTCAGTAAATTCAGGGAAAAAGCCCAACTTAACTCTTTCACTGTCTTCATAACCACCATATATAATAATTTCACATTCATTGTTTAAAAGCATATCCTTAATAGAATATGCTTTATAAGGATCCATAAATATAGTAAATTCAGGAATGTAAGTCTTTTTGGCAATCTCAAGCCTGTCAATAGCTTTAGCCACAGCAAGCCTTTCATCACTGTCACTTATACTGTTTAATAAATCTCTTCTATTCATAGCTAAAAAATACTGAATATTATCTTTATAAGTAAAACGTATATAAAGTTTAAAATAAAATAAGCAATAACGGGAGAAAAATCAACCATCATACCTCCACCCAACGGAGATTTTTCAATTAATCTTCTCACAGGACCTAAAATTGGCTCAGTTAAAGAATATATAATCCTTGCAAAAAAATTATTTCTGTTTATTGGCAACCATGAAATAATACATCTTACAAGAATGGCAAAAGTCAAAATGTCATAAAGAATATTTAATGCATTAGCAAGAATATTAGCTATACTCATTACACTCTCTCCTTTTTATACAATAACTCCAAAACTCTGATTATTAATAACGCTTACGAAAAACTGACTTAGGAAGATTAATACCGCTGGCAGCAAGTTCTTCCTTAAATTCACCTGTAATATCAACATCATATGGTCCGATAATATAAATTCTGCTTGAAATAGGTTTAATTGATCCATTAAGAGCATAACATGAGCCGCTTAGAAAATCAGTAATTCTCTGTGCCATTCCCTTTTCAATACCCTCAAGATTAACAATAACGGTTTTCTTGTTTCTAAGTTCAAGGGTAACATCACTGGCAGCTTCAATAGATTGTGGTGTGGCCACAACAACACTCATTTTAACCTTAGCATTAATATCAATTACATTACTGTTCCTGCCTGCGGAAAAACTGCTTCCACGAAAAGCATTTCTTTCTTCGGAATCAATTTCATCATCACTTGACTTTCTAAAGCTTTTCATAAAATCAAATCTTGGTTTAGAAGATTTGCTGTCCTGATAATCATCATCGTAATCGTCATCATACTCGTCATCATATTCATCATATTCCTCATCATACTCATCGGGAGTACCCATTACCATTGTTTTTAATCTTTCCCAAAGTTCAGCCATTTTATTACTTCCTCCTAAATGTTCATTATTTATATCAAATCATTTGTCTTCTATTTTGCATAATCTCTGGCACCAAAAAGCCCGGTACCAATTCTTACAATATTAGCACCCTCTTCAATAGCTACTTCATAATCATTAGTCATTCCCATTGATAAATATTTCATATCTATATTATTATAGTTTTTATCCTTAATGTCAACAAATAATTTTTTCATTTGACTAAAATATTCTCTGTTATCCTCAGGATTATCAACAAAAGGTGCTACTGTCATAAAACCTTTTACCTTAATATTATCAAGTTTACTGATTTCCAATGCTAAACCTTCTGCCTCGGATAAAGGCACACCATGCTTAGCCTCCTCACCTGCAATATTAACTTCAACAAGTATCTCCATTACAATATTCTTAGCCTTAGCTCTTTTACTGATTTCTTCAGCAAGCTTAACACTGTCAACAGAATGAATAAGACAAACCTTATCAATAATATACTTAACCTTGTTTGTTTGTAAATGCCCAATTTGATGCCATTTAACATTTTCAACTTCAAAATACTTCCTGTTAATCTCCTGCGGTTTATTTTCGCCAAGTTCAACAATTCCCAATGCAACAGCCTCTTTAATCCTGGGCACATCTACTGTCTTGCTCACCGCAAGCAAAAGAATGTCATCCCGCTTTCTTCCGCTTTTTTCAGCTGCAGCAGTAATTTTGACATTTATATTTTCTAAATTTTCTTTAATACTCATTTATATTACCTCTATTCATACACCATTTGTTCTTTTTCAACATTTCGCGGATCTGTCATAACTCTATCATAAACATAAATATTAGTATTGTAACTCGGGTCAAGTATTGTATGTGTACTATTTGATACGGAATTTGTAAGGTCAATAGTTCTGAACTCTGCTATACCCGTATTTACAACATAAATCCCCTTTGTGTTAAGTACATCTGATATAACAAATGTTTCATCTCCCTCCGGCGATTTAATAGTATCACCTACATTTACAACTCCCATTTGCACAGGAGTATAACTATAGCTTGAATCATCAGGATCCTTTCCTGACACGCTTACGGTAACTTTTTTAATATTACCGTTATCCACCTTTATTAAATTCCCATCAGAGTCCACATAATCCGTAGGTATTTTCATAAGAGTTTCTTCTACAATTGCATCATTAGGTATTTTAAAGCCTCTCTCTGAACTTTCAGTTTCAATTGTAATATTTCTAACATCAAGAAAGTCTGCCATGTCTCTTGTAAGCTTAAATATAACAAATTTCTCATTACTGTCATTATTTACAACCATATCTTGAATATATGCATCAAGCTTATGCTGCTTACCATTTACATCTTTAATATATATTGAACGGGTTTCACCCTTTTCCCAATCCTCAATATAATTCTTATTAATATATGATACAATATACCATACATTTGAAGTAACTATCTTAAAAGCAGGTGAATTTGCCTTAACACTGCTCTTAAAGCTGCTTTCAGCCTTCACCGTATCAGATATGGTATTCTTACTGACAGATGACATATTTTCAGGTGTAATTTTATCTTCCAATCCGTCTATATAGTAAGATACCACACCGCTTTCTTCAGCAACCATATTACTTATATTTTCATTCAGCTTGCTTTCCTGTTCCTTTTTCTGAGACACAAGCTCCTTAAGTTCGCCGCTGTTTTCACTGAGTAAATATTGATTTCTTGTATCTAACTGCTTTTGAACAGTATTTCCAAGCTCATATATATTCCCAAGCCTCATATAAGCATAGTCAATTGCATTTTCATCAATAATATTTTTCATTTGAGAATTATATTTCTTAATATCCTCTGAATAAACAGATATATCCTTACGCTCTGACTGCATTTTCATTATCTGTTCATTAATGTCATCAAGACTCGCCTGCATCTGAGCCACAACAGCCTCATCCTTAATACTGCATACAACAGTACCCTTTTTCACTTTTTCGTTGTCTGCAACATCATATGATATAACACCGGCTTTATCAGTATTGTAAACCTTTTCACTTCTTACAATAATAGCATTTGCTGACTTTGGAGTATCTATTGTTCCGTAAGAAAGCACATCATAATTTACTATTTTCTTTGTAAGGAAATTAACAGATGAACCTACAATGTAAATAAAGCACAAAACAATGAAAAAAATAAATATAGGCAAAGCAATACTATTCCTTTTAGCAGAAACTGTTTTATTCTTAACAATTTTTGCATTACTTCTTCTGCTTCCCCTAACTGATGAAAATAAACTCATAACAATGAAAACAAAGGCACTCAAAACACCCGGTTGTTTCTTGTTTACATTTTTTTTCTCAGCAGTACGGCCATTTCCGTCATATCTGTTTCTTTTTACTTTGTCATTTCCACTATATTCATTACTATAACCATATCCTGCACTGCCTCTGTTATTTTCAGAATAGGAATTATTATTTTTGCTGTTTCTGTTATAACTTGCTCTGCTACCATAATTACTATATGAACTCCTGTATGTATAAGAAGGGAAACCATAATCATTTCTGCCATTTCTGCTGTTTCTCTTTGGCAGTTCAGGCAATGTTCTCCTATTCCCACCTGATAACCCATAGCCTATGTCGTTATTGTGCTCAGTACCTGTTGTTTTTTTTGTTTTAAAGGAATTTACCGTATTTCTCTTTTTACCATTATCTTTAGAGCTTTTATTATTACTAAACACAATTACGCCTCCTTGCTTATATTCTAGCCATGTTCATAATTTACAATTTGCCACATATATTAAAATATAAGTCCAAAAGAGGTGACAAACAATAAAAAAAAACATACATATATATATTATAACAATTTTTGTTGTATTTTTCAATCTAATAATACTAATCTTTCCAAAAGAAATTATGAACGCTGTAAAAAAAGGACTGATACTATGGTTTAACTTTGTACTGCCTGCACTGCTTCCTTTTATGATAAGCGTTAATTTACTAAAATCAACACCATTCCCCATAATTCTTTCAAAACTTTTAAGCCCTATAACAAATAAAATTTTTGGCATTAGCAGTTTTGGTATATTTTCAGTAATCAGCGGACTTCTTTCCGGCTATCCGATGGGAGCTAAACTCGTAAGTGAATTATATTCAGAAAAAAAATAACTAAAAGCGAAGCACAATATCTTCTGTCATTTACCAACAACTCAGGTCCATTGTTTATTATAGGTACTGTTGGTTCAGGACTTTTAAACAATAAAAATATAGGTATATTTTTATTGCTGATACACTATGCTTCCGCATTGCTTATAGGTTTTTTGCAACCCAAACCTAAAACTAAAATTTCATACTTAACCAATTCCTATAAATTTAATATGGGACGAGAACTAAAAAACAGTATATATAACGGAATTGAAGCAATTGTAATGGTGGGAGGATATATAATAGTTTTTTCAATAATATGTTTCTTACTTCAAACCATTCTCGGCCGATATAACATAAACAGTAACATAAAAGGATTGATATTTGGTATATTGGAAATTACAAACGGCTGTAAAGAGCTTACACAAATAAACAGATTGTCGCTGAGCCTTATCAGCGGCATTATAGCCTTTGGCGGATTGTCAATACACTCTCAAAGTATAGGCTATATTTCATCAACTGATTTATCCCAAATCAGATACATATTATTCAAAGCTCTTCATGGAATATTTGCATTTATACTATGTTTTTTAATATTTCCGTACGCCTTTATAATATAAAACTATATACAAAATATACAAAAACTTTACTTTCCATATACGCACAACAAGGGTGTCGACTCATCGGCACCCTTTAAAATAAAGTTACACTAGTATTTAATTGTCAGATTCTTCATAAGGAATACTTGGTACCTGCTTTGCAAGATCCCTTAAAGCTTCTCTTTCACTAAAAATGGCATCAGTTTCCTTAGAAAGGAAATCCATAACGCTATTAGTTCTCTTATTAAAATTATCCAATACAGCTTTAATCTGGTTTTCAGTATTTTCAAGCATCTGGTCAGCATACTCAATGGCGCCTAATCTCATATCCTCTGCCTTATTTCTGGCATCATTAATAATAGCTTCTGCTTCTTCCTGAGCTCTCTTTGTAATCTCATGTTCCATAGTCATTTTTTCAGCAGTTTCATTGGCTGCATTAATAACACCATTAGCACTTGCATGAGCATTATTAATGATAGACTCACTATTATGAACTATTCTCTGTGCCTGTTTTATTTCCTGTGGCAAAGCCAGACGAATTCCCTCAATTATCTCAAATATTTCCTCTCTTGATACTCTTACATTTGAAGATAAAGGCACCTGTTTAGCCTTTTCAATAACATCCTCAAGACCTTCCAATAATGTATAAACTGAAGATTCCATTTTTATTCCTCCTAATACTAATTAACTTTAATTATTTAACTTTTTATTTATTTCATCTTTTATAATATCCGGAACCATATTATCAATGTTTCCGCCAAAAGCAGCAATTTCTTTAACCTGACTTGAACTAAAGAATAAATACTGAGTATCCGCTGAAATGAAAAGCGTTTCTATTTCATTAGCTAAAGAACGATTAGTAAGTGCCATCTGAAATTCATAAGAAAAATCAGTAACTCCTCTAAGACCTCTGACTACAATATTAGAGCCGACACTTCTCACAAAATCCACGAGAAGCCCGGAGAATGACTTTACCTCTACATTAGGAAAATCCTTAAGAATAATTTTAAGATGTTCAACTCTTTCTTCAACTGTAAACATAGGCTTTTTGGATGGATTTTCAAGAACAGCAACAATAAGCTTATCACATAGTTTAGATGCTCTTGTAATTATATCCAAATGACCATTTGTTGTCGGGTCAAAACTGCCGGGATATACAGCAATATGCATATTTAATCCTCCAATTACTCTTCTACATCGATAGCTGATAGAAAAGTCATTTTAGTTATTTTATAATCCTTAACCCTGAAAACCTCAAGGTCCTTAACCTCAGGTATCTTATCTTCCTGTGACTGTTCTGCAATAATATAGCCGTCATCAGCAAGTATATTTGCCTTAACAATATATGTAAGAGTACTTTCAACAAAGCCCTTGTTATAAGGCGGATCCATAAATATTATATCAAACTTTTCTCCAAGACTTCCAAGTCTTGCTATAGCATTTGATACATCACAACACATAACTTCTGCTCTTTCCTCAAAGCGGGTAGCCTTTATATTTTCATTAATAACAGCCACACTGTTTCTATTATTATCAACAAAGACAGCCTTTTTTGCACCTCTTGAAATTGCCTCAATACCCATACTGCCGCTGCCGCTGAACAAATCCAAAAATCGACATTCATACAGATCAGCAGCAATAATATTAAAAAGAGATTCCTTTATTCTGTCTGTCGTAGGACGCGTTGTCATTCCCTCAGGTGCCTTTAGCTTTCTCCCCCGAGCAGAACCTGATATAACTCTCATATAGCTTTTCCACCTCTACATATATAACTTATTATACAAGAAAATCTCAGTTAAGTAAACAGTTTATTTTATTATAAACAAATTTTTTTTATTTTTGTAGTAAATATATCAAAAATTTTAGACTTTAGTAGTGAATTTTCTACAGTTTTTAGTTCTCTGTCATGGCTGTATAATTCAATAGCCGCAGCCTGTACTTCTTTTAATATATCAATATCCTTATAAAGATTAGCAATTTTCATTTCAGGCAGGCCATGCTGTCTTGTGCCAAAGAAGTCTCCCGGTCCACGTAATGTTAAATCCTTTTCAGATATTATGAAACCATCATTTGTCTTACACATAATACCAAGTCTTTCCTTTGCCACTTTACTTTTAGCATCACTTATTAAAACACAATAGCTTTTTTCACCGCCTCTTCCAACTCTTCCTCTTAACTGATGAAGAGCAGACAAGCCAAACCGATCGGCATTCTCAATTATCATAAGGGAGGCATTCGGTACATTAATACCTACTTCAATAACTGTAGTAGACACAAGAACATCAATATTTCCTTTAGAAAACTCCTCCATAATTATTTGCTTTTCATTATTTTTCATTTTTCCATGAACACATCTTATATTTAGCTCCGGCAGAATATTTTTACTAAGTTCTTCAGTATAACTCAACACAGACCTTAATTCCATATTATCATTTTCTTCAATCATCGGGCAAATAATATAAACCTGTCTGCCTTTAGCCACTTCTTTTTTTATAAAGGCATAAATTCTCTGATAATAGCTATGGTCAACAGCAAAAGTATCAACCTTTTTTCTTCCCGGAGGAAGCTTGTCTATAATCGAAATATCCAAGTCACCATACAAAATAAGAGCTAAAGTTCTTGGAATAGGTGTGGCAGTCATAACAAGAACATGAGGATCCTCTCCCTTATCAGCCAGCATCTCTCTTTGCCTTACTCCAAAACGATGCTGTTCATCAGTTATAACAATACCCAAATTGTTGTATTCAACTCTGCCCTGTATAAGAGCATGAGTACCAATTATCATTTTGGCATAGCCGGTAACAATATTGTCATAAGCCCTATCCTTTTCCTTTTTTTTAAGACCGCTTGTCAAAAGCTCACACTTTATTCCCAAAGGCTCAAACACATTACAAAAACTTTTAAAATGCTGGTTTGCAAGGACATCGGTAGGTGCCATCAGCACTGCCTGATAACCATTACTAACAGCAATATAAGCAGCAATTACGGCAATAGCCGTTTTACCTGAACCAACATCCCCTTGTATAAGCCTGTTCATAACATTACCGCCCTTAAAATCTGCTTTTATTTCATTTAAAACTTTTTCCTGAGCATCAGTTAATTCAAAACCAAGCTGTTTTTTTATTTGTTCATCATCATAGTTATTGATTACAATATTACTTTTTTTTCCACATATATTCCCCTTGAGTTCAAGTAAGTGAAGCTGTAAAAACAAAAGCTCGTCAAAAACAAGTCTTTTTCTTGCCTTAAAAAAGGCATTATCACTTTCAGGAAAATGAATATTTCTTACTGCAAACTCTCTGCCGCACAAATTGTGCTTTTTAAGTATTTTTTCAGGCATATATTCCTCAAGACCGCCTTCTACAGAATCCATCGCATCCTTAATACATCCCCTTATAATCTTTTGTGACAATTTTTTTGGCACAGTGTAAACAGGAATAATTCTTCCTGTATTAAGACTATTATCACTTACAGGCTCATAATCAGGAGACTCCATTTGTAACCTTCCATATTTTTTAGCAACCTTACCTGTAAAGCTGTATTCCCTTCCCGGTATAAGTTGATTTTTAATATAAGGCTGATTAAACCATACACATTCAATAACACCGCTTTTATCCTTTATTCCGGCACTTACAATAGTCATAGACTTTATTTTTCTTGCTTCTGGCGATACAGCAACTTTTCCCCTTATTGTATTGGTCATACCAATTTCAATTTCGCTTATCGGCACAAATTGACTCCTGTCCTCATAATCTCTGGGATAATACTCAATTAAATCCTCAACCGTTTCAATGCCAAGCTTATTAAGCTGCTCTGCTCTGGTTTTTCCAATATTTTTAACAACATCTATACTGTCCTTTGGTCTCATACTATTCAACACCTATTATATAGTCATATTCTGACTCATTACACTTATGTAGTTCCACATCAATATCACTGTACTCTTCTTTGATAAGTTCTGAAATCTTCTTAGCCTCATCTGTAAGATGTTCTTTATAATAAATAGCTATAATAGCTCCATTGCCAATCAAATCAAGCATAACATCTATTATTTTCTTTGCTGCCCTATTTATACTTTTATCAGCACAAATTTCATTGTCACCAATTTTACCTATATATTCAATTCCCTCTTTTTTTACAAGACCTATTGAATTTGATTTTATTCCTGTTTCCCCCAATATTTCACTTACACTGTTGCCGGTAATATTGCATTCAGTATTTCTCTTCTCATCACAACTTCCGCTGCTTATACCCTCAACCGCAATCTTAATACTGTTTATTTCCTGCTCCAAGGCTGTTTCAAGAACACTTTTTGTATGCTCAAGCACAACCTCTCCTGTATCCCTTACATTTACTCCATCCCTTATAATTATATGCATCTTAATATCAACAGTGTTATCCTTACCTGTTTTTACATCAATACCCTTTGCAATACTTTCATTTTTCAGAATATGAATTTTACCGTCTTTAATGGTCCTAACAGCCATACCCACAACATTAGGGCACTCTAATGCTGCAATACCTGCAATTTTAGCAATTACATTTTCGTTTATTGCTATATTCCCCTTTTCATTTGTCATATTTATGCTCATAATATTCCCCCTTTAAAGACTTATTAAGTAGTTAGAGTATACACTATTTTACATTTTTTATCAATATTTTTGGACCTGTTTAATAAATTTCAAAATTTCTTAAAATTTTTCTTGCAATTATTATATTTTTCTGATAGAATAAATAACGATGAGTAATTGACTAAGGAGGTGTAATCAATGGCAAAATGTGAAATTTGTGAGAAGACAAGACAGACTGGTCACAGAATTAGTATTAATCGTAGCCAGGTTTCAAGAAGAGCTAATAAAACTTGGAAGTCTAATATCAAGAAGGTTAAAATCGTTGAAGAAAGCGGTAATGTTAAGTCTATTAATATTTGCGCAAGATGTTTAAGAACTGGTATGCATAAAGGTACAATTACTCGTGCTATCTAATTTTTTAAATAAATAACCTTATTATAATATAAAAAAACTCTCGGTGTAACGAGAGTTTTTTTATTTCATAAATCACACTAATTCAGGAAAAAATGCGGCAAATACTATGGCTGCCACTATAGCAGTCATAAATACGGCAAATAAAAACAAAGCAATTTTCTTATTTCTTGACATATGTTCAAAAAAGAAGTCGTCAATAATCTCTTCTTCCTCATTTAAATCATTTAAAGTTTCATTATATTTATCATATAAAACATAATTCTCATTTAAATATTCATCATTTTTTTCAGATAATGTTTCCTCCTGTACATTATCTGTTGCTTTGTCTTCCTCAGCAATATTTATAATTTCATCTTCAGCTACTGGTTTACCGCAATATTTGCAATATCTTGAATTTTCAGAAATCTGCTCACCGCAATGCATACAATACATATTTATCACTCCTTACACAAATACTTACCCAATGATAATTTTATCACTAATTTGACATTATGTAAAGAATATTAATTTCAAAAAATAACATAACTTCAATTTTAATTGTTTAAATCTTCATTGTAACCACATACTCCATATCCTTCTCCCTTCAAAACTTCTAAAGCTCTTTCAAAATTCTCACCTTTTACAAGCACATAATCAGTATTAAACGTAGATACAACAAAAATACCTATTTTATTTTCAGCCAAAACATTTGAAATCTTTGACAATATACCAATAAGCGAAAAATCCAAAACACCCTCAATTCTGAACGCCTTCCAGTTATCTTCTCTTTCAGTTATATTGTCAGGTACCTTCTCAGTTCTGCACACCAAAGATAATTCCTCATCAGTTTTTCCCACAAAATAAAACTCATCGTTAAAATCCACATTGGAAATATTCTTTATTTTACATACAGTAAAACTGTACTCAATGACTTTAATTTTCATACTATACCTTCTTTAAATTATTGATTTCAAGTCTGCCCATATTATTAAGATTGATATTACAAATACACTCTTCCTGTGTATCAGGCTTATGTACATTCAGGTTTTCTATATTTCCCTTTTCAAGAATAGATTTAACAAATTCACTGTCAATAGCAACACCGTAATTTTCAAGTGCATTTTTCCATATAGTAAACTTACAGCCCTGTTTCCAGTTACTGCAAAAGTACCCCTTTGAATTTTCAAGTATATGCCCTTTACAGTTAGGACAGACTCCCAATATTACAGACTTTGCCCTTTTTCCTCTTGGCTTTTCAGCAGCAAAAATTACCCTGCATTTATCAGTATTTGCAGTATTAATAATGTAATTTACGTATCTTTTGATACTTCCCATAAATTTTTCTGTGTCCATTTTACCCTTGGCTATAGATGTAAGTCCTTTTTCCCATTTACCTGTAGTCTCAGGGGACTTCAACTCCACAGGTACGATTTCAATAAGTTTCATACCCTTTTCAGTAGGTATCAATGACTTACCCTTTCTTGTAATATAGCCTACCTTAATAAGACGCTCTATAATTGCAGCTCTGGTTGCAGGAGTACCAAGTCCCGATTCCTTCAGTTGTTCCTTTAAAGCCTCATCCTCTACAAAACGTCCTGCATTTTCCATAGCTGACAAAAGACTTGCTTCATTATAATTCTGAGGTGGCTTAGTTTTCTTTGTTGAAACCTTAGCGCTCTTTGTATCAAAGATATCATCTGCCTTTACATCAGGCAAAACCTCTTCAATCTTTTTTTCCTTTTCAGACTTAACATTAAGCTCTGTCCATCCCTTGTCCACAACAGTTGTACCCCTTGTCACAAACTGCTCGCTCTGGCATTCTGTAACAATTTTAGTCGTATTATATACATAATAAGGATAAAAAACCTGCAAAAATCTCCTTGCAATTAAATCATATACCTTAAATTCGGCATCACTTAACACATTTATTTTAGGATTTACCTCTGTTGGTATAATAGCGTGATGGTCACTTAGCTTTGAATTGTCAACTATTCTCTTTGTAATGGGCAGCTTAGGCAGATTTACAACATAGCTTGCATATTTGTTATAAACCTCTGTTCCCATTAATTTGCCTGCAATTACTTTCAGCTTAGGTATCATATCGTCAGATAAATATCTGCTGTCAGTTCTGGGATATGTAACCATTTTTCTCTTTTCATATAAATCCTGTACAATGGAAAGGGTTTGCTGTGCCGAAAAGCCGAATTTCCTGTTACAATCTCTTTGCAGCTCTGTAAGGTCATATAAAAGTGGGGGTGGATTTTTCTTTTCCTCACATTCAACGGTTTTAACTGTTGCCTGTTGTCCCTTTACCTTTTTAGCAATTTCATTAGCTCTTGCTTTATCAAGTATTTTAGTTTCTTCAACCTTTTTATCACCATCGGTTTTTATTTCAAACCACTGACCCTTGTATTCACCAAAATCAGCCTGTACCTCCCAGTATTCAGAAACAACAAAGCTGTCAATTTCCTTTTGCCTTGCTGCAATAATTGCAAGAGTTGGAGTTTGTACTCTTCCTATACTCAAAAGAGTATTGTACTTTATGGTAAAGGCTCTGCTTGCATTAATGCCAACAAGCCAATCCGCCTCTGAACGGCACTTTGCAGAATGATAAAGATTATCATATTCACTGCCCTCTTTAAGATTGTCAAAACCTTCTTTAATTGCCTGTGCAGTCATACTTGAAATCCAAAGACGCTGAAAAGGCTTGTTACAACCTGAAAGCTCATAAATATACCTGAATATAAGTTCGCCCTCACGTCCGCTGTCTGTTGCACATATAAGGCTTTCAATGTCATCTGATTTAAGCATTTTTTCAAGTATTTTGTACTGGTCAATAGTGTTTTTTATAGCTTTTATTTTTATTTGCTCAGGAATAATGGGCAATGTTTCCATTTTCCATTTCTTATACTTTTCATCATACTCCTCAGGCTCACATAAAGTAACTAAATGTCCTACAGCCCAGCTTATAATATATTCATCATTGTATAAATAGCCGTTGCCATTCTTGCCGCACTTTAAAACCTTTGCTATATCTCTTGCTACAGACGGCTTTTCGGCTATAACTAATTTTCGCATAAACTTAACCCTCTTCTAATATATATTAATATATATTTTCTCACAACTCCCCATATTTTGCAAGTATAAAACCATACCCCATTTCATATAAGCAATTACAATTAATCTTCAAAAATATCAGAATATTCATCTAACAATTCTGTTCTGTACTTTTTTGAACCCTTATTATCTCTTACAATTTTCCAAAGCTTAGCTGCATTTTTTAATTTGTTTTTAATATGCTCTGTTCTTTTGTCTTTACAGAAATCTTTCAAAAAATTATTCCATTGGTATGTTTTTTCAGCAGATGAATTTTCAACTTCCACTTTACCTAAATATATATTAATTAAATCCTGAACAGTCATATTAATATCATTATCTTCTTCAGCCTTTCTTAAAGCAGCGGCCATATTTTTGGTAAATGAAAATTTCTCTATTCCAAAATAATTACAAAAAAATTCTCTTGCTTCCTTATTAAATTTAAAACCCTCTGGTATTAGTTTCATTTCCAAATTTATATCAGCCATTTTCTTTTGCCTGATATTGTGATTTTTCTTTCTATTGCTTTCAGTTTTTATACCTCTTATATAATTTTTCAATCTTTCTTCAAGTTCAAACTTAGTTCCCAAAGAATCAATTCCAATTTCTCTGCAAATTACAACCAACTCTTCCTTATACCAATAATACTCTTCAAACTCTTCTGCGTTTTTAATATCAATAAAATTTGGTCTGTCCATAATATTCACCATTGCCTATTTTTTTAATTTAGTAATTGGCAATTCCTCATACATAGTCTCTACCAATTCCTTTAAAAACTCTTTATTATCCAAATTATCCACCAAAATCATTTCCTTAGCTCCTTCATAAGGCAACTCATATCCTGCATCAGGAATAAGCTTTTTTGCAGAATTCACAGGTTTAACAAGAAAGCGGTCATCATATATACCGCCAATAATTTTATCCTTGTAATATAAAATGTATTCTCCCATCATTTTCCTGTAGGTAATGTCACTAAGACAACTTAACTGCTCTAATATAAAATTCAAATATTCCTTACTCGATGCCATTTTTCACTCCTCATACTTATATCTTCCACAATATTCATCCTTAGCTATAGCAGAATATTTATTTACAAATTCGCCTTTTGCCAAAGTATAAGCATCTCTGTTATACTCAAATTTTCCTTTAAGTTCTTTTTTAATTTTTTCATATTTCTTAGCTATATCATTATGCTCAATTAAATAATCCCTAAAATAAAGCTCATCCCAATCATCAGCATATCTTATATGTAAATGATACACCTTTTCATCAAAGCCATACTTTGTATAGCCCTTATTATATGTTTGCTTAAAATAAGGCTCCTCTGTACAATTCATAAGCAACCATCCCATACTTTTAAGCTTATTTGCAATTTTTATCTTATCACTATCTTTTGAAACCTCCATAAGTATATCAACAATAGGCTTTGAGATTATGTTTGGTATAGCAGTACTGCCAATATGATTTATTCTCAAGATTATATCTCTAAAGGTATTTGTAAGCCTTTCCCTTTCTTCATCATACCATTTAACATAATCTGTATTATAATCCTTTAATATTATGGGAAATAGCCGCCATAGTTCTTCTAAAGTCATTTTGCTTAATTCTTTAACCACAATTAACTCCTCCATTTACCTAATTTTCTCATACTCTCACCAATATTGCAAGAAAAAAAGAACTCTTGTCGCCAAAAGTTCTTTTAATGCATTTATTTATCCCCATAACCCTCAGGATGAGACTGATGCCACTTCCACGCAGTCTCAATAATCTGAGTAAGAGTGTTAAATCTTGGTTTCCAGTTAAGCTCCTTCATAGCCTTTTCACTTGTTGCAATAAGGGTTGACGGGTCACCCGGACGTCTGCCCTCAATAACAGCCTTTATTTCCTTACCTGTTACTCTTCTTGTTTCCTCAACAACCTCTTTTACACTAAAGCCTGTACCATTGCCCAAGTTATAAATACCGCTTATTTCATCTCTAAACAGCTTTTCAATAGCCTTGATATGAGCATCAGCCAAATCTGTAACATGAATATAATCTCTGACACAGGTGCCGTCAGGTGTAGGATAATCATCCCCAAACATAGAGATTTTTTCTCTCTTACCCAAAGCCACCTGTAAAATAAGAGGAATAAGATGACTTTCAGGAGAATGGTCCTCACCTATTTCACCGCTTATATGAGCACCTGCCGCATTAAAATATCTTAAAGCTACATATTTAATACCATAAGCAGCATCACTCCACTTTAAAATTTTTTCCACAGTAAGTTTGCTTTCACCATAAGGATTTGTAGGAAGAGTACTGTCACTTTCAAGAATAGGTATATTTTCAGGCTCACCATAAGTAGCAGCAGTTGAAGAAAATACAATTTTTTTAACTCCTGCTCTGTTCATTGCTTCAAGAAGTCTTATTGTGCCATAAACATTATTGTCAAAATACTTTAATGGCTCAGAGCAGCTTTCTCCTACAAGAGAAAATGCCGCAAAGTCAATAACTGCATCAATTTTATTTTCAGCAAAAACCTTATCTAAAAACTCAGCATCCCTTAAATCTCCCACATAAAGTTTTGCATCTTTATGTACAGCTGCTTTGTGTCCCTTGCAAAGATTATCTGCAACTACTACATCGTGTCCCTGCTCAATTAATTCATAAACTGTATGACTGCCAATATAACCTGCACCGCCGCAGACAAGTATTTTCATTTTATTATCCTCCTTAAAATATAACTATATTTATAGTACTACAACTTTTCAATTAGGTCAATTATATTTTCAATGTTTTCAACTATATAATCCGCCCCAGCTTTTTTAAGCTCACATTCATTTCCAAATCCGTAAAGAACACCTATTGTTTTAAGTCCGTTCTTTTTTGCACCTATTATATCATGCTTCCTGTCACCAATCATAATTGCATCTTCAACAGGAATATTATACTTTTCTATTGCATATTTAATTACATCGGCTTTGTTTGTTCTTACTCCGTTCATTTCACTGCCGGCAACAAAGTCAAAATATTTTTTAAGGTCAAATTTTTCTAGTATCATTTCAGCATATATCCATGGCTTTGAAGTAGCAAGAATTATTTTTTTGCCATCTCCTTTTAGTATTTCAAAAAGCTCAGGTATACCCTTATAAACTTCATTTTCATATATTCCCTTCGGACCGAAATACTCCCTGTATTTTATCATACCAATATGTGACTGCTCTTCACTAAGTCCTGCATACTCTATAAAGGATTGTCTTAAAGGAGGTCCGATATATTTATTCAAAGTACTGTTATCCTCTGTATGAATACCAAAATATTCAAGGGCATATTTTACGGAATTTGTTATACCCTCCTGAGGATTGGTAACTGTTCCATCTAAATCAAATAATATATATTTCATTTTATCTACCCATATCCTTTAACATCTGCATTTTAATATCATATAATTTCTTAGATAAATCCACATATACATTATGAGGATTTACAAGACGTCTTGCCTCACTCCACAATGTATCAAGCTCAGACATTGCATATTCTCTTATTTCCACAGTTTCCTTTTTTTCATAAACACATTTGCCCTTTACAAACAAAGGTATCATAAGCTCCCTGAGGGCATATGTTCCCGCCTTTAATGTTGTCTTTTTCCAAGGCTCTTTTGGGGCAAAAAGCGTAAAATCCTCATTTTCATTAAATACCTCATCATTTAAACATATAAGGTCAGCCTTTATTTTGTGATGAGTTTTTTCATATATTCTTATAATCTTTTTATTTCCCGGATTTGTAACCTTTTCAGTGTTCTCAGAAAGCTTTATTTTAGGTATAAACTCACCATTTTTCATAACTGCTGCAAGCTTGTACACACCGCCAAATGAAGGACAATCCTTAGCTGTTATAAGATGTGTACCTACACCCCAGGAAGTAATTTCAGCACCCTGCTGCAGCTTTAAGCTTTCAATTAAGTTCTCATCAAGGTCATTTGAGGCTGAAATTACAGCATCATTAAAGCCCTCCTCATCAAGCATTTTTCTTGCCTCCTTAGAAAGGTAAGCAAGGTCACCGCTGTCAAGTCTTATACCATAATTTTTAAGTTCAATTCCCTCTGCCCTCATTTCCTTAAACACTTTTATGGCATTAGGTACACCTGATTTTAATGTATCATAGGTATCAACAAGAAGTATACAGGCATTTGGATATAACTTTGCATACTCTTTAAAGGCTGTATACTCATCTTCAAAACTCATTATCCAGCTATGGGCATGAGTACCCTTTACCGGAATATTAAAAAGCTTGCCTGCAAGAACATTACTTGTAGCAACACAGCCTCCTATAAAAGCAGCCCTTGCTCCATAAGTACCTGCATCCGGACCCTGAGCACGTCTTAATCCAAACTCCATTACACCATCACCTTGTGCAGCATAGCACACTCTTGATGCTTTTGTGGCAATAAGACTCTGATGATTAACAATATTTAAAACAGCAGTTTCAATAAGCTGTGCCTCCATAATTGGTGCAATTATTTTAAGCATAGGCTCTCGGGGAAAAATAACCGTACCATCAGGTATGGCATAAATATCACCGCTGAATTTAAAGTTTTCAAGATATTCTATAAAATCATCATCAAAAATATTTAAGCTCTTTAAATAGTCAATATCTGACTTGTCAAAATGCAGATTTTTTATATACTCCACAACCTGCTCAATACCACAGCATATTGCATAGCCGCTGCCAAAAGGATTTTCTCTGTAAAAGGCATCAAAAATAACAGTTTCGTTTTTGTTTTTATTCTTATAATAAGCCTGCATCATTGTAAGCTCATATAAATCCGTAAGCAAAGTTAAATTTTCCTTCATAAGTGATACCTCTCAATAAAATTAAACTTAATTATAATTATACTACATAGAAAATTAAATTTCTACATAAACTTCAATTCTCTAAATGTAACTTTTTAACAATATTTTTTAGCAAAAAAATCATAATAATATTAACTATAAGGTTAAATCTTTATTTATGCTTTAAAAAATTTACTTTTTTAGATAGACAACATCAAATTTATGTGCTAAAATATATCTTATCTTAATTTTTTTAACCCAAAGGAGAATATTAAAATGGACAGCATAGATAGGCAAATACTGGATATGCTCCAGCAAAATGCCAGAACACCATTAAAAACCATAGCAGAAAAGGTATTTTTATCCTCTCCTGCCGTTTCAACAAGAATTGAACACCTTGAAAAGCAAGGTATAATAAAAGGTTATACCGCAATGATTGACAAGGAACACCTTGGCTATCACATTACGGCATTTATAAATCTTGAAATGGAGCCTATTCAAAAGCAAGACTTTTATCCCTGGATAAGTGAAGTTCCTAACGTACTTGAATGCAACTGTGTCACAGGCAGCTACAGTATGCTTTTAAAGGTAGCCTTCCCAAGCACTGTTGACCTTGATGTTTTTATAGGCAAATTACAACAGTTTGGCAAAACAAGCACTCAGATTGTTTTCTCTACTCCTGTCGAACACAGAGGTATTAAAATAACCGAATAAAACTCAAAGCACCTGAATTAAAAAAACTCAGGTGCTTTTTATTATTTAATCAAATCTGTATTTCTGCCAAATGGTTTACTGAAATCCAAATCTCCGTTATACTCATTTATTTTTTCACCTTCAATAAGAAACTGAACCTTATTTACGGTGTCAAGTTCAGTAAGAGAATTTACAATAGAATAAATTATAATATTCTCAGCAATACTGCCCTTTTTCTTAATAAAATCACGAGAAAGGTTCACATAACAGGTTTCTTCTTCTGTTTTTATATCCTTAATTTTTGTATCGCTTGGAACAGTTTGCTGTAAATTAGCACCACTGCTGTTATCAGGTCCGTTTATAAGCTGTTCAACAATCTGATATTCAAGAGATTGACTTTGCTTAACTTCCATACCTCTTTGCTGACACACAAGCTTTGAACCATCCTGATTTGCAAAGTAAAGATACACAACCTGCCACTTTGTTTTCTCTGAATTGACAGTGGGATTGTTCATAACAACATCTCTGTTTAAGACAGCTATTTTTTCATTATTTCTATCCATCATAGGTATACCTTCAATAGATATACAAACATTATTAATAAAGCTAAGGTCTGTTAGTGTATATACAAGAGAACCCATTGACAATATTCTTAAATTAGCCGGCATATCGTTATAACTTCCCGACAAGTCAATATAAGCGGTACTGTCACTATACCTCTTGTCATTAACCTTAAATTCCTTTGGCAGGCTTAACCCTAAATTAGTATTTTTTGAACCGGCAAAATATTCTTCAACGACAGTATTAAACATAAGCTTTTGATCACTTACTGAATTTATTGCCCTTTTCTCAATTTCAAGAGTATTAGTATTCATATTAATATAGTACATATTAAACGAATCTGTACCCTCTGCCATTTTAACATTTTTTGTATATATAAAGATTGCCGATACAATACAAAAGGCAAAAACAGCCAGGGCCACATACTTAAAATATTTTTTTATATTCTCCATAAACTATCCCTCTTTTCTTTCCATCGGCAAACGAACAATGAAAGTCGCACCCTCATTTTCACCGCTTATAATTTTAACAGAGCCATTATGGAGCATAATAACCGAATGAGTAATTGCAAGTCCAAGACCTGTACCGCCCGTCTCCCTGTCACGGGTTTTATCAACTCTGTAAAATCTGTCAAAGACTTTACTTTGATCCTCTTCAGATATACCAATACCTGAGTCCTGAACCGTAATAAAACAATCCTTGTTATCCGCATCAAGGAGCACCTTGACATGACCGCCTGAAGGCGTATATTTAATACCATTGTCTACAAGATTTGATACCGCAAGACTCAGCTTAACTTCATCTCCCTTTAAAACAACATCCTTTGTTGCTTGAAAAGATAACTCTATTTCTTTGTCAGAAGCAAGAGGTGACAATCTCTTTACAATATCTCGAAGCATTTTATTAACATCTATATCCGTTACCTTTAGCTTTGATTCATTAGAATCATTTCTGACTAAAGCAAGCAAGTCATTTACAATATTTGTCATTCTGTCGATTTCAGAACTTATATCCTGTAAAAACTCCTTATACATTTCAACAGGCACATTTTCCTGAAGTAAAAGAGATTCACTCAAAACCTTTATGGAGCTTAAAGGAGTTTTAAGTTCATGGGATACATTTGACACAAACTCCTGTCTTGACTGGTCAACCTCTTCAAGCCGTTTTGTCATAGTATTTACGGCCTCACCAAGTTCAGTAAACTCATTTTTGCCCTTTATTTCAATCCTCTGATGAAGCTGACCTGCTGAAATTTTCTTAATTGTCGCAAGTACATTTTTTAACGGACCAAAAATTATCTGTGACATAAAAATAACCAAAGCAATAACTATAATTACAATAAAAAGAGTAACTATTATCCACTTATTTGAAATTTCACTAATAAGCTCATAAACATCAGCAAAAGAAGAAATAACAAGTACTGCACCAATTTTATTGGAGTTTTCATCTTCAATATATGCTGATGCATATATTGACTGTTCTTCTTTTCTCAGATTTGCCTCATCTCTGCCTGCAAGAGCAACAATAATTTCAGGCACAATAAACATTTTACCAATAACAATACCATTGGTATCAGCCACAACATATCCATCCTGATCAACAACAATAATACGACAGTTTTCCTCAACACTTTTATCATCCAAATCCTGCCGGAATTGTTCCTGTTTACTCTTGTCAGTCAGATAATTTGCCTTTTGAATATTACCTGCTATTTTGTTCGCCTGATAAAGAACTTCCTTTTCATTTGTTTCCTCAAAATAACCCTGTAAAGTTTTAGTAGTATTAAAAGAGAAAAAAAGCAGCGGAATTATACCTATAACAAGATATGTAAGTAGCATTTGAAACTTAACACTCCTTACATCAATGCCTCTTATCCATCCAAAAATTTTACTGGAAATAATAACCAACCCCCCACTTGGTATGAATATACTGAGGATCACTAGGATTTTCCTCAATCTTTTCTCTCAATCTTCTTACATGAACATCAACAGAACGGGCATCACCCGGATATCCGTATCCCCATAATGTATTTAACAGATTTTCTCTGCTGTATACCTTCCCCGGATTTTTAACAAAGAGTTCAAGAAGGTCAAATTCTTTAGCAGTTAAATTCTTTTCCTTACCATTTATGAAACAACGTCTGCTTTCAAGGTCAATTTCAAGATCCTTAGCCTTTATTATGTTATTCTTTGGCTCCTCTTTTACAACTGATCTGACACTTCTTCTTAAAATTGCCTTAATTCTTGCTTTTAATTCAAGTATGTTAAAAGGCTTGGTTATATAGTCATCAGCGCCATATTCAAGACCCATAATCTTATCCATATCTTCACCCTTTGCAGTAACCATAATAATAGGTACATTAGAAAATTCCCTAATCATTCTGCAAACCTCAAGACCATCTATTTTAGGAAGCATTACATCTAATAAAATCAAAGAATAATTATTAGATTTAGACAGTTTAAAAGCCTCTTCTCCGTCATAAGCCGCATCAACCTCCATACCCTCCTGTTCAAGACTGAACTTTATACCCTTCACAATTAACTTTTCATCATCAACTACCAAAATTCTATGTGGCATAACTAACTCCTCCAATGTTATTCTGTACTTAAAATTGTCATATTTATTTTCAAAAACCGGCTAATAGCATTAAGCCAATATTTATTACATATCTGTTTTAATAAACCCTGCTTGACATAACCGGTCGGGATTCAGCAAAATTTAATCATTTTCCCCTTGATTGAAAAAGAGATTTATATTATAATATAATGGTTTGATTTAATTAACAAGGAGAATAATTATGATTAATAAACCCGCTCTTTATCATTTTATCACATTTTTATTAATTTTTACAGTGTTTTTTTCTAATAATTGTCTAGAAATTTTTGCTGAACCGACTACCGATAATGCATCTGTTTCAGAAGTAACGCAAGAAGCACCTTCTGTCATAAAAAATTATGCTGATGCGGGTGTTAACATTAATTTAAATTCAAGAGCAGCAATATTAATTGATGCCAACACCGGTGCCGTTATCTATGAGAAAAACGCTCACGAAAAGCATTATCCTGCAAGTATAACAAAAGTACTTACAGGTTATATAGCCTGCAGTGAGGGAAATTTAGATGATACTCTTACAGTATCCCAAAATGCTATTGATGGTATGGGTATAGGAGGAAGCAGCATAGGTCTTGTTCCCGGAGAACAGGTAAACTTCAGGGACGGTATGTATGGTGTAATGCTTGAGTCAGCCAATGAAGTGTGTATGGCTATAGCAGAGCATATGTCAGGCTCTGTAGATGCTTTTGTATCTAAAATGAATGAGGTTGCCAAATCTTTGGGCTGTAAGGAAAGTAATTTTGCAAATCCCCATGGCTTTCATAATGAAAATCATTATACAACATGCTATGATATGGCACTTATAACAAAAAAAGCAGTAACTAATGAGGACTTTAATCAAATCTGGGGAACAATATCCCACCAGATACCTGCTACTAACTTAAATGTTGCAAGATATCTCAATCACAAGGACAAAATGGTTAAACCTACATCCGAATATTACTATCCTGACCTTTTAGGCGGCAAAACAGGCTTTACTGATGAGGCCGGAAATACCTTAGTCAGTTATGCGGAAAGAAACGGTGCCTCACTCATTTCCGTAGTTATGCAGGCAGACGGCTATGATAATACCTACAAGGATTCCACTGCTCTTCTTGATTACGGATTTTCAGTTTATAATGAAAGACAGACGATATTCAGGGCGGCTGACTATTCAGCACTTGCAAATGTGGTTCAAACCTACAAGGACAAGACTTATCTGCTTGGCACAGTTAAAATAAGTGGTGCAAGAGATGTTGATATGGCTTTACCTAAATTTATGGATACTTCATCAATAACAGTTAAGCCTAACTTTGACCAAAACCTCACAGCACCAATAGAAATAAATAATATAGTGGGTAAAATAGATATTTATTATAATGATATACTTTTGGACTCCGTAGATGCTGTTGCAGTAACGGAAGCTCCTGCACTTTCAGACAAAGCTCTTGCTAAAAGAGAGCTTAAAAAAAATCTCCAAAAATATGTTATGGTTCCTTTTATAGCTTTAATTGTTATATTCCTGCTTTTCCTCATAGTTGTATTTATACAAAGTGTTATTAATCAAATCACAGGTAAAAGCAAGAAAAAGAGAAGAAGAAAAACAAGAAGAAAACAAAAAGTCAGACCTTCAGGAAAAAGGAAACAACAGGTCAAACATAAAAGTGCCGTAAAAAAACAACAAAAGCATAAAGATATGCAGTAATATATAAAAATCAACTAAAATAAGGCAAACTCCATTGTGAGAATTGCCTTATTTTTTATTTCAATTTCATTAAATTTATATTGATTTTGCGTGAATTTTATAGTATTATAGTATTAGGTAAATAATAATATTATAAATGGAGGTTTATCCAATGGAGAAATTAAACAGACAACTTTTAACTAATGGTTTCAAATTCAATGATGACCTTGAAATCGGCGGCACATCAAGAAAACCTGAAAAAGTTATTCAGTTTGGTGAAGGTAATTTTCTTCGTGCATTTGTTGACTATATGTTTGACAAAATTAACGAAGAAGGCTTATTTGACGGTGGTATTACACTTATCCAGCCTATTCCCGGAGGTGACTTTTTAAGAAATATTCTTAATGAACAAGAAGGTCTTTACACTCTTATTGCAAGAGGTCGTGAGGATGGCGAAAAAGTTGTTCAGAAAAGACTTATCACATGCGTAAACAGATGTATCAACCCTTATGTTGACCTTGATACATACAATGAGTGTGCTAAGAATCCTGAGCTTAGATTTGTAGTATCAAACACTACTGAAGCAGGTATTTCATGGAAAGAAGAAGATATGATTACTACTGAACCACAGGATTCATTCCCTGCTAAGGTAGCTAACTTCTTATATGTAAGATTTAAGGCATTTAACGGTGATAAGAGCAAGGGACTTGTTTTCATTCCTTGTGAGCTTATTGATGACAATGGTAAGACTTTAAAGAAGTATGTTTTGCAGCACGCTAAGAACTGGAACCTTGGTGACGAATTTATTGACTGGATTGAAACCGCTTGTGTATTTACAAGCACACTTGTTGACAGAATTGTAACAGGTTATCCAAGAAACGAAGCTAAGGACTTATGCGAGCAGTTTGGTTACGAAGACAATGCTATTGATACATCAGAAATATTCCATACTTGGGTTATTGAAGGTCCTGCTGAACTGGCAGAAGAGCTTCCATTCCCTAAGGCAGGTCTCAAGGTTATCTTTACTCCTGATGTTAAGCCTTATAAAAAGCGTAAGGTTAGAATACTTAACGGTGCTCATACCTGCTCAGTTCTCGGTGCTTACCTTTCAGGCTATGACATTGTTCGTGATGTAATGAATGACGAAATGTTCTACAAGTATCTTGAAGATGCTTTAAACAACGAAATTATTCCTGCCATTACAAGCGAGGAACTTACTCACGATGATTTAAAGGGCTTTGCTGATGCTGTATTTGACAGATTTAAGAATCCATTTATCGATCATAAGCTTCTTGATATTTCTCTTAACTCAACTTCTAAGTTTGAGGCTCGTGTACTTCACACTATTCAGGAATACTATGCACAGAAGAATGAGCTTCCTAAGATTCTCACATTCTCATTTGCTGCATACCTTGCATTCTATTGCGGTACAGAGATTAAGGACGGAGCTTTAATCGGTCACAGAGGTAACGAAGAATATCCAATTAAGGATAGTCCATCTGTTCTTGAATTCTACAAAGATGCTTGGACAGGTATTGATACTGCTGATAAGACAGCTGTTTCTGAACTTGTTAAAAAAGTTTGTGCTAATAAGGACTTTTGGCTTGGCAGTGACCTTAACACAGAGTTAGGTAACTTCCCTGAGGTTGTTTCTGAGCACTTATATAATATCCTTAACAATGGTATAGTATCAGAGATTAAAAAAGTTTTAGCATAATTATATAATTACGGAGGATAATATGAATACAAACAATGCTATTAAAATAAATGATAATGATAACGTTGTTGTAGCCCTTCGCAACATCACTGCCGGTGAAGAAATTTACGGAGTTAAGGCAGTTGAAAATATCGACAGGGGCCATAAAATGGCCCTTGTTGACGTTAAGGAAGGCGAAAACATTATTAAGTACGGTTACCCAATTGGTCATGCCACTACTGAAATCAAGGCTGGTCAGTGGGTTCATACTCACAATATCAAGACTAACTTAAGTTCAACTCTTGAATATACCTATACCCCTAAATTAAAGGATATTTCTGTTACAAGAAAGGATACCTTTATGGGCTATGTTCGTAAGAACGGCGAAGTAGGTATCAGAAATGAAATTTGGATTGTAAATACTGTAGGCTGCGTAAACGGTGTATCCAATGCTATCGTTACAGAAGCCAACAGAAGATTTGGCGGCAGAATTGATGGTATTTACAACTTTGTTCATCCTTATGGCTGTTCTCAGCTTGGCGAGGATCACGAAAATACTCAGAAACTTTTAGCCGGTATGGTAAGACATCCTAATGCGGCAGGTGTACTTGTTTTAAGCTTAGGTTGCGAAAACAATAACTTAAATGAATTTAAAAAGGTTCTCGGTGATTATGATGAAGAAAGAGTTAAGTTCCTTACAATTCAGGAATCTGATAATGAAATTGAAGATGCAATGACAATTATTGGTGATCTTGTTAAGTATGCAGAACAATTTAAACAGGAAGAATGTCCTGTATCCAAGCTTGTTATTGGACTTAAATGCGGTGGATCTGATGGTTTGTCAGGTATTACAGCTAATCCTCTTATCGGCAGAATTTCTGATATTATGGTTGCTAATGGCGGTAAGACTGTTCTTTCTGAAGTACCTGAAATGTTTGGTGCTGAAACCATGCTTATGGATAGATGTAAGACACCTGAACTTTTTGAAAAAACAGTCCATCTCATTAATGACTTTAAGGAATATTTCATAAGCCATGGTGAGCCTGTAGGTGAGAACCCATCACCGGGCAATAAAAAAGGCGGTATCACTACTCTTGAGGACAAGTCTCTTGGCTGTACTCAAAAAGGAGGTACGTCTAATGTAATGGGCGTTCTTAAATACGGCGAAAAGGTTACTGCTGACGGTCTTAGCTTATTACAGGGACCGGGTAATGACATCGTTGCCATAAGCGGTATGATGGCATCAGGCTGTCATATTATTCTTTTCTCTACAGGACGCGGTACACCTGTTGGTTCCCCTGTTCCTACCGTTAAGATTGCTACAAATTCAGCTTTAGCTAACAAGAAGTCTAACTGGATTGACTGGAATGCCGGCAGACTTGTTGAAGATAAGCAAATGGACGAGTATGCTGAAGAATTCTTTAAGTATATTCTTGATGTTGCATCCGATAAGATTAAGACTAAGAATGAGGTTAACGGTTACAGAGAGATTGCTATTTTCAAAAATGGCGTAACATTATAATAATAACAGAGGAACCTTTAACCTCCTCTGTTTATAATTAAATATATCTATGGAGGAAATAAAAATGGGCTTTATTGATGAAAACTTTTTATTAAAGACTAAAACTGCACAGAAATTATTCCACGATTATGCAAAGGCACAACCAATATATGATTTCCACTGTCATCTAAATCCACAGGAAATTTATGAAAACAAGAACTTTGAAGATATTTCAGATGTTTGGCTTGGCGGTGACCATTACAAGTGGAGAGCTATGAGATCTTTAGGTGTGCATGAAGAGGAAATTACAGGCAAGAATGCTGACAAGCTTAACAAGTTTGTTAAGTGGGCTGAAACTATTCAGTATGCTATCGGCAATCCTTTATACCACTGGACTCATCTTGAATTACAAAGATACTTTGGTATTTATGAACCATTAACAAAAGACAATGCTGTTGAAATCCACGACAAGATTAACGAAATGCTTGCTAAGCCTGATTTCAGAGTAAGAGAGCTTATTGTTAAGTCAAATGTTAAGGCTATTAACACAACTGACGATCCTGCTGATTCTTTAGAGTGGCACAAGAAGATTGCTGCTGAAGAAACTAGATTTAAGGTATATCCTGCTTGGAGACCTGACAAGGCTCTTAATATTGATGCTCCTACTTACGCTGAATACATCAAGACTCTTGGTGAAGTTGGCGGTAAGGAGATCAAGACTTTTGCTGACTTAAAGGCCGTTCTTTTAGACAGAATGGATTTATTTGACGAGTTAGGCTGTAGAGCTTCTGACCATGCATTCACTTATGTTCCTTACAATACAGCTACTGAGGCTGAAGTTGATGCTATTATCGCTAAGGCTCTTGCAGGCGAAAAGACAACTAAGGACGAAGGCGAAAAATACAGAACAGCTCTTATGTTATTCTTAGGTGCTGAATATCACAAGAGAAACTGGGCTATGGAAATCCATATGAACATTAAGAGAGATAATAATACAAGAATGTTTGAAAAGATGGGTCCTGATACAGGCTTTGACTGTATTTCTGACTGGTCAACAGTTGAAGGCTTAACTAATCTCCTTGATGCTTTAGACTATAACAACAATTTACCTAAGACTTTATTATTTGCAGGTAACCCTGCTGATAATCAGGTATTTGGTACAATTCTCGGTTGTTTCCAGGGTACAGAGGCTGCTTCTAAAATTCAGTTCGGTACAGCTTGGTGGTTCAATGACAATAAGGATGGTATGGAAGCACAGATTAAGGCTCTTGGTAACTTAGGTGTTCTTGGTAAGTTTGTTGGTATGCTTACTGACTCAAGAAGTTTCTTGTCTTATCCAAGACATGAATATTTCAGAAGAATTCTTTGCAACATTCTTGGCGAATGGATTGAAAACGGTGAATATGCTGATGATATTGAGTTTGCCGGTAAGATTGTTGAAGATATTTGTTACAACAACGCTGCCAAATATTTCAACCTTGACTAATAATATGTCTGATTAACCTTTAGGGGCAGAGTTTTCTGCCCCTTTATTTTTTAAGGGGGGTATTTTTATGAAAAAATTTTCTTTTAAAAGCTATATGGCAGGTATATTAACTGCCATTACTGTTATGACGCCCATTCTGGCTGTAGGAGCAGTCAGTTCACAAACTATTGACGTTATATTCGGTAAAATTAAACTTATAGTAAACGGTAACGCAATAAATGAGGATACTCTCCTCTACAATGGTACTACCTATCTTCCAATAAGAGCTGTAGGCAAGGCTCTAAATGCAGATGTAAGCTATGATGCGGCAAAATATGAGGCATCAATTACAACACCTGACACAAGTGCGTCAACATATTGGGCTAACAAGGTGTATATTATAGCCACAGAGGGAAACATAGATGCAAATAAGCTTATTATAAGCAATGTAACAGCAAGTGATTTTAATTTTGAATTTAGAACAAATGACATCAGTATACTAAAAGGTAATGCCAATATTACAAACTATACGGCAATATGTACAATTTCTGATATTTATAGTCTTAAATTTGAAATACATGGTGATGAAATAACTGTTTATGAAACAGGAAAGGCTCAGTTATTCCCTACAGGAAGTGCAGCATACGTTCATAAAACAGCAATGCAAACCGAGGATAAAACAAACACAGATAATAAAAATATCACTCCATTATATACAAACTTTAAAGAGGGTAAATATTCAAGCGGCTCCTCTGATATGGCTAAAACACTTATAATAAGTAATATTGTTGCTGATAAAAGCTTTAAATATCAGGTAATTGCTGCTAACGGCAAGGATATTATAACTGAAGGCATTGCAAATATCTTATCTGATGGAAATGCCGAATGTGTATTTTCAGATGATTATAAAATAATACTTACTGATTTAAAAAACAATGTTATTGAGCTTAAAGAGTCCAAACAAAAGCTTTTTGCTTCCGAAGGTATTAAATTCTATACATTTTAAAAAATAATTAGTATAAATTTCTAGTTTTATTTTGTTTTTAAATGCCTTATTTATATACAAATAAGGCATTTTATTTAATAATTTCATTTGACATTATGTACAATTTGGTTTATAATTAAGTAAATGTGCGGTCGTGGCGGAATGGCAGACGCGCAGGATTCAGATTCCTGTCCCGATTACGGTGGTGTGGGTTCAAGTCCCATCGACCGCATTAAATTATCCCTTGTATTTAGCTTAATACAAGGGATTTTTATTTATATTGTTGCCAATCCGAATATTACCAATCTTATCAACTTTTTGGTAAGTAGCAATATTGTTTATATTGCTTCTTTAAGCATTGAAGATACTGTGAAAAAAGTCTCCATTTGGCTATATAAAATGCCTAAATTAGCCATAGCTTTTGTCAAACAAAACTTAAAATAAGCTACAATTATCCCTGAACTTTACTTTCCTTGTTCTGACAAATTTATGTAATTTGTATATCACAAAGCGGTTTTCAGACATAACCTAATAGTATTTTGTAATTTTATTATACAGTTTAACATACAAAAAATTCCGATGGCATGTTCGCCATCGGAAATTTTTTGACTACTTTTTTTTCAGAAGCCAATCGAGAGCATTTATCCTTTTAATTCCATCATAATCCGCCACAGGATCATCATCAAGAGTCAGTATATATTTAGGATAATGGTCATTTATTTTCAGAAGTGAACCAAGCTCTCTGGCAAGAGTATTTTCATCTCTTACACTTGCCGATACCTGAAAATAGGTTATACCATCTTCATTCATGGCAACAAAGTCAACCTCTAAATCTCCAATTTGTCCTACATATACATCATAGCCTCTGCGAATAAGCTCAAGATAAACAACATTTTCCAGAATATGTCCTACATCTGTATTTCTTTTTCCTAAAAGCATATATCTTAAGCCAATATCAACAACGTAATATTTTTCAAGAGTTTTAAGGTATTGCTTTCCCTTAATATTATATCTTTTTGCCTGATATACCATTAGACTGTCCATCAAAGCCTTCATATATTTTTCTACGGTCTTAACATCAATTTTTCTTCCGTCCGATGTCATTGTATTTGCAATTTTAGATAATGACAGCTGATTACCAATATTGTCAAATACAAATTTTATTACACTCTCAAGCATCATAACATCAGATATTCTATATCTTGCTACAATATCTTTAAGCAGAACCGTACTGTATAAGCTATTAAGATAATCTCTTATTTCCTTATTATTGTTGTTATAATTTAAAATATAAGGAAAAGAACTGTTTTCTATATACTTACGGTATTTTTCACTTACAGAAATATTTTCTGTGTTTCCAATACAGTATTCAGAAAAAGACAGAGGCAGCATTTTAAGCTCAATATATCTTCCTGATAATAATGTAGCAAGTTCACCTGACATAAAATAAGCATTAGATCCGGTTATATAAAGGTCAACATTTTTCTTTATAAACAAACTGTCAACAGCTTTTTCAAAACTATCTACATGCTGAATTTCATCAAGAAAAATATAATTCATCTTATTATCCAAAAGTTTGTCCTTTATATACTTATACAAAATTTTATAATCCTGTAAATCCTCATAATCAATATCTTCAAAATTAATTGAAATAATTTGACTGTTGTCAACATCGTTCTTCAAGAGATATTCTTTATACAATTCAAACAAAGTTGATTTTCCACATCTTCTTATTCCTGAAATAACCTTTATAATCTGCTTATCCTTTGAATTTATAAGAAAATTAATATAATCATTTCTTGGTATCATTTTATCACCTCACATTATTATATATGTATATTAACACATAATATTTCTTATTTCAATATATTTTGTGGATTATATTCCACAAATTTTGATTTATTTTGTTTTTAAGAAGTTATACTCAATAATATATATTTTTACTATGAAATTAATCAATAGAAAGCATACAGGTACAA
>ENA-UOJJ01000995-UOJJ01000995.1-human-gut-metagenome-genome-assembly--contig:-CS66-NODE-995-length-44843-cov-103.922769_pt1 | contig 44843 bp, 55 predicted proteins | sample MGYA00242343_ERZ723890 | MGnify/ENA metagenome assembly ERZ723890
CGCCGTATTCAACAAATTTTTTCAGTAATTTCGCATCCGCCAGTTGACTTCGCCAGCGAATGACGTTGAAGATTTCCAAAGTTATTATCGTGCGTGCCGCTTGTTTGACAAAATGGCACTTAATGGTGCTCTCGATGATGTTTTCACGGTCCTACAATCAGAAAATTCCAAACAATTTTCAGGAACTGATCAGTTCAAAGAAGAGCGAACTAAAGCTGCAATTGTAAAAAAAGAAGAATTGTTATCTGCTGTAAAAAAGGCGGAAAAACATTCGTTCTTCCATGGAACTATTCGTTTCCTATTTGACAATACGCAGAATGATATTTGGGCAGATTTTGAAGTAAAAGTAAATAATCTTTGTTGTCTAATTCCATATAATGAGGGCAAACGTCATACAGTAGAACTTCTCATGGAATATCTTTCAGATGATGAGCTAAAAGATGTTTTCAGTAAGTATTATGTAAACAACAAAGATAACAATCTGAGAGATATATTCCTTTATAGCAAGATTAACGATAAGTTGACATTATTCTTTAAGCAAAATACTATAACAGAACCTCTCACAACGCTACAACAACAACTCATAGCATTAGCCCCTCGCCATCGTGATTATTATATCATCAATAATTGGAGAGGCGCTCATGGATTGTACCCTTGCGTTCTAACCAAGACATCGACACAAAGTTGGTATTTTGCAATTCAGTGTTTCCCTCTTGATGACAAGACATATATCAATTTGGAAAAACTTCTTAAACAAGAACCGTTTATACCTGAAATCGCCGATTGGTTTAAGGAGGATAAGTATCTTGTTGGGGTTGAAATAAACTTTAAATACAGAACCCAAAGATTTAGATATTTTAATCAAAATCATACCATTCGATTGATGGGTTCACAGAGTAATAAACTATATAACGATATAGAAAACCTCACCTATATAGGAGTGGCTGAAGATGAAACCAAAGAAACTCTAACTAAAAAATTAGATAAGCTTGTTGATTATTCAGAAAACTTGAAGTCTCAATATCTATCCCAGATTTTTGATTTCATTGTTGCTCTTGGAGAGACTCCGGTAATCATGGGTTTTGATAATGAACTTAAAACTGATGCAGAAACATCGATAAATGAAATAATTACCTATAACTGGGTAAGTATAGAGGTAATTCGAAGAAATTTTGCGATTGCTTTTACTATCGACAATCACCACATGGTTGAAATAGGTTTAAGGTTACTTCCAGGCGAAAATAAGAAACAATCAATTTCAATACACCGACCGGACACGGCTAAGCCGTATTCAAATAAAAATCATTATTGGTTTTATGTATACAGCGAAAACCAATTCAACCAGGAGACGATACAGACAGAATTGGAGTCATTAATGAACCAATATACGGAATAATCTCGAAATCCTATTCTACTTGATGGGGTCGGAGCAGTATTGGCGGCGGCAGCACCGGGTGCAGTGTTCGCCGCGCCATACGCTGTCGAATTGCTCTGAGGCGGCTTCAACGAGAGCTGGATCGTCGGTAAGGATGCCGGCCTCGAAGTTTCTGCGATTACTGCTCTTCATGCCTATGCCGGCTCCGGTGAGGTTGGCGGAGCCAATATAGGCGGTCTCGAAGTCGAATATAAGCATCTTGAAGTGAACCCTCGGACAGAGCATCCTCTCCAGCCCTGTCTTTAAAATTGGGTAGCGGTCGAAATCTTCGCGGAATGCCGGACCCGGTTCTTTGGCATGGATCAGTCGTATCTCTACGCCACGTTTCAGCAGGTCGGCAAGAACTCCGAGAAATGGTTTTGTTCTTGTGCCGTCCTTGACATGAAGGTCTTTGATGTCGGCTGTTCCTATCCATAGAGACTTCTTCACCGAAGCCACTCTCTCAATGACATTATCGTAATGTTCTTTACCGGATACAAATTCAACCGACACGAAAATTTTACTTTAGTTCTTTTGTTCGGCAAACTGTTTGGAATGCTGCCAACCCGATATTAAACAGGATGGTTCGTACCCATATAACATTATTGCTATTACAGATGTCGGTCTCTTCAATGAAATCCAACAAGTCCTTTACGATGTCATGGAGTTTATCCTCCTTGACATACATTCTTCGCTCCACGTTAAGAGGTAGATTAAGAACAGGACATTCGTATAGAGCATCAGGTTCAAAATCCAGTTCACATTCTTCGTCTATCACCATGTGGTAAGCGATGTCAAAGAACTTCTCAAAAGTATAGAATGAATACGCATAAATATCTGGTTTCCACGCCCAGTTATTAGAAACATTCTCTACTATGTGGTCTGCTACCTGATGAGTTGAATTTGTCAGAGTCTGCACAAACTCCTGCATTTGCTCCTCAACTACCCTATGAAATATTTCACCTGAATAGAATGGCTCATCCTGAGGTCCAAGGTTGCCTCCCTTATTAAGCATATCCCTGAAGTAATTATGGATGGGCTGATACAACTCTTTCTCAGATTTCCGGTTCCAATGAGAATTGAAAGTAACAGACACATGCCCCTCCGGATAAAACGAAAGTTGAGAAATGTCATCCCGGACATAATCATGATGTCCAAGACTGTGCATCCTTTGGATACGGTGCATCAGCGCGGATACGACATCCCTGTCCTCATCATCGAAGTCGAGGAGGTTAATATCCTTCTCGGCATTTTCCATCGCGATTTCGAAGTTTTCTCTAAGAGCGTCCTTGTCCAGCCTGGATTCGTTTCTGAGCAGGCTCTTAAGCTCGTCATAATGAGATTGAAAATTCTTCATGTCATTGTCTGTTTTATAATAGCAAAGTTACTAATTTTTCGTGAGATAGAGGTAATAATTATAGTAAGGCGACATCGCTATATCATCTTTTGCCTTGACTATCTTTGAGTCCTCGCCGATGAGTGTGGAAAGAAAGTTCCAGAATGATTTGCGATGATGCTTGTATTTGTAATGCGCCATTTCATGCAGTATTACACCGTCAGTCCATTCCTGCTTGAATATAACAAGGAACGGTTGCAAGGCAATATGATTGTTGAACGTGCAATAGCCGAGAACATTCTTCCGAAGACGCTTGACTGTAACGCCGGAGCCATGCAGCCCCTTCATATTCTCCCAATACTTTACTTTGGCCGGCAGCACAACTTTCGCAATTCGGAGTATGGTGTCTCGCATAAGTTCGCGTAGCCACTTCTGTATTTTTCGCGTCTCAAAGTCAGTGGAGTCATGGTAAATCATATCCAAGATGCCATCGTGATATTGAACAAGTAACTCGACACTGTTCTTATCTTGAAAGACGAAACGGTCGGGTATCATCAAAGCAGCTTCGCACTCTAACGTGAATTTATCGACACAATGCCAAACCACCGACAGATGTTTTGTCGTAAGTCGGAATCGTGGATTTATCTTAAATGTCGGTTCTTTTATACCTCCCATATTTTATCCATTATTTGTCTATAACCTTTTACTCCGTAATGGTCGATTTTCAGCCCATAAAAGCGAGTGCCGAGTGTTTTCTCCTTATTTATTTTCTCCAGAGTGGAGACGTTGGGTACAGGAAACTCGAAATCTGATACGATAAGGACATCAGCCATCTCGTATGTGCCTTTTTGCAGAACGCGAATAGCCTCGGCAAGCATCTGTTCGCCATCAGTTCCGCCACTGTAGCTGTGTTCCAGAAAGTTATCAATCTTTCCCCAGTTACGCGGTTTGGCCAGGTCTATGGACTTTGATCTGACCGAAAAACTGATTAGATAACATGGTCGTTTCTGTTTCTTTGCCATCCGCAGCAACTGTTTGAGCAATGAGAAAGCAATTCGTTGAGGTTGTCCCGACATCGAACCGCTGGTGTCAATACTTACGATAATGGGTCCTTTTGTCAGACGTGGGTCTTTGCGATGTTCCTCAATCTTTTTCGGTTTGTCCTTACCGGGGCTTGAAAACTGCTGAAGTTCTTTGGTTGCATATCTCTTGAAGAATAGATCTTCCGGCATAGATAATTCCACCGGAAGGACTCGCTCCAGATTGTCGCCTGACTCTACTCTGTCAATCTCTTCCACCGAACTGTTTTTAGCCACAGTGGTGGGCAGGAAACGATACACTACAGTATCCTTTTCTTCTTTCGATGAATCCTTATCGCGCCCAATCATATCGACAATCTCTTTCAATTGCGGATAACGATGAACATAGTTCTCTACCTTCTTTTTATCTTCATAATCCCTCGTGCCGGCCTCTCGACTGAGTTGTTCAAACTGCATTTTAGCACGATTCAACATCTGACGCTCTTTCCGGTCGAGCTTTGCCTTACAAGCATTCTCCCAATCACCAGTCAATGCCGAGAATACAGCACCTTTGTCGTCAGTCTTGAACTGCTCAGTGTATCCTGCCAGATTAACATCGTATTTCGAGTATCCCGCTTCAATGATGTTGCAAACCTCCGTCCACATCACACGCTTCTTTTCAATAGATGCTTCGTTGAACTTAGCAATCATGGCAAGTTCTTTCATTGCTTCAATCTGCATTGCACGGAACTGTTCCAGTAATGCAGTGAAGAATGAAATCAGGTCTTCTTTCAGGACCTCGACCCATGTTTCATCGGAGCCGTCAATCTGAGGATTATTGTCAATGACCTCCTGCATATAACCGGCGAGACAATCATCTGGCGGCATGGATGGAGGCATTTCTCCACATTCCATGTAGAAGTCAAAAGCCTCGCTGTATTCCTCCAGCTTGGCGTCAACGTCGGTATAGTCAATCATTTTATCAACATAACTACGTTATTGAGTTTGACCTCAATGGTCTTGATCTGTTCACTGACATCCTTCAGCATCTTGTTGACCAGTGCAAGATCATTGGGCGAAAGGAAGATGTTATCACAATCGGTCCAGTTTGATGATACCGACTTCTCCCATTCTTCAACACAAGTCCTGAATAGGTCCTGAATCAAATAGACACGCTGATATACAGGCAATGTCTGTAAAGACTCAGAACTTGTTGCTGATTGAGCAGCCTTCCTGCGGAAAGCGTATGGCGTACCATCTATTATCGCTCCGTTCTGACACCTCTGAATCTTTACCTTTATGAGATTTGAGGCGTTCTGTGATTTGGCATCAAATGGTCTTCCCGGGACAATGGTGTGAATGATAATTTTCTTGCGCTTACTGTCATAATATCTTACTCCATCGCGCGTCTGATTGGACAATGCGGCGTAATCCCATTTTGAGAAATAGGTGTCTCCAGCCGGATAATTCTCGACGAGGTAGTAGAAATAATCGTACTCGGCAAAATCATTCCCGTCTGTGTTTAATCGAGAAGGGGTCGATTGCTGTGCGGTCTGTTGCTGCGGCGTCATAAGCTGGCGAATGGATTTATCAATCTTCGCCAACCCTTTCAGCGCCGTATCTGAGATACTTGAAGTAAAAGCATTAAGCACATTGGGAATACACTCCACATCATTCCAGAAACTATGTATAAGCAATAGATAGTCTGAAAGATTTATCTCCATGCGCCCATTTAGAAAGGCCGAAGTCTGCATCAGCCTGTACGCTTTTCGCCAACGTCGATCAGAGATATAATATCGTAATTGGTTGCCGTCTTCTTTCTCCAGAGCAGCAAGACTCTTACGAATGTTTTTTATGGCACTGACAACCGAATCCTGAATGCCTGCAGCCTTTGATTCGTTCTGCCAGGACGAATACAATTCATCGGTTATATATAAGGACTCTGGCAATTCCGACATATCAATACCGGCACCCTTTATCATCTTGAAGAAGGAGGCATCACTTTCTATGCAGTTCGATACCATCCGCACAAGAAAGCGGTCCCACAACGCTTCGAGACCTTCATCTTTAGCCGGAAGTTCGTTAGAGGCAGCAATAAGCACTTTCATTGGGGTGTGCATTATCTGTCCTCCATTATGGAAGATATGTTCGTTTATTACAGTCAGAAGCGTGTTCTGGATAGACGGTCCGGCTTTCCATATTTCATCGAGGAACACAACATCAGCCTCCGGCAAATATCCGGTGGTCAGTCGTTCATAACGGTCATCGTTCTTTAATCGGGAAATTGATATGGGTCCGAATATTTCATCAGGCGTGCTGAATCGAGACATCAGGTAATCAAATGACTTGCCATCTTTGAATACCATTTTCAAACGACTTGCCACCATACTTTTTGCTGTTCCGGGAGGACCGAGAAGAAACATATTTTCTCCAGCCACAGCACACAGCAGAGCCACGGCAATAATCTGTTCCTTTTCATAGACTCCCTGCGACATCCATTCGACAAGCTGACGAATGTGCTCTTTCGGAGTTGACGGAAATAGTGATTTAGTTCTGACTTTCTTTGCCATAATAAAAAAACGGGGCCAATTATGCTTACTGCAAAATTAGCTCCGTCATGTCGCAGATTTAGATACAGGTTATCCTTTTCTTATATTTTGGTCAATGAAATCATCGGATGCTTTCTTTAACTCTTTCAGCGCAGGAAGCATATACTTGTGCTGGAGTGCGAATCCGATTACGGCACCGATATTTGCTTTAATCAAGGCTGAATGAGGTGGCCCGATAAAGCAGGCTATGCCGCCTAATATGCCGGGAAGTATGGCAAATTTAAGTAGTGCCAATTGCTTCTGAATTACTTTATCCATTCTCCAGTTCCTTTCCGGCGGCAAGTATCGTGACTTTTATCTCTTCATCTTTTATACTCTCATCGGGATATACAGCCCAAATAACATAAATGCTTTCAGGTAGTTCACTAAGGAAATCGGTCAATGCAGCCATTTCTTGCATGACCAATGGCTGTTTCCCTACCTTATTGAAATACAGAAAAATTGAAAGCCGTTCAATCTTATTGATCAAGGATGAAGTCAATGAACTTTTGATGCAACCTATCGCTTCTGCCACACGCTCTTTGTCACAGCGTGTTACCGACTTAATGAGAAAATGCTTCGCGTCAGTTAGAGTGGTTTGTAAATCGTTAAAGTCATAGGCAATCTTGCCTTGCGTTACTATCGGCTGGAGGATTGCTTTTATCAAGTCAGGGTACTCAGTATAAGAGGCTTCTGCCACCACACTGTCATAACAATCCAAATCGGCAGTGTCAAGCAAGCCGAGGGTCAGGACTCCGGCATCATGGAATGTTTTGGCAATACTGTTCGCATGATTCTCATTGTCCTTTGCCACGATGATTACCATCTTATCCTCATCGGTTGGGACACACTCAAAGGGGGCGGTTAATACTATGGCGGACACACAATCGTATCCGTATGAATTTACGGCCTCAATAATTCCTTTCGTAGCCTCCCCAATACCCAGTACGCGAAAGCTGACTGGTAGATTTGAGTGGGCATATCGGTCAAATAATTCTGACTCATTCATCTTATTGTGATTATAGTTTATCAGAAATGGAATGCAGTGATAGCTATGGGTCGGCTATCACTGCATAGAATTGCTGGCAAAGTTAGAGTTTCTCTACTTTGAGTTCGTTGCCGTTCATGTAGCCAACGGGGAAATCCACGTTATATTTCATCTTGAACTGGCGCTGAATCTCAGCCTTTACGGTTGAGTTGGCAAAAGGAAGCGTGCTTCCATTGAAAGATACCTCGGCAGTCATGCCGGCTTCGAGTCGCTTGCCTCCGCTAAGAAGGAGGCGTTTAGTGGTTACTTTGAAGAGTGCCATATCTAATGTTTTTTGATGGTTACTCTGCAAAGATAGGACTGCCGTGTATCAGATTTGGTGACAGAATCTGATTTTATCCTGTTTAATACAGATTGAAGATGTTTTTTCTTTCATAATCCGAGATTCCGTGATAGGTATTACTGCGTATCCATACCAATGGCATATCATTTACGCGATATTCCTCGGGAATATATGCTTGTAAAGAATCATTATTTTTTGTATAGGCGAGTTCTACAAGCGACTTATGACTCATTGCTGATTTGATTGTGCCGACTAAAGGTTTATCTATGTCATTTAGTCCAAGCGATTCTACCTCTTTCAGTCTGTCATTATTTTGCTGAACAGCAAAATTTGATGAAACTATCAACTGCATCCGGGCATTCATGGCACGTTTAGTCTTTTGCGCACCTTCAAATCCATAAGGCATCGAGAAGAACGAGCAGACAAATTTGCCCTTCAATATTGCCTCTAAAGCAATCAGCGGAGCATATTTGCTGCTAGTCATTCCGCCGAGCGTGGCGCAGACTATCACTGATTCCGAAGCTTTTGCGACAATCTCCTTGACAAAAGTCGTATCACCGGATTTTACTTTCCCGCGTAACTTCTCAAGAAGGAAGGTCTCAGACGCATTGACCGAGTTCTTTTCTAAGTCCCTCTGGTTGGTATCGCAAACTATGAGCTGAGCATTCGGGAATAATCCGGCTGCGATTAAGTCGGTGGCAAGATTAAAGCCTCCGTTCCCGACAGCAATAATTGTTTCGTTCATATTCTTATTGGGGTTAAAGTATTTTTAATGCGATAGCAGCACAAGCCTCTGCATCACAAAGCGCATGATGGTGGTTTTCCATGTCATAACCACAGGCGGCGGCCGACAAATGGAGCTGATGGCTCGGAATGTCAAGACAACGACGGGAGGCAGCAAGGGTACAATGAAATTCGTAATCGGGATATTCCATATCATATTCCTCGAATACTGCCTTTAAGCAACTCTCATCAAAGGGACGATTGTGTGCTACAAGCGGCAGGCCTTTTATTTTCTCTGCCACCTGCGCCCACACTTCCGGAAATGTCGGTTGTCCGTCAGTATCCCGACGGGTGAGTCCGTGGACCTCAGTAGTCCAATATGTATAATAATTTGGAGAAGGCTGAATCAGACTGTAGAATCTGTCAACAATCACACCGCCACGAACTATTACGATGCCGACACTACACACGCTGGAGCGTCGACCATTGGCTGTTTCAAAGTCTATTGCTACAAAATCTTGCATTGTCTTTTCATCTCAAATTGATTATAGACTTCCTGCATTTCCATTGGAAGATAGCTTATGGCAACATTCTTCATGTCGTCGGGGACAGAATATAGCGATTCTGCCAGAGAGCCAACAATAGCACCGACGGTATCCGAATCTCCACCATAAGCCACTGCAAGTCGGATGGCATCTTCAAAGTCGCTTGCAATAGAGGCAATATATAATGCAAGAGGTACACATCCTTGACAGGTTACATCGAAGAATCCTTTTGGGGGTAAATTGCTGAAAACATCATCGCCATAAAACTCTTTGGCAACATTCTCAAAAATTACCGTGGATTTGTCTTTTGCAGTTCTCATGCGAAAAATGGCGACGGCAATGGCTATGGCTCCTTTTATGCCTTCAGGATGATTGTGTGTAATCTCTGCCGATTTTTCTGCTTCAATTCTTACTTTTTCTTCCGTTTCAAAAAGCCACGCCACAGGCGAGACTCGCATTGCGGAGCCATTGCCAAAACTATTGTATGGGTATGGGTCGGGGCGCATCACCCAGTTTAAGAAGTAGCTGCCATATTCACCTTTAGGATGAGGAAACTTACGACACCATTTACGCATTGATGTCTGATAATCCACATCATTCAAAATTGCATCGGCCACGGCAATTGTACAGATTGTGTCATCTGTAAAATCGCTATCTTCTCCAAACATTCTGAAATTGTAATCTGACGTATTGTCAAATTCGTAGTTTGAGCCTGCAATATCTCCAATAATAGTTCCAATCATGGTCAGTCATTCTTATACAATTCATACATCTCTGAAATCCAGCCTTTCATTGATCTGCGCAAAGAAGCCGGACTAATGACCTCTATCATCGCGCCGACATAGAGCAACTTCATTATGAAGTCATACGTCGGCGAGAGGTAGAGTTCAAAGTCGGCGTACTCGCCATAGTCTTCGATAAGTCGCTGACTATGATGTAGCGGAAGGGTTTTCATATAGTGTTTGTGGTCTTCGTTGGCACGAATCACTATTCTCTCCGGCTTGACATCATATCCAATAACTACTCCGAATTTCGTCGAGAAATATTCTGTGGCATCAAAATCTCTCGGCAATTTGAAGAATGTATCTGTTGATTCAACATTCTCCAGACGGTCAAGGGCATAAATCTTTATCTCATCGCGATTATTGTGGCCGAGCACATACCAGCGGTTATCAAACAGTTTCACGCAATATGGCTCAATGGGGAATGTATAGTTACGTTCCTTCTTGAAAGGGCGATATGTGATATTCACGACCCGGTTCTCCTTCATCGCCTCAAGGATTGTGGTCAGATGGTCGCGGCCTGAAGGGATTTCGTCAACTAATATGCGGCCTTTCAAAGAGAGATTTTCTCCGATTATATTGCCGACTGCAAAGGAGTCGAGCATCCACTTTTTGAGTTTGTCCTCGTCAATATCCTCCGGATTTGAGATATAGTATAGATAACCGCCAACTTTCTGACAGTCAATCATTATCCCGAACTGCTCGTAGATTGCGTCACGCCAACGGTTGAACGTAGCGCGGTGCAGCGGCTTGCAGTCGCTCAAATCCTTGCAACGCTCCCATCGGTCAGAAAGATCCTTATGAGAAATCTTCCCTGCACGGCGGATTGTATCAATCAGCCAAGTGTATTTTTGCAGTTGGTTCATATTGTCTTAATTCATCGGATAAAGTTCAGGGTTCTCACAAATTTGCTTATAGAGATTCTCAAATATCTCTATAACATAGTTATAAACCTTGCCTGATATAATATCTTCGGCAACGGAGATATTCCAGGAAGTATATTTACTCAAATACTCCCATCCGTATGGCCAAGAGTCTGTCTGCTTATTTCCAAGTAGAAGAGACTCCTCACTCCCTCGGTTTTGGGGATCCCACACTCCATAATATCCGGAGCCATAGTCGTATTTATCAAATTCAATACATATCATTTTCACCCAGCCCGGTAGAAAGATGCCAAAACCGGACTCTTTTGCCTGATCCATGAAGTTGTCATCTTGATACCACTCAAAGCCTTTCCCATTAAAATATTCTTTTAATGGTTTGATGATGTAGCTTTCAACAAGATGCTGTCGATAATACCATTGACTGTTAGTTATTTCACGAACAACATCGGGGTTTTTATCCATTGCTTTGAACAGTTCTGTTCTATCAATTTCTTCCATATCTTGGTTAGTAAGTTTTCGTATTACTTTTAATTATTGCTGAATTGTTTCACGGACAAGTGGGCGATTTATTGACAATACAAGTATTTCTTGTAGCCATTTAAGTATCTCAACTCCATAACTTATACATTGGTAATCTGTCTTGGGTTTGAGACCGCAAGATGAGTCTTCCGACGGTTCATGACCGTCGAGCGTAAGGTATAACAAAGTATGAGGATCCCCTTTTATAAAATTCTTATACCTTAGTAATTGCTTCGGCTGATCTATGGCATTTATCTTATTTTCGATTGCCAGAAAGTAATCTTTAATCCTAATCAAAATATCAATATTGCCGCCCCAAGTATAATCATCTGAAATATTACCGATGTGGTATTCCTTTATGACTTCGGCACTCAAGAGGTCTTCATCTGTCAATTGCAATTTAAGTATCTCAAAGAAATGCTTCAGCGGCTTAATACCTAATCCATGAAGTCCGTTTGGATTCAACAGATCTGCGATAAATGAAGAATGCAATTTGACTTCATTGGTGGTGAGCCCAATGATGTCAAATACATTATAGTTTTCGCCTCTAATCAAGGCTTGTCGGTCCTTTTCTTTTGCGATAGACAGTAAATAGTTTATCGTACCAAAGAATTGCTCGTATTTCATGTCTTTTAGAGTTTAACACTGCAAAGATAATAAAATCCTGTATCATTTCATGCTACAGGATTAACAATAGTTATAAATTGTGTAAGTCTATGTCCACCTTTTGATTCGCCGGTAAATCCAACATCCCTTTCTGATTATAAAACACTTCATCACCAAATATGAATCTTAACTCCGAATTACAAACTGAGTATATATAAAGAATATGACGAATTATATCAGCATTATAATTATAATCACCAAATATGCTTTTATCGGGTAAAAATGAGATAAAAACACCATCAGGCTCGTTGGTCTCAATGGGAACTTCGTTTGTTGTGATTTCACCGCAAGATGTTAGTATCCTTTTCATCTGTCCGTAACAATAGCTCTCTATTAACATTTCTGAGGATAGTGCACAAATAATTGCGTATTCAAGAGGCGGCCGCCATTTAAAAACATACATCCCGCGTGAATATTTTCCTAATATGGTCCTTTCAATTTCTTGAAAAGGAATTCCATGGGTAAAACTTCGCAGTGACAGATGATTACCCTCCAAATTTACCGAAATCTGATTACCACCCCCATTAAGCGATGCCTTAACCGACGAGTCCAATATCTCTTTTAACATGATATACATGCCATCCTCGCAGCATGAACCATCCCCAAGCTTACCTATATACATGACCGGCCGACGGCGAATATGTTCTATTTGAGTTAATGTCCTGATGTTTTCGTTATTTTCCATTACCAATTAGTACTTTATTGTAAAATTAAGCGAGGCGTGTCGCGTTTTACTAACAAGATTAAAAATAATCATGGATAGAAGTCAAAATATCTTCATCTGTTCCATCTGAACCAAGGAGATTAAAGATATTCAAATAGGTATTTGCACACGTGTCATCCTGCCAAAGTATTACTTCGCTGATTGTAAGATGACCATCTGTATTGGGAATCACAAAATACATTTCATATTCTCCATAGTCCAGCCACATATAAAGATAAACATAATCATTTTCACGGGTTAAATCTGTTCCCAATAAGGCAAACCATTCTTCTTTATCTTTTGTAAAATCATCTAATGAAGTATATGAACTTACAAGATTATTAAGGAACGCATGACGCTTTCGCATCCAGTTAACACGCTCCGCATTATTCATTGCTACTAAATCCATGCTCCATATAGATCTTCTGGTTCATCATCGGAACGAGAATCATCCTGTGTTTTTTGTCGAGCCTCGGCCAACTCTTCGTCTGTTGGCGGTGGTAGCTCTACCATAAAGACATTACATGGGCGTTGCTTCATCCCGGCTTTATGGCGTAGCCAAAGATTTTCCATAAGAAGAGCTACTCCATCGGGCGATTGTATCGTTTTCATTTTGATGCCTTGAAATTAAAAATTGGACGAATGATTGTGTCGATGTTGACTGTGTCACCGATGTTGGCAATGATTTCTTCTGCTGGCTTATATACCATAGGCGATTCGTCACGGGTGAAGTTGTTGACAGACTCCGAATAGATTCCCTGCATCGAGGCCTCGAAATCCTCCATCGTGATTTTCTCGTAAGCCTGAGTGCGGCTCAACACTCTTCCAGCCCCGTGAGGAGCGGAACAGTTCCAGTCGGGATTACCCTTGCCGGTGCAGAGCAACGAACCGTCGCGCATATTCAACGGAATGATGCAACGTTCTCCTTCGGTAGCAGAGATGGAGCCTTTGCGGATGATGTTTTCATCGCTGATATAGTTGTGGACGGATTCAAACTCCTCAATCACTTTCACATCAGGAAAGAATCGCATCAGCAATAGCGATATAAGTTTGCGGTTGAGCACAGCCCATCGCTGACAGATGCGCATATCATGAAGATAATGCTCACGTGCCTCACCTTCGACATAACAGAGGTCGGCAGGCAACGATGGTTCCGCTACCTTATGTTCCTTGCGCATTTTCTTGATTACGCTCTGCAACTCAGAGCGGCGGCCAGCCGCCTTGTATTCCTCGATGGTACGTTTGATTGTCTCCTCAAACTCGTCGGCTCCATCGGTGAGATGTTTCACAGCTTTTGCCTGATATATGTCGGCCACTTGTTTGCCAAGGTTACGTGACCCTGTATGGATGACAAGGTAAACATTCCCCTCATCGTCTTTGTCCAGCTCAATGAAGTGATTGCCTCCTCCGAGAGATCCGATAGCCTTATTTATACGCCCCGAGTCTTTAATTTCGCGGTAACAGTAAAGTTCGGTCACAAGCTGCTTTGCCTCACGGTAGATTTCCATTTCCTCACCTACAAGCGGCTTGAATCCGAAACGGTCTTCACGTACTATCATACCTGAGGGAACGTTTCCACGTATATGCTCGTGGAAGGCGTGAAAGTCAATGTCGTGGAGTTTGCCGAGATTGAGGATACGCATACCGCAGCCGATGTCAACGCCCACGATATTGGGTATGACCTTGTCGCCGAGGTCGCCGGTGAAACCTATGACGCAGCCTGCTCCGGCATGTACGTCGGGCATGATGCGTATCTTCTTGTCCGAGAAAATGTAGATCGAAAGCAGTTTCTTAATCTGCTCCAAAGCGTTTTCTTCGATGTTGTCAGTGAAAATCTTCACGTCATATCCTTCTATTGTCTTCATATCATGTTGTTTTATGATTTACGCCGCAAAGTTAGATTGCCGGTGCGCAACCATTTTACGCAGCAAAAATAATATCAAGGTGACGCACTTTGCGGGACAGGTTATAATAATCTCAGATATTAAATATTGTTAATGTGCAATATTCAGAGATACAATGCAATGCCGAGTCGTAAATTTTCAATATATGCGAAAAACCATGCAATTTTAACATCTATTTGCATTTGATTAAATTCTCACATCGTATTATATAAGAGTACCGACATTAAAAGATAGATATGAAATTAGCTATTGTTGGCACTCGCAATCCGAGTGTTACCTATCAGGAATGGGAAAAACTTCTCCTTGACAAAATCAATCCAAACGACATTAAATTGGTAATATCGGGTGGAGCCATGGGTGTGGATACTTTCGCAAAATTGTTTGCCTGCAGCCATAATATTCCCTATATGGAGTTCTCACCTCAATATGCCCTCTATGGTCGATATGCGACTGTCAGACGTAACACCCAAATCGTCGAAGAGGCTTCGACTGTCATCGCATTTCCTTCAGCAGATTCCAAGGGGACATTCCATTCAATCAAGGAGGCGCATCGTCTCGGTCGTCAGGTAATTGTAGTTGATCTCTAAACAATTTTAGGCCAATTTTAGGGTGTATCGAATTTTGAGACATCTCATTACTATCTTTGCGACATATATGGAAGAAAGATATAGGAAAGAACTTAATTGGTGGTTTGCCGAATTGACAATGGATCCGGAAGTACAGGTCGAAAGATATTTGACCATATTCCCGGAATTAAAATCCCGTCTCTCAAAGTTCGGTGTAGGTATTCTTTTATGGAATATGAAAGGACTGGTTGACATTAACAATCCTGATGATGTAAGTCGTGTCCACTTGATCCTGAAGGTACTCGACCAGACACCCGGATTTGACTTCTTCGATAACGTATTCAACGAAGCTGATTCTGATACGGTCTGCGGGATTATTGGAATCTGTCCCAAAGTCCCTGTCGAAGAATCGGCTCTTGAATTTAACTATACTGTTGACTCCATCAGTAGTTATGAAGACGCACGCCAATATATGGATATGACTTCCTGGTGCATTGTGATATCAGAAGAATCATTCAAGAGCCAAACAGCAAACGGTAATCGATTCTACTTCTGTGGTAACAACGAGTGGTGGGATACACCATGCGTTCCCGGAACCGCCTTCCCTCACGACCGCTATGGCTACTCTCTCATCGCTGTTGAAGTCACACCGGATAATCAAATCGCGTCAATCACTTCACGATGGAACACCTGCGCAGGAGACACCGGCGACTTCATAACCGTCATTGAACTCAAATCAATCCTCGGCACCGAGAATTACACTAAATTACTTTGTAAACCCGCTGAAAATCACTAAATTTGCAATTATGATTGAAGACACGACATTAACCCAATTCCTCGTAGAGCCGATAAGCCCACCGTTAGTTCTATCATCACAACCTGGTGAAAAGGCTTACTCTCTTAAATCCATTCACCACGGAGAATGTAAGAACAGGGAAGAAGAGCAATCAAAGCTTGCTGAAGCAGAGGTAACGCCAAATACTCTCGGCTTTGAACTTGACTTTGAAGTAGATATGTATCCTTATGACCTTATCACATACACGGCGGATAAACACATTAATGCCCATTTCGTATGGGGAAATCACGCCCCGGGAGAGAAAAACTATCAGGAAAAATGTCGATTTAAGCCCGGAGACAAAGTATTATGCGTGATTCATCGCGGATATGATGCAGTCATCCCTGCAATAGTAGTTGAACCACTTGGTGAGCAACATGTCATACAGTGGCATAAAGAAGCACTCGAAGAAGGCTATGGTGCCCCTGATACATTCGAGGAATTTCTTGAAACCCATTATGATTGGGACTGGGATGCTGTCATTGTGCGCCCTCTTGTCCGACTAAAAAACGATTGGGAAGAGATGGGTGAAACAGAAGCAATCCAACGAGTATATCTTTTCCCTTATAAAACTTTTGAAATATGAAACTTCGAGATAGAGACAAAGCAGCAGAACATATAGCGATGAGTTTGGGAAATGGTGTAGAGATTAAGGATAAATCTACACCGTCATACGTATTCCAAAAAATTACCCGCAACGAAAAGGTGAATGAGACATTATGTAGTTTTTTCGATATACCCGAAACCGAGGATTTTAAAACGGCATATGATCAAGTAGCATCAGGTCAGGGAAACGAATCCGAGAATCTTCTTACTCTTCATTCCTCAGCACTCCTTGCTTTGCTATGTTTTTATAGAGTTGAAGCCGGCAATAGCCTTAGCATTGAATGTGATGGTACTTTATATGAATTCGATAAAGTATTCTTCGAGGTAGAAAATATTGTAATAAACCCACGCGACCGGCCCTCAAGCATTGATGTCGCCTTGTATTCTACTAAAAATAAAGTGCTTCTTCTTCTCGAATCAAAATTCACCGAGCCAATAAATGGTTCTAATTTAAAGGAGATCGGAGAAAAATATCACAGCCGGTTGAAACTTCTGTCCGAATCAGGGATAAGGTTTATAGATAAGACACATAAATTTGATTGCGCGAAAGTAACTGTCGGTAAAAGAAATCGTCTAATCTACTATGACGGAATCAAACAAATGATAGCTCACCTAATCGGAGCCGAGACGGGGCCTGTTAGCAAAAAAGGCAAACAAGAGGATTATGCTAAATGCTTCAATGAAGCCCAAAAAATCTATCTCGGATGCATCTTAGTCAGTGATTCCGACTTGTTTGAGAAATCCGAAAATGAAATGATTGCTGAATACATAAAGTTGTTTGAGAAATCCATGACAATCTTGGCTAAAACTATAGAAGGGCGAAATAAAGATAAACTGCATTTGCTAACTAAACCTAAGACATATCAAGAGGTTTTTGCCAATCAAATGTCGAAGTATCGTCTACCCAAGAAAATTCTTAAATTTTACAAACTTGAAAATACTCCACCTCTCTGATACTCACAACTGCCACCATCGGCTCCGGGATTTGCCCGAGGCCGATGTGGTCGTACATTCCGGCGACTTCTGTATGGTAGGGACAGAACAGGAAGCAATTGATTTTCTCAACTGGTTTTGTGACCTGCCATATAAACACAAAATATTCATCTGCGGCAACCATGACGATTGCCTCTATGGAGCCAACATCGACGGGCTCGACAACAATGTACATTATCTCTGTAACTCCGCGATTGAAATTGACGGAGTAAAGTTTTATGGCGTACCGATGTTTATGGGCGATTGCATAACTGACCGCCAGAGCCGCAACTATGCCAATATTCCATCAGATACGGATGTTCTGATAACACACTCTCCGGCTTATGGCATCCTTGACTTTGACGATGGAATCAACTATGGCTCTGAAGAAATCCTTATGAAGTTATCCGACCTTCAACTCAAAGCCCACCTCTTTGGGCATATCCACGCCCAACACGGAGTAGTGAAGAATGACGGAGTCATCTTTTCCAATGGAGCAATTATAAACGCTGATTACTCGGTTCCTAACACGCCAAATCAAATTTTAATCTAATCGGTACGGATGTTGCAGATTGGAATTTTAACTTTGCCACAAATTCTAAACAAGAAAAACTAATAAAATGTATTACGCAGTCAAAGATGGAAAGGTGATGCGCCATGAATCGTCATCATCGTTCAGAACTGTTTACAGTTCAAGCCCGAAGGCCGTGAAAGTCGTTCTCAGCCCCGATGAGAAAAATGTACTTATTCTCTGTGATAACGGTAATGTGAAACTCATGAATACCAATAATCATGGGGTTCGGACCGTCTATAATCAGACCGGCAGCCTCAAAGCTCAGGATATAGCATGGGACGGAAACAAGTCATATCAAGTCCAAGCCAACAATAGATGGTCGAAAAAGTCCATCTAACACCATCTCATATAATAATCGGCAGGAGAAATTTTGCCGATTATTTTTGCTTTTATTTTAATCGGAAAGCGTATTGCCGATTAAGCCACTAACTTTGCGGTGTATTAAGAACAGCAATCAGTTATGAAGGAACAAGCCCTCGTTTTTCTAAAACCGTTCTCAATCAAGAATCCTACTCTTGATGAGCAAAACGACTTCATGATGACAGAAATAGTCAATGAGGTTGAGTGTGCCAATCTCGGCAAGATATACAACAACGACATGCTTCATGGTCGAGATCTCGCAACCTTCATTCCAGAGCAGGTAAGGGAGAATAATCCTCAATGGGTTGTTGCCGTTGGTCAATGCGCAACGATAGTACTGGGTCTTCGCAATCAGAAAAAGGTGCTCCTGAACCCCAAAGTCAGTTATGACCACCTGAACAATGTTTCGGAATTTGACCGAGAGCATACTTTCGGCTTCTTCGACGACCGACACGAACAGGACTATGAACGGTTTCAGACAGTGTTTCCTCATGCCGGATGGTTTCCGCAGGATAATGACTTAACATTATTCACAATCAAAGAAATGGTGGAGGAGATAATCAATGGTTGAACTACTGCTAAAACGCTACCTATGGCTTATCGACACGTTGAAACGTGGCGGTGAAATGACCTTTGATGAAATTTCTGCCAAATGGGATAAGTCTTCGGTCAATGATAATCAATCAGAGTTGACAAAACGGACATTCTACAATCATTGTCAGGCCGTTGCCCGACACTTCGGGATTGACATTGAATGTCGGCGCGGACGAGGACTAAATTTGTATTACATAACAAATCCGGAGGCTATCGAAGAGAACTCACTGACAAAGTGGGCTATTGACAGTTTTTCTCTTGGTGAGCTTCTTCTTGGCAACGCCTCTATATCTGATAAGATACTCCTCGAAGACATCCCGTCAGGGCGTGAGTGGCTTGAACCGGTTTTGCAGTCACTCCAGCAAAATCGAATGGTTGATATTATGTACGAAAATTTCGTTGGCGTTAAGTTCACCGGCATTGTCTGCCCGCTATGTGTCAAGCTCTTCAAGCGTCGTTGGTATGTTCTTTGTTTGACCGTCAATAACAGAAAGCGTATATTCTCGCTTGACCGAGTAAAAAATCTGGAGTTGACAGACAAGACATTCAATTATCCGCAGGATTTTGTCCCTGCCGACTATTTTTATGACGTATTCGGTATTGTTGCAGGAGTAGAGCGCAAGGTTGAAAATATTGTTATCCGCACTTATGCTGAACTTCCCGGATACCTCCGTTCATTGCCCATACATCACAGCCAAAAAGAATTGGAAACGAAAGACGGACACACCGACTTTTCGCTGCGGCTTGTCCCGACTTTTGACTTCATTCAGGAGCTGCTTCTCCACCGTGACCAACTGGAGGTCTTGACACCGGAATCTTTGCGAGAAAAAGTAGCAGAGATAGTTTCGCGAATGAATGATTTTTACAATCATGGCACGGAGTCGTAAGAAGAATCCTGTTGTAACTTACATCGGCACATCACAAAGGCGAGGCAAACAAATGTGTAACCGAATGTTTCGCCGGGTGAGTAAGACTGCACTTTTGAGAGATAAACTGCTACCAGTAAGTCTCAGAGAGGTATTGGACGAGTGGGATTTAGGCGGAGATGGCCAACACCGTATTCATCGGGATGACAATTATTATAAAAAATCACTTCGTAAATAGACATTTCTAAATGGATTATAAGGAAAAGAATGGTATTTTTCTATATCCTATTACAAGTCGCGTTGGCATGGCTCATTACAACGACCATTTGAAATATCGAGGTCGAATCTATGCCGAGAACCCAAGGGTCTTAAGAAAACAACCAAATCAAGAAGACTATGAAGAATACGTTTATTTGAAAGGTCAAGCTCCTGATTTTGAAATGTTCGTAACAAAAACAAGTAAGCGGAAGGCGGATAAAAAGCTTAGAGAATACGAATCTGATTACGACTGGAGAGATAATATCATTTCAGACGAAAATGATAAGACCGGCTTGACATCCATTCTCGGAGATATAGTCGTTCCATGTCAATTTACTGAGATAAGAGAAAGAACCGACTCAATATTTAACCCGCAACCATTCATCCCAGTGAGAGTATACGATGATTGGGGTATCATATCGACTGGTAAAAATCCGGTGTGTGCACTGCCTTTTGCATATCAAAATGTCCTGACTGAACGATGGGAAAAGCAACTATTCTTCGTACAGGAATGGGACGATCTTTGGGGCGTGTTCCGTATAAAGAACGATTACTATGACGAGAACAGTACAGACGATAACCCTTTTGCCCTCTGCTCGATAAAACCATTTGTGCCTTGTGAGTATGATGATATTAGTGAAAGTGAATTACAGGGCTCATGCCATCCAACCACTTTTTGGATTCTACATAAAGATGAAAAAATTGGCATAATGACACCTTACGGCTATACCGATGCCATATACGATAGTGTAGAACTCGATCACATGGAAATGGCTTTTGTTCTATACAAAGGGAATGATTGCGTGAAACTGTCTTATTTTGAAGTAGGACAGGCAGAGTCTTTAGAATCATCATAATATTGTCGCGCAGCTATGCTGACACTCTCTGCAATTCGGGCTCGGAACTCCGGCGGGGCTATTACTTCGGCATGGCCACCGTAGCCTAGGATGAGACGCTCCAGTTCGTTGTTTATGACAACCTTTAGAGAGAGCTGGATTGAGCCGTCGCGGAAACGTTGCTCCACTTTCTGTGATTTATGAAATGGCTTTGATTCAACGTAGGGTGCCTGCTGGCGGTCGATTTTAACAACTACACGCCGAGCTTTATCATGGATTCCCTTGGTCACTCCGATTGTGTCATCAAAGAAATGTTCCGGGTCAAAGTCAACGCATTTCTTAAACAGATGCTCCTTGTCAATCGCAACCGACTGAATACGGTCGAGGGCGAAAATATTAACCTGAGGTACACGGTTGGTTGACTTCTCTCCAATAAGAAACCATCGGTTGCGATACTCCTTCAATAAATAGGGATATACCGTCAATGCCTCCGATTGACGAGCCTTGAACGACTGATATTCAATAATAATTGTCTGCTGTTTACGCACAGCATCATATATGTCGCCGATAAATTTTGCACCTTTATATCCTGCCACATGCTCCATGTCCATTGCAGGAACCGATGTGCCGGTGTGTCGGGAGATTTGCTCGTTGAGTTTGCTTATGGTGTCGATTGATGAAGCCAACTGCGGAAAACCCTGCAACTGACGCAATATGTCGAGAGCCGAATTAAGTGCATCAAGCCCTTCATCGTTCAGCGGGAGATGTGTGATACTGAAATCCGGGTCTTCGTATTCATAATACTTGTTTCCCCTGACGACAATCGGGGCATTATAGCCCAAGCGGTCGCTTCGCATCAATGAAAGGTCGTTCTGAAATGTGCGACGGCTCACCGGATTGCTTCGCCCCTCAAACTCTGCCAACGCATCGGTGCAGGCATCAATCAGGTCGTTGATAGTCCAGCGGCGATAATGGTTCTGGAGACACTTGTCAATAGTGGATATTCGTATGAGAGTGGCGCGATTGATAGGCATAATCAGATATTTTTTTACAAAAATAGCAATTTTTGTAAAAGTGCGCAAATCCATTGCACACCGTCATCTCAACTTTGCGCTATGATTATAAACGGACAAACAACATCGGCTGAGATTTTCACCGATAATATAGAACAATCAGCTCTTGACTGGATAACGGAACTCTGTAACCACCCGGCAATGGAGGACGTGCCTATCGTGCAAATGCCCGACGTTCATGCCGGGAACTCATGTAATGTAGGCACAGCCTATCCAATCGGAATGTATGTCAATCCCGACCATGTCGGAGTTGACATCGGTTGCACGATTTCGATGCACCGACTTTCGTTTGCTGTCAACCCCACCGACTTTCCGTTGCTCGAACATCGTATCCGCGAGGCTATCCCGACAGGTACAGATATTTGCGCAAAGAACTCACTCAATGAAAAAGAATTGTTCCGCTTTCTGAACTCACAGTATCAGAAGGCCCGCTCCGCTGCTCCTGACCTTGTCAATGATGCTCCTCGCATAGATGCACGTTTCATCACCGACTTCTGCCGTCGCATAAAACTTCAGGAAGGCATTTTCTATAAAAGTCTTGGAACACTCGGTGGCGGCAATCATTTTATAGAATATGGTGAAGACACCGAATCAGGTGACGGATGGCTGACAATTCACTGTGGATCTCGAAATCTCGGAGTCAAGGTTGCCAATCACTGGCGAAATATTGCGCAGAATCCCAAACGCGCCAAATACATCGGCTATCTTTGGGGCGATGCTCTACGCGGTTATCTATCGGATATGATTATAGCCCAGGCATACGCTCTGTATAACCATCAGATAATTCGTGACCGTATTTTCGCCATTATCAAAAAGCTGTGTAAGGCAAAGTGCGTTGAATCCATCTTCACTACCCACAATTATATATCCATAACAGATGACGTGCCAATGTTGCGAAAAGGAGCAATCGACGCTTCCGAGAGTTGTAAAGTGGCAATCCCATTTAATATGCGTGACGGCATTGCTATCTGTATAGGAAAAGGTAACAAACAGTGGCTCAATACCGCTCCTCATGGCGCCGGACGTATTATGAGCCGGGCTCAAGCCAAAAAGCAAATATCACTGACTGAATTTGAAAATTCAATGACAGGCATCTACTCATCATCAGTCTGCGCCGGTACTCTTGACGAATCACCGATGGCATACAAACCCACCGATGAGATACTTGAACTTATCCGCCCGACGGTTGAAGTCATTGCTATGATAAAACCTAAACTCAACATCAAAGACAACGGAGAGTGAAACACTATATACAGATTACAGCCGGACGGGGTCCGGTGGAATGTGCCAGAGCCGTCACACTCGTAGCCCGCGAACTGCTCAAAGCACTACCTATGCTTCAACTTACCGACAGCGAACCTCACAATCAGGTGTATGACTGCTTTATGTCAATGACATTCACCACCGACGAAGTAATCCCAACGTCTATTGTTGAAGAGTGGCAAGGCACTGTACTTTGGCGTTCAACGAAGAATCATTATCGTCCGGGACATAAACGCAGCAACTGGTTTGTCGGCATCAACTTTTTTGATGATGTGGAACTGCCGCATATTGATGAATCGGACATCGTTTATGAAACCTGTCGATCAGGAGGAAAAGGCGGTCAGAACGTCAACAAGGTAGATACAGCAGTGCCAGCAACTCACATCCCAACCGGACTATCTGTAAAATGCTCTGTTGAACGCTCTCAATCGCAAAACAAGTCTCTTGCAAGAGAGCGACTTCTATTAAAACTCCGTCAACAAAATGATAAAACTTTAGCCGATTCTCAGTCTCGCCAATGGAGTAACCATGACAATCTGGAGCGTGGTAATCCTGTCAAAAAATTTTCAGGGCCACTGTAAATTTTATATGCTGTATCGCATTTTGATACACTCTGATTGTAATTTTGCATCGTACAACAATACATATAAGCAATGAGAGAATTAGACCTTCATAAAGCAAAAACCGCTGACAAATCAAAACAGAAGAATGATGCAAAGAATGCTAAACCCAAAAGCGTTCTGGAGGCGTTTGAGTATATCGTTGAACTTGCCGAAGACTCCAATCTTGATGGTGACTTTCTGGAGAAAGCCTCGACTCATATAAAATACGCCGCCCGCAAATTGAAACTGACTGCCATGCAGGTGGTTTTACTTGCCATGTTCGTTGACAGAAGCGAGGATAGCCGCATCATGATCTCAGAAATTGCCAAGTATGCCGGTTGTCGCACTACCAAGATACTACGACTTTCCGATGACATAGATATTCTTGAATCCAAGCATTATCTTCGTGCATCGCGGTGTCGTAAATCGTTAAGCTACCGTGTACCCGGAGCCGTCCTGAAATCTTTGCGCAAGAATCAGCCATACATACATGAGGAAGAACCTGTGGCTGATACTCAGACTTTCTTCGATAGATTCGACAAGCTTATGAACGAAAAAGATGATGATGAACTGACCCACGATTCCTTGAAGGAGCAGACAATGGATATGCTTGAGGAAATCAGAGAAACCAGATTTGCCACGGAGTTGCGTCGTTGCGATTTTGGCGATGAGGATACCCTGTTGTTTGTCTTCATGGCTCATCTGTTTGTTGAAAATAACGATGACAACATCGGCTTCCATGATATTGATGACATATTTGATGATAATGAGATTCCAAGCTGGGTAAAACGTGAATTCCGCACTCGCGACTCTGAACTCTTTGAAAAAGAGCTTATTGAAAATGTCAATGAAGACGGCATGGCTCGTTCTGACGCCTTCAAACTGACAGATAAGGCTAAAGAAGAACTCCTTTGCGAACTTAATCTGAACAAAGTAGGAAGCTTGGACAAGGGGCTTATAAAAGCGGAGACTCTGGCAGAAAAGAATCTTATATACAACGCTTCTGAATGCGACCAGATAATGGAACTGTCTTCCATACTTTCAGAAAGCCGGTTCAACGCAGTGCAGACCCGTCTCCGCACAGCAGGCATGAGACCCGGATTCTGCTGTATCTTCTATGGCGCTCCCGGCACAGGTAAGACCGAGACTGTCTATCAGCTTGCACGGCAGACCGGTCGTGACATCATGCGCGTCGATGTTGATAAGATTAAGAGTTGCTGGGTAGGCGAAAGCGAGAAAAACATCAAGGCTCTTTTTGACCGTTACCGTAATATCTGCAAGAACTCAAAACTCGCACCGATACTGCTTTTCAATGAGGCTGACGCTGTGTTGGGTGTCAGAATGGAGGGGGCTGCACGCGCCGTTGACAAGATGGAGAACTCCATTCAGAACATAATACTTCAGGAAATGGAAACCCTCGAAGGCATTATGATAGCCACCACCAATCTGACCACCAATCTTGACAAAGCATTCGAGCGTCGCTTCCTTTATAAGATACGTTTCGACAAACCCTCTGTCGATTCACGGGCTAAGATTTGGCAGACAATGCTGCCTGACCTTTCCGAACACGACGCCCTTAACCTTGCCTCACAATTCGACCTCACTGGTGGAGAAATAGAAAACATTGCCCGCAAACATTCGGTCAATGCTATTCTGAAAGGCAATGATTCTGTTGATGTTCAGGAGATAATAAACTCATGCCGACATGAACGACTATCTCAGAACAATCGCCCCAAAGTCGGTTTCTAATATTTATAACACACAAAAACTCCCGCATAATCAACATGAATTATACGGGAGTTGTCTTTATGGGACGAAAAGTGCAGCTATTTCCGTCAATCTTCTATTATATAATCCCTTGTGCCATTTTCCTTTGTAGCGGCAGTGGGAGGTGTAGGACTTGAAGATGTCGCGGTTGCCGGCTTTCAGCTTTTTCAGGACGGTGGATTTGTTGACAACGCCGGGACCGCAGTTGTAGGCGAGTGCGCCGAGAAGGACTGAGTCCTTGCCATACTTGGAATACATGGCGCAGAACTTAGCGAGGTCCTTGCGGAGCAATGCGTCAGCCTGTGCCTCGGTAAGCTGGACGCCTCGGCGATATGGCTCGCCCAGCTGAACCTGATGTCCGTAGCCGACATAGGGCCAGTGCTTCGGCTTGTGGAGTGTCTCGAATTTCTTGATTATCAGAACTGCCCGTTCAAAGATCGGAAGCTCCATTATGCTCCGCTTTGCGGAGGCGGGCGTTGCCGCCACAAGGGTCAGCAACGCCACGAAGAATAGCATCAGTTTCTTCATCGGATAACCGGATTTACAGGTGTCACTATTGGGCCGACGATTTTGCCTCCGTCATCATCGCCGCTGTCCTTGCCGTTGAACTCGAAGGTCTGCTCCCACGGGGTTGAGCCGAAGTTGTCCTCAATCACGATGAGGAATTTGTGTGCCTCCGATGAACGGGCGGTGTAGTTGAGGCGGAAAATCTTGCTTTCGAGAAGCACACGGTCGTTGTTGACCAGTACGGGACCGTCAACGAGTTTGAGCGAACCGTTGCCGTCATACTGAAAGTAGCGGATGGTGTAGAGGGTGTTGGCATAGTTGCCCTCTGGCTTTATCTCGAAGCGCAGCTCCACAGTCTGCCCCTGCTTGATTTTGTCGCCGTAGGGCATGACCTCCACCGTGAAGGGATAGGACTGCTGAACGTCGAGGTCGTCGGAGCATGAGGAAAGAGAGAAAACAAGGGCGAAAAGAATTGCCCAGAACCCGAAGAACCGGGCGGGAGTGAGGCGCGTTGCGCCGATTTTATTCAGAATTGTATTCATTTTTTCAGAGTTTTAATTTTGAATTGTTGGAAATTTTTGGTTGGGTAGCCACAAGTAACTGCGTTTCACGCCGTTCTTGGCTGCGCTCGGCAGAACATAAGCCTTTGGCTTGGCTCTGCTCTTGCTGGCACAAGAAGTCGTTGAGATCCTTGTGGTCGGGATAGAGTACGGATTTGTCCATTACTTTGTCTCCTAATTCCCTGCGAAGTCTGGCGAGTGCGGCACGACCGGCCTCGTCATTGTCGAGGTAACAGGCTATGACGGAATAGTCAGGCAGTACAGTCAGGGCTTTGCTTACATTGGCAACTGAGTTGAGAACCACGGTGTCGCAACCGTCATTAAGACCGAGACGCTCACCCGAAAGGAAGTCGATGAATCCCTCGAACACATTGCATCGGGCATTGTCGTCCGCAATGTGGGTTATATGCTTTGGCGGGTATGAGCCTTTGAAAAAAGAATTCCTCAGCTCGTAACCATGAGCGTTGTTCTCAAAGCCGATAGCATAATAATCCTTACCGTGAAGCCTGTATTGACCTGCACACACCACCGTTGGGCGATATTCCGGGGGATACCTCTGTCAGCGAGGTATTTCAGCAATGCCGGAGAATCCAGTTTTGAGAACTTCAAGTTCTCAAAAGTCGGTTGTTCTATGAACGGCATAGGCTTATATGGCTTTCCGACGGGCAGCTTCATCTTCTCGGCGATATATTCAGCCTGCCGGATGAAATCAGAGGAATTGCATAACTCCCCGGCGAGAGTGAAGATGTCGCCACCGGCTCCGCTACCGAAATCGAACCATACGCCTTTTCGGGGATTGACGTGAAAGGACGGCTTACGCTCATTGCGGTAAGGAGAATAAAACCATAATCCTTTGCTGTCCCTGCCTGTCGGCTGATAGCCCAGTTGATTCAGGAACTCGACGAGAGGGATTTTACGGATTTCTTCGATGTTCATAGACGCATCCTCCGTTTGGGTTTATCCGGCTCCTGCTTGGGCGGCTCAATTTTTTGAGATTTTTCCAATCCCTGCATCTGCCCTGCGATATAGCGGTTCAGTTCCGACATATTGCACGAGCTGGTCAGCTCATAGGCAAGGTCGTAAATTCCGCCGTATGCCCCCGATTTGGTATCTCGCCAGAGGTTTGTTTCGGTGTTGATTACCATTGTCGGCTCACCTTTCGGGTCGTAGGGAGCGTTGTAGATGCGCAGATTGCCGTCGGCCGCTACCGGATGTTCCTGACCCAACGCCATCATAAAGTCAGTGAGCTTCACTTTCTTTATGTCGAGACCTACTGCAACAGGCTCCTGCGGCTGGCGAGCCATAGCCGAAAGTTCCTTGCCCTGCTCATACTCGTTCATGTATTTGAGAATGAAGTCACGTGGATCCATGTAGATGTTGGGATTCATCTTCAGGGCAGCGAGGTCGAGAATGTCACCGCTTTGGTCAGTGGCATGGTCATACCATCGGTTCGTATTTGTATCTATCACTAACATCGGCTCCGGGTCGTCTCGTTGCGGGGCATAGTAGAGCTTCATGTCCCCGAAAGCCTTGACAGGCTTTTCGCCGAGAGCCGCCATGAACTCTGTCAGCGGGATGTTCTTGATGTCATTCTTTGTGTATCGCATAGGCTACTCGATTATGAATTTGACACCGACACCATAGGTTGTATGGTATATCTGAACATCGCTCCCGAAAGTGAACCGACCGTTGACATTGGCGGTCAGGGCGACTTTATCCGAGAGATAAAACTCCGCCTGCAAGTTGAGCGCACCGCCATAGATGAAGTTGTCGCCGTCATGGAGAGTAGAACCATCGGAGAGCGTATCCTTACCCCAGTTAACCGTCTCATATCCGGCAAGAGCGGATATGCCACCGTAAAGGTGAAATGTCATGGAGTAGTCGCTGAGAATATGGAGATTATATCCGGCTTCACCTGTGAACTGAGCCACCGGGATACGACCTTTCTCGCCGTAGGGTTTGAAAGTCTGGAGATACTCGCCACCGAAAGACCATGTGTTGCCGTTGCTTCCTGTAAATACTGAATAGAACACTCCGAGGTCATAACCGCAGTCGCGGGACTCTCCGGTGTAGAAACCGTCTGCCATATTCGCCTTGATTTCCACGGATGACATTCCGGGGAGGCATCGCTGGGCCATTGCCCGGCCTCCGAAGAGGCTGAGCATGGCAGCGAAGATTATAAGAATCTTCTTCATGGGATTACTGGATTGAAAGTTCGTCGATTACGTTTGCTCTCACGATGTCCTCGTTATCTACCACAAAGGACTGATGGCGACCGCCTTCTTTCTCGGCAATCTCAATAACGAGCTGCTTGTCATCAGGGATAGTGAATTTCTCCAAAGCGAAGACCGTTCTTTCGGAGGTCTTGCCGTGTACCACCGTCACATAGTTCTGGGCGCGGAGCGGTTCAAGCACCTGCTCCTGCATGGCGGTTCGTTTGATAACCTTCTTATCCACAATCTTGAAGCTGACATAGTCAACATCAAAGGCGATATTGCTTGTGTTCTTCAGTTCGGTATGGAAATAGAGAAGCCCGTTGTTTGTATAGATGGATTTCAGAAGGAACTGCACCCCGAATCGCTTTGAGCCGATATGCTTGATTTCTCGCTTGTTCTGATTGTAAATTGACTTCATAATCAGCTTGACCAGCATCGGTGACTCGCTCCCCAACTTTTCCAAGTACACCTCCTGAGCGTTGTTGGGACGGTTCACGGCCTCGCCGTCATGGAGAAAATCTGTCATCTCAATGCTCAGAAGCAGAGGTTCTTTCGCAAATTTGACGTTGAAGGTGTAGTAGCTCCCATCATCAGTGATAACCGAGAGGTTGGTCTCCTGCTTGAACGACCTGAAGGCGGATTTGACACGCAGCACGTTCTTCGCTCCATCGGCGAGACCGGCCACAAGGTTTTCGTTGCCCAAATCGACATATGTGATTTCAGCCGGGAAGATGATGTGGGTTGTCTTGTTGTAGCAGACCTCCAGCGCATGAGGCGGAATCATGCGGTCGAAACCAACCTTGCGGGTCAGTCCGTCGAACTTGTCGCCGTCGGTGTAGTTGGAGCCATACACGTTCATGTCGTGTTCGGCTACCTGCTCAGAAGACACGTTATTATCGGTGTTATCGGGATTTTTTGCGTTGGCAGCGGTGGCCACTCCGAAAAGTGCCAATGCTGCAACAAAGAATTTTGTGATTGTTTTCATTCGTGTTGTTGGGTGTTGGTTGGTGTTTACTGCTCGTTCTGGTTGGGCTTTCGCCCCAATCTTGGATGCACTCGGCATAAACCTGAGCAAGCTCAGTTTCTGCTCTCGTTTTCACAAGATTTGAGCATGATTTTATAGCCGGATTTGAGGTGAACCTTCACAGTGCGCAGTTTCTTGTTAAGATATTGACTGACACCATTGATAAGTCCTTTTCCCACATCGGAGACAAGTTGTGCCCCAGCGTTGGTGGTCAGGTTGATTGAGCTGCCCATCGTGCTGCCCATATTGGCACCGATTTCATGGAGCGCATCGCTCTCCATAGAGTTGGGGATGTTGATACCCTCCTGACCGTCGGAGTCATAGACCGAGAGGTCAACCTCCATGATGCAGCCGAGAGCCTCAATGTTCTCAATCTTGATTTCAAGACGCTCACCCTGAAGCCGGGCCACTCCCACGATGCTTGTGTTCTTCGGCAACAAAGAGTTGCCAATCCACATCGGTTCGAGTGTCCGGAGCCTCACGCTCTGCCCGTCGGTAACCGACTGGTCAGTGGCGACACAGGCTGAAATGGTGTTCTTGAAATTTGTGCGCTTGGTGCCGACGGCGGTAGAGAAAGAGCGGGTGTTATCGGCAGAAGCACTGAGAGAAGACACTACATTTCGGTTTACCTGATTGACAGGCATGACCTTTCGGTCTTTTTCCGGCTCATCGACAATCACAGCCTGTTGACCGCCATTGCCGGTGCCAAGATACTGCGCCGCCAGCTTGTAGGATTGCTCCATCAGTTCCATCTCATTAGGCTGCTGACCCTGTTGCTGCGCCATAGCGTTCTGTGCCTCCAGCTCGTCAATACGAGCCTGCAACTCCGCCATCTGTGCGGCGGAATTATCCTCCGGGATATAAAAATCCTGAAGTGAAGCCTGAACCTGCTGATAAGCCTCGGCTGAGGACTGAACTTCATTGGAAACAGTATCCTGAGGTGCTGTAATAGAATCAGTGACAGCTTCAAGTTGGACAGCCTGAGCGTTTCTTTGTTCTGTTTCCTCCAGATGTGCCTGAGCCTCATAAGCGGCTATCTTGTTGCCCTCGATTCCTTCGGTAGAACCATCGGGAAGCTCGGTGTTGGCGCCGCCATTTGTCTTGCCATCATCTTCACCCGGGGCAAAGATTAGCCAGATACTGGCGATACAGGAAATGAACATCAGAGGGAATACAACGAGATACTTCTTCATCTTCTCCCGCTCTGCCGTATTCTTGGGCTTTAAGCGGGCTTTAAGATCATCGAGCCACTTCATCGGGAACAGATTTTACCGGATTAGACTTACAGACCTCAATATGATGGACGTGTTCAACCTGCATTTCGGAGCGGTGTCCGAGTCCCATTTTATAGCAAGCGTGTCCGAAGACAAAGAATGCTATGAGAATAAATGCAGTCAGCATTACAGTCACTACAGTGAGTCGCTGCTTCTGTGGAAGCTCATCACATTTCCGTTTTATGAATCCGGAAAGACGAGTTTTGGGAGAGAGCCATACCTTATTATATATGGCTCCCTTGATACTTGATATTTTCACGGGGATTGTTGTTAGCGTTTTACGGTCTGAATATCTCGATTTTCCAAGATTGTCAGACCCTCGATTATGAAACCATTGGGATTATCATCCGACCTTGACGCATTGGTCAGGCGACAAGTCGTCACGAGACTACGCTCTGTAACATTGCTTTGACGGATAATCATCTCCTTAGCGTATGTCTTTGCGATGTAAGGATAATTGTTGAAATCACAGACCACACTGTCCACCTTGACAACCTGAGTGATGTTTCCGGCTATAATGCGGTTATAATATCCTTTCTCGACAAAGTCAGAATAATAATTGTAGGCACTCTTGTCAGCGAGAATCAGCGCACGGTCAATATTGTGCTGGATTGCCGATTTATCGGGAGACAGAGTGAAGAACAGTTCATGGAATCGGCGCACATGCTCGCGAGCCTCCGCCGGGCGGTTCTGATTCATGTCCTGTGACAAGGCAAGCATCAGGGACTTGCCGTTGTCAAGGACATAAATCTTTTCCCGTTGTTTTTCTGCAAATCTCAGCGACATACATACCGCTGAAATAGCGACAACAGCGCAAAGGTTCACAACCACTATGCCGAAGAGCCGTATCTGCCGAAACGACGTCTCGATGTTTTTTAGTGATTTGAATTCCACAGTTGAAGTTATTTTAATAGTTTACCGGCTCTGCCGACAACATTTCCTGCCACGCCTCCGGCAATACTGCCGGCCCAAGACCCTCCGGTCATGGCTGTATTGTTGATGGATCGGTTGTAGCTGCCCATGCCTCCAGCCTGAATAATCCATCCTGCAACGGTCGGTATCGTGAAATATCCGATTATGCCGATAATCATAAAGATGGTATAAGCAGTGTTACTTCCGTCGAGGTCAACATTCGGATTATTGGTCAGTTCCGAAATGTCGTTCTGGAGCATCAGCACCTGAATCTTCGCCAATATTGTTGAGAACAAATCTGCCACAGGCAACCACAGATAGGTCTGAATGTATCTGCAAATCCACTGGACAAGAGTATTATGAAACCCGTCCCAGACGGATAATGCGAATGAAATCGGTCCGAGTATCGCCAGCACAATCAGAAAGAAAGTACGGATTGTGTCGATTGTAAGCGAAGCAGCCTGAAAGAGCATCTCCAGCAATTCACGAAAAAAATTCTGGATTGCCTTCTTCATTTTATACATTCCACGCTCGATATACATTCCGGCAGCGGTGCCTACCTCCGTCACTCCGAGTTCATCAATCTGCCTGTCAAACTCGGCATCATCGACAAGATAGGCGGTCGATGGATCGCGCATCATCTGTTCATACTCCAGTCTGTCCTTCTCCTCCCGGTACTTATTCATGTCAAGAGTCTGACCTTCAAGCATTGAGGCCGTGCCTTGCACAATAGGTGACATTACCGAGTTGATGGTACCGAGCACCACGGTCGGGAAGAACATGATACAGAATCCGATGACGAAAGGACGAAGAAGCGGAAATACATCTATTGGTGACGCGTTTGCCAGAGACTGCCATATTCGATAGGCAACGTAGAACAATGCACCGAGCCCCGCAATCCCTTGGGCAACTCCCGCCATGTCGCTGCACAAAGGCATCATCTCATCGTAGAGCGACCGGAGTATTGAGTGGAGATTTGTAAAATCGATTGCACACAACATAGGCATTACCAATATTTTTCAGAGCCGTCACCATAGAGATTGACAACCCTTTGTGTATCTGCTTTCTTCTTGGCTCGTAGATAAGACACCGAGATGTTCTTATTGGTGAAATAAGCGGTCAGACCCTTCAGACGTTTCATCTCATTGTAGCAGTCATCCACTACATCCATCCTGTCTTTGTCAGTCATTGACAGTGTGGTAATATTCACTACCTGTTTCAAATCGTTAAGAACACCTCCGGCCTCTTCAAGAATCCGGGTATAACCTGAGGCGATTGCAGACAATTCTGCGCTGGTGAAGTTCGGGTCGGTCAGCATCTTCTTGAAGTTGTTGACGTAGTAGCCGGAGATGTCACCGAGCATCAGAACGGTCTGTTGTACCTTTCGGGCATCACGGACGAGGTTATTTACCTGTTGGAGAGCATCGTAATACTTCTTTGCCTGCTGGTAAATTTTCACAGTTTCCTGAAAATTCTTGACCATGTGAGTCGCCGTCTGCGACTCCTGAACAAGTGACTTTGAGGAATTTACGATACTTTGGGCGATATTGGATGGATCAATGACCGTCCACTGGGCGTTTGCCTTGACCGCTCCGAAGAGCAGACAGAAGGCAAACATGGTAAGGATTGCTTTCAGATGTTTCATTGTTTTGTTGAGTCGATGAATGAATTGATGTCAAAATCCACGGATTCCGGAGCGAGGCTGTCAATGTCAGACAATTCACGTACTTCATAGCGTTCCAGTTCCTCGCCAGAGTCGGCAAGATAGATCCTGTCAGTCTCATGGCTGTAAGCCAGAGTCAGCAGAGTGTCACCATCGGCGAAGAAGATGTCGCTGTCGTCAGGATTGGATGTGGAACATCTGATGACGAAGGTTTTTCCGGGAATCTCAGGCTGGTATCGGTCTTCGATGTATAGTACATAGAAACCTCCTCTGGGTGTAATGTAATATCTCATCGAGTCATCGTTATTGGTCCAAACACCACATAGATTAGCCTTATGGTCAATCTGGAGCTGGGGCTTGGGCTCAAATTCAGTCCTGAGCATGTCGGCTATTACCTTCATCCTCTCATCAATTGAGATGAGGACTGAATTGTCAAACTGACTTGTGACGTCTACAGAAAGTGGGAACACTTTCTTGCGGTCTTTGATCGCGCACACCACGATAATCACCAAGGCAATGATGCCGATGACAATGGCAGCAACGAAAAGGTAGGGCAGCAACACATATTTTAGTGTCATTGCCAGTTCAAAAATTTGCTGGTTCACTTTTATTGGGTTAAGGGTTATCGAATTTTGGAGGCCATGCCTCCGATTATTTTCACTCCCACGAAAAGCAGGAGCAGCGGGAAGGTTATCAGGGCAAGCAGCCCGATCAACAGACCAAATAATATTGCCCACAGCACATAGAGAACTTTCATAGCGGCAGCCATTGTGAGAGGTGGTTGACAATGGTTGTAATCACGTGATAGACAAATGGCTTTGCATACTGGATAGCCTTGTATGTTGCCACGAAGACTGCGGAAAGGACTGCAATACCGGCGAGAAACAGGATAAATCCAGTCAGCACTCCGAGAATCGGGTGAAACGCCTTGGGGATTTTCATGTTGCACCCTCCTTTCTCTCATTGGCAAGCATCTTGATGGCCGACTCAGAGTCGCCGCCAAGTTGCTTTGCCTTGTTGAGTACCTGTATCTTCTCCGTTTCCTCAGTGGTGTAACAGAGATATTCCTCCGTTGAAACCTCCGTCGCATAGACCGCCGACTGTGTACCGCCGAGACCAATCCACACCTCCTTGTAGAGCCGATTGGGATTGTTTGCCATATTGATACTGAGTATCTGACTTTTCTCCTTGTCGGTCAGACCGAGCAGCTCCTGAATCTGGTCGAAGCGGTTCATGTACTTTCGCTGGTCGAGCAGGATTTTACAATCCGAGTTGTTGATGATTGTCTCCTTGACAATGGGCGAGGATATTATATCGTCTACCTCCTGCGTAACCACCACAGCCTCACCGAAATACTTTCTGACCGTCTTAAACAGATACTTCATATAGTCTGCCATGTTGGCGGTAGAAAGTGCCTTCCACGCTTCTTCCACTATTATCATCTTGCGGATGCCCTTTAATCGCCTCATCTTGTTGATGAAAGCCTCCATAATGATGATGGTGACGACAGGGAAAAGTTCCCGGTTGTCCTTCACCTGATCAATCTCGAAGACCACAAACCGCTTGTTGAGCAGGTCGATGTTCTCCTTGGAGTTCAGCAGGAAGTCATAGCGCCCGCCATGATAATACTGGCGAAGCGTAGTGAGAAAGTTGTCTATGTCGAAGTCCTGTTTGTAGATGGGTATGGGCCGGTTAGTCATTTCAGCACGGTAGTCGTCGCGCATAAATTCGTAGAACGAATTGAAACACGGGACAATATTGCGGTCTTTAGCCATCTTGTCGAGGAACATCGCCAGTGCGGAGCCGAGTTCACCGCTCTCTGTTTTGGTCACTCTCTCGTCCTCCGCTTTCCACAGGGTCAGGAGCAACGTCTTTATGGAGTCGCGTTTCTCCACATCGAAGATGCCGTCGTCAGTGAAAAACGGGTTGAATGAAATCGGCTTGTCATCGGTATATGTATAATATATGCCGTCTTCACCATGCGTCTTATTATGAATCAGATTACAAAGACCCTCATACGAGTTGCCGGTATCAATCAGCAGAATATGTGTGTTCTGCTCGTAATATTGGCGCACCAGATGGTTGGTGAAGAACGACTTACCGCTACCGGATGGACCGAGAATGAACTTGTTTCGGTTGGTCGTTACACCTTTTTTCATCGGCTCATCCGATATGTCAAGATGTATCGGTTTCCCAGTCAGTCTATCTACCATCTTCATCCCGAATGGAGACAACGATGAACGATAGTTGGTCTCGGCAGTGAGAAAACAGGCGGCAGGCTCAATGAACGTATAGAATGATTCTTCGGCAGGGAAGTCAGCCTCGTTGCCCGGCATTGCCGACCAATACAGTGTCGGGCAGTCGATGGTGTTATGCCGGGGCATACATCCCATTGTAGCCAACTGACCGCCGACATCATTCTTGATGCGTCTCAGTTCCTCGGTGTTGTCGCTCCACGCCATGACATTGAAGTGAGCCCGGACTGAGGTCAGTCCGTAAGAGTGAGCTTCGTTAAGATAGCGGTCAATCCACTCCTTGTTAATTGCGTTTGAGCGTGAGTAGCGGCTCAACGAATTCATATTACGGGCAGTCTTTTCAAACCTCGCCAGATTCTCGTCATGGTCGTCAATCAAAATATACTGATTGTAGATATGGTTGCAGGGTAACAGCAACCCGACGGGCGAGGCAAACGAGAGGCGGCAGTCACTCCGGTCAGTAGATAACCGTTCATATCGGTTGTCGGTGCTGACTTTCACAGGAAGATCATCCGTATCGGAGAGTGTATGCAGACAAAGCATCTTATCCCCAATTCGCATCTGCTGTGCCGAAAGGTCGATGTCCTCCAGACAGGACACATCTTCCATTGAGAGCGACATATACTTTTCAATAAGTCCTGATTTCTTATCGGTGCCGACCAGTTCATCATCGGAGAGTCGACATAGCTTGATGTAGCCGGTTTCATTGATGATGCGCTCGAATTGTTCCACCGATTCCATGAACTTGACAATCATCTCGTGATTGAGTTCCTTCGGAGTGATTCTCCCCCTGCATAGAGTGGAGAAATTGCTCTGCTGACGCGCCCTTTCCTTCGTGGTCTTTGTCAGGAACAGGTAGCACTTGTGCGACAAGTACGGACGCTCGTTGAAGTGGCGTTCAAAGCTCCTGTCTAAAAAGGATAAATCATCCTTTTGGAGTTCCGGCTGGTATTTCTCGCTGACAAACCAGTCCTGTTTATGCACCACAGAGTAATGCGGTAGTACCTTGATTGCCTTGCACCATGCGGCGTGCATGGCCTCGTATTCGGCAGAGGTGACTGTGAACAGCTCCGGCAACGACACCTCGAAAGCGACTGTAATGTCGGCATCTTTCGATATGATGCAGCCGTGCTGCACCGCCAGTAAAGGCAATTTTGACTCCAGCGTAGTGGCTTTTAGGGTATTTCTCATTGTTTTCTAACTCTGATTAAGCGATTTAGTCGCAGACGGTTGATGATATATCGCGGATGATATTTCACAGCCGAGAGTTTCATCAGACCGTATTGCCCGTACTTGGCATTGAGATGGAAGGTGAGCCACACAAGGGCTGAGGCGGCAGTAACGCCGAATCCGATACATATCCATTGGGATACTCCGGCGATATACATGATGACGAACACCACGAACAGGGCGAGAAGCCCGCCGGCGAAAATGAACAGATACTGCGCCTTCAGTCCCTTGTACTCCACCGACCGTCCTATGCCTTTGTTGACAGCATACTCGGCCATGTCACTTAGTTAGAGGAAGAACGAGCGGAGGATTGTGGCGGCGACAATAAGGAAAATGCACGCTCCGAACCACGATGCGGCGGTCTTGCTCGTGTCGGGGTCTCCGCTCGACCACTTGGAATAGACCTTGATGCCTCCGATAAGACCCACCACTGCACCGATGGCATAGATGAGCTTGGTGCCCGGGTCAAAGTAGCTGGTTACCATAGAAGTAGCCTCATTGATGCCGCTCAGACCATTCCCGGCTGCGAAGGCTGCCTGTGACGCAAAAAACAGGGTGACGACTGCCAGAGTCGCTTTGCCGATAATATCTCGGCGAGAAGGAGCGTTACACCATGCAACAGCCTTGTTGTAAAGATTCTTGAAAAAATTAAGCATTAGAGTAATAGATTAAGGTTAGATTGGTTAGCGATAAATATTGAAGTCAATACCATCAAATCCGGTCGTGTCAATATCTGCGTGAAACACTATTTTCTTTGCCGGATTCTTGTCCACAGCATCTTTACCTGTCTCAGGTTCAAACACCATTACCGGCAACTGACATTCAATCATAAGAATCCGCTTACGCACGATAGGGTCGAGAGCGATACGCTCAATTATCTCTGTGCCGGATACTTCGGGGAGCGTTCTTCTGGCAACTGCCATATCTTCATCAGACGAAGAATTTCCTTTGAGGACATTGACTGTCTTCTGCATAGCCTCGAAATCAAGACCCTCAGCTTTTGGAGCAAGTACTTCCTGCTCTTCTTCATCAAGATCGGAAGCGGTGACGGCAGAATGGGTGAATACGTCATCCAGCTTGTCATTGGGAACTATCGCCGGGTGTTCATCATCAGCATCTTCCGTCTCCTCAATGTCGGCAGGGTCTGCATCGCAAAAACGGCCCATGACTTTCAAGACCTCCGGAACAGTCTCTTTGACTGCTACCTTTACGATTTTCACAATGTCATTGTCCTCTTCTCTGACAGTATCGTCAGATACCGAAGGTTGCTCTTCTTCCTTGTCATTTCCCGGAGATTGGGATGGTCTGACCAAAAGCACACCCACCATAAATACATTGCACAAGAGCAATGCACATAAAAAGAATGTCGTCATCCGAACAGTTCTTGAAGATTGTCGTCATAGACACCCTTCATGGCTGTGGCGTTCTCGCGGATATGTTCGGTAATGATTGAGGTGACGTATGATGATAGGGAGACCCCGGGAATATCCACTGTCCTTATCAGACGCTGGAGTGTCGCATGAAGGCCGGAAGGTATGTAAACCTTCGAGTTTGAGCATATCTCCATTGGAGACAGGAACTTTTCAGTGTACTTGTCCTTCTCGGATTTTCCACATGGAGGCAGTGAGCCACCGGATATGACCTGAATGGTCACAGTGGGATTGTTGTTTTTCATTCAGATAAATAATGTTGCGATTATAGTCGTTTTTCAATGTATGCCGCATATTGCTCGAAATGTGCGGCAAGGACATTATTGACGTATGCCTTGACGGTGCAAGGCCGTTTCTTCTCATAGGAAATGATGCGTCTTATCTTCTGCACGAACTCCGGGTCTATCTCCACCGGCTGAAACTTTTCCTGCGGCCACATATATGTCGGGTCAAGAAGAAATCTCCGGCGATAAGCCTCGTCCCCGTCATCAATTTCTTCACAGACATTACGTTTTGGTCGATTGGGAACAGTTTTTCCTTTCGGCAGTTCGGATATGGGCGTAGGAGTTGCGTCATCTTTTATCATAGGGGCTTTCTTCAGTCCTCCGATACCGGAGGGCTCCTGCCTGAAATCCCGGATGAACTCGTCGGGATCGACATCCGAATCATAAACTTTCGCCATAGAATCAGAGTCTGAGCACAGTCATAATCTCATCCGCAAGTTCCGGCAGACGTGTTCCCTTGATTAACGTCTTGTCCGGAGGCATGACTGTGGAGCGGAACACAGCTCTCGGCAATGTCTTTGACCCCTCGCGTCTGAACTTCTTCGTGTCTGGGATACGTGTTTTCAGCGTTATGAGTCCATATTCGGCAAAGAGTTTCTCATACTGGTCATACAGTTCGGTTTTCTCCCTCGCATCCACAAGATTCCAGAGCAGATACATCTCCTTTACCTGCGATTTACCCGTTGTGAGCCATTCGTTGATTTTCATCGCAAAAGCCAGCGAACTCTGAAGAATGACCCGGTCTGCCGCAATAGGCACAATTACGGAGTCCATGCAGTTGAGGATATTGACCACACCTCGGTTATTGATTGTGCCGGGCAGGTCGAAGAGAACTATATCAATCTCATTGCCCCCCTCCACAATCTCCCGTACTTTCTCCATTGCATTGTCTGGCGTCGCCAGCAGCATGGGCCACGGCTGGAGTTTCGTGCGCAGGACATTCTCCTTGAACGCTTTTTCAAATGCGGGATTGCAATCGACAAGATCTTTGTCGCGTTGCCGCATCTCCTCAATACTGTATTGCGGATAATCGCAGTCCACAACCAGTACCTTCATACCCTTGACGTAGTACAGGTAACTCGCCATGACCACAGTCAGGGTTGTCTTGCCGGCTCCTCCTTTCTGGGTGGAAAAGGCAACAAATTTGGGTTCTTTCATTCGGTGACGTTTGAAAGATTCTCATACCGCATAAGCTCCGTGCATAGTCCATCGACAAGTCGGGCTCACTTATCAGACCGGCATGACGGCATCAGACGATATGCTTCCGCCGGCAAGAATGCAGACGGGACGGCAACATTTTCCAGTCACATCACTGTGATTCTTCCCTCGCTGCCATAAGGGGATCATTCCGGTACTCACGCATCGGATTCAGCCGATAGCCTGACGGCCATAGGGCTATAGGTACCTATATAGATAGGTAATTAGGTCGAAAGCAATATTGATACATACTAAGAAAGATAAATCTATTGACAAGTGCATACATCGTTCGATATGAAGTTCCAAACAAACATAAATCCAAAATAAGGTTGAACTCTATGGAAGGATATACGCAGGTATCTTTATAGAAAAAACGATCTCTAAATATATTCAAAGTGCTCTCTGTCGCAATCTGACCAACTACGTGTCTAACGATGTCCATCCGTGTATATCTTCAAATTTTTATCGTGACATGAAGACAGATATTTGGGTCGAATGCTCTGCAAAGATAACAAAAAAGAAGTGTAATTACAAATCTCAAAATCTTTCAATATTTTGTATTTCAATTACTTGGCTTGATTTGGCACGCTTTGGCAAGATTATTCGCATAATTCTTGTGGGAACTTTAACATTTCGGATACGAAGATTATTTCATGAGCTGTTCCACATTTGGCAGTCTCGGATTTTTTTGCTATCTTTATGTCAAGCTTCCACGCTCAACCAGCCCCCATCAGGAGGCCGCAAAAGAGAAAAGCGAGGTGTCGGATGTCAAGCGGGCTTAGACTTTCAAACCTCGGATCATCTCAAAGGAATCTAATGTACACGTGTACATAGCAAGGTGTCTTTACAGGGTCTGTAAAGGTTTTGAGGAACTGACCTCAAAACAACCTTGCAAGGCAGGGACTGCTCCGAAGTCGCATTCCCCATAATTCAAACTGCGTTGCCAAGGGCTAAGTGGAAGTGAAACCGTTGAATCAGACATTCAATGGCAGAAATTTTCAACAAAGGAGGGCGACCGCCGGTCGCCAACAAGTGCAGCCACTGCGTCAAGGTGCGCTTTGATGACCTCGAATGGGACACATTCATCGGGATGATGGAGAAAGCCAATCAGGATGTAAGAGCCACTTTCATCAAGCAACTGGTATTCTCTCGCCCGTTCCGGGTACTGACCACCGACCGCTCGCTTGCCGTATATTGCGCCAAACTCTCTGAATTTTTCGCCCAGTTCCGAACGGTAGGAGTGAATTATGACCTTATGGTGAAGGAATTGAAGTCGGGATTTTCAGAAAAGAAAGCGATGGCCATGCTCTACAAACTGGAAAAAGCCACGTTGGATATGGCCTCGATTATGCGTGAAGTCAAGATTCTCACAGAAAGATTCGAGACTGAATGGTCGCAAAAATATCAATAGGATCATCGTTATATGGTGCAATCAGCTACAACGGCGAAAAGATAAACGAAGCGAAAGGCCGCATCCTCGCTGCCAACAAAATCATACTTCCCCCGGACGGCAAGGTCAGCGTCAGCGGAATGGTCGAGAACTTCAAGGTTTTCATGCCCAAAATGGGCCGCACAAAGAAACCTGTACTTCACATATCTCTGAATCCGCATCCTGATGATAGACTTTCAGACCAAGACCTTGAAGTCATGGCCCGTGAGTATTTGGAAAAACTCGGATTCGGCAATCAGCCGTGGGTCATGTATAAGCATGAGGACATCGACCGTCATCATATCCACATCGTAACCCTCAATGTCAATGAGGAGGGGAAAAGGCTAAATCAGGATTTCCTGTATCGACGAAGCAAGAAGATTACCACGGAGCTGGAAGAAAAGTATAATCTTCATAAGGCACAACGAGAAAAGGTATCTCCCGACACACCGATTACCAAACTTGATCCTTCGGGTGACGTCAAACGGCAGGTTGCAAACACCGTCAAACTTGTAGGGATGCGCTGGAAATTCCAGACATTGGGTGAGTATAACGCTATTCTCGGGTTATACAATATTAGATGTGAGGAAACCGACGGCAGGGTAAACGGCCGTGAGTATCATGGACTGGTATATTTTGCGCTCAATGATAATGGCGAACCGATTGCCAATCCGTTCAAGGCTTCAAGACTGAGTAAGTTTGCGAGCAGGACTGCGGTTGAAGGACGCTTCGAGAGAAGCAAGGAGAAGATTAACCTTCATCCTCTCAAACGTAAGGTCGCGACTTCGAGAGCGCAGTCACGAGACCTTAATGATTTCATTGCCAAACTTAAAGAACAGGGAATCAACCTTATCCTAAGATACACTGAAACCGGACGAATCTATGGTGCCACCTTCGTTGACCACGAATCGGCGACTGCGGCGAATGGCTCCCGTCTTGGCAGAGAGTTCTCAGCCAATGCCCTTGAGCAATGGAAAAACAATCCTGCGGAAATGCCCGATGTGGCTGTTACTCCAATAAATAATCCTGGAGGCAATACACATTCGGAACCGGATACTCAGTCTGCGCCATACGACAAACATTCTACCAATCATCATCAGACAGTCGGGAGACATTCTGACGAAGATAACTCAATCACAATTCCCGACCTTGGCGGTCTGTTCAGTGTCGGACCGGCATTTGATGCCGAGGAAGAGGCGTTCTATCGGGCTATGCAACGGCGCAAGAAGAATCGTCGCGGCCCCAAACTATGAGAAACCATAACAACTAAATTCTTATTGAAATATGAGTCAACAGGAAGATGACCTCCGGGCACTGGCTAAAATAATGGACTTTTTGCGGGCGGTCAGCATCATTCTCGTAGTGACCAATATTTATTGGTTCACGAGGGTGGAGGCCGTTGACAGCGGATGGTTCAATGCCACCGCCGCCAAGATATGCGGCAATTTCAACCGCACGTGCGGTTTGTTTCAGACCACCTTCAACAGCAAACTGTTTTCTCTCTTGCTCCTTGCCGTATCATGTTTTGGCATTCGGGGAGTCAAGAACGAGAAGATAACGCCCAAGCATATAGCCATTGCCATATCCGCCGGAGCAGTCATGTTCCTGTTGAACTGGTGGATGGTTCCGGACTTGAAGTTCGCATATATCGTAACTACCATTGCAGGTTACTAATGTCTGCTTATGGGCGGTATCTGGGTCAGCCGAATGCTGAAGAATAATATGATGGATGACCGCTTCAACGATGAGAATGAATCATTCCAGCAAGAGACGGAAAAGATGACCAATGAATATTCGGTCAACCTACCTACCAAATTCTATTATAAAAAGAAATGGCATAGGGGCTGGATTAATGTGGTCAATCCGTTTCGTGCGACAATAGTACTCGGCACTCCCGGCTCGGGAAAGTCTTATGCTGTTATCAATTCGTTTATACGTCAGCAGATTGAGAAAGGTTATTCGCAATATATCTATGATTTCAAGTGGCCTGACCTGTCAACCATTGCATACAACCATTTGCGATTGTTCCCCAAAGGCTACAAGGGTAAAAAGCCCAAATTCTATGCCATCAATTTTGACGATCCGGAACGAAGTCACCGCTGTAATCCGTTGCATCCGGCATTTCTCAATGACATCGCCGATGCCTATGAGAGCAGTTACACGATAATGATGAATCTCAACCGGACGTGGGTACAAAAACAAGGCGACTTCTTTGTGGAATCCCCAATCGTGCTTTTCGCTGCAATTATTTATTTTCTAAAGATTTACAAGAACGGAATCCATTGCACGTTCCCTCATGCAATCGAATTGCTAAACCGTAGATATGAGGACATATTTCCGATACTGACATCATATCCGGAACTTGAAAACTATCTCTCTCCATTCATTGACGCATGGCAGGGAGGAGCGGCGGAGCAGCTCCAAGGACAGATAGCATCAGCCAAGATACCGTTGTCAAGAATGATTTCTCCTCAGTTGTACTGGGTAATGACGGGAAATGACTTCACCCTTGACATAAATAATCCTGATGATCCCAAAATCCTTTGTGTCGGCAACAATCCCGACCGCCAGAATATCTATGGGGCGGCTCTCGGTCTATACAATTCCCGTATCGTAAAAATCATCAACAAAAAGGGAAAACTCAAATCAGGAGTGATAATAGACGAGCTACCGACCATATACTTCAAGGGGCTCGATAATCTCATTGCCACGGCTCGAAGTAACAAGGTAGCGGTCTGTCTCGGTTTTCAGGACTTTTCTCAGTTGGAACGAGACTATGGTAAGCCGGAAGCGGCGGTAGTTATGAACACCGTCGGAAATATCTTCTCGGGGCAGGTTGTGGGAAACACGGCAAAAACGCTCTCGGACCGATTCGGAAAAGTATTGCAGAAACGGCAATCCATGAGCATAAACCGTCAGGACGTAAGTCATTCATTCAATACCCAGATGGATGCTCTCATACCTCCGAGTAAGATTTCAACACTCACACAAGGAATGTTTGTCGGCGCGGTCTGCGATAATATCGACGAGCGTATCAAGCAAAAAATCTTCCATGCCGAGATTGACATTGACGGAAAACAAGTGGCGGCAGAGGAAAGCAGGTATCAGCCGATTCCAATTCTCACCGACTTTGAAGACAATACTCCTGAGCGATTCAAGATGAGAACCGAGATTCAGCGCAACTATGAACAGGTGAAAGCTGATGTAAAGCAGATAGTGGAGGATGAAAAACTCCGTATAGCCGCAGACCCTTTTTAACTTCCTTAACAATAGGGG
>ENA-UOJJ01000998-UOJJ01000998.1-human-gut-metagenome-genome-assembly--contig:-CS66-NODE-998-length-44784-cov-20.808581_pt1 | contig 44784 bp, 40 predicted proteins | sample MGYA00242343_ERZ723890 | MGnify/ENA metagenome assembly ERZ723890
GACAGTAATGCTGATTCCGTTAACGGAAAAGCCAAAGCTTTTCGCTTCTTCATCCGGAACCTCGATTTTGGGGATTGCATCATTATGCTTCGAACTTGGAACCAGTTCGACCAAAGCTCCGGTGGATACGGACGCAGGCAATAAATCATTGTTGTCAGGAAGAACTGAAGTTGCCCTCTCTTCCCGAATCTTTCGTAGCCAGTAAAAATAAGAATTGCGACTGAGCTGATTCTTTTCACAGTATTCATCAATCTTCAATCCGGATGCAAGCCGGTCTTCGATGATAGCAGTCCATTGCTGCATATGAAGTTGCTTCTTGATTGACTGAACCTCAGGCATGGTAAAATCGTCCTTGGGTTGAAAAAGTGTAAAACGTTTTAAACTTTTTACATTATCTCAACTTTTGGCAGATTATGCTATTTGCGAGTTATTTACCTGATACGAATAATTCTATCAAATATAAAAGAACCACTAAGTTGATATTCTGTATTAGCTTGTATATGCATTAAAATAATTCCAAGACATGATAATGCTCTTAGTCCATCTATAGAATCATAATGTACTTTGGTTAGACCTTGGCAAGTTTCTCCTTTTTTTCCCCCCCCCGATTTTATTTACAGAAATTTCCATTCTAATATTCTCTTCCTATAATTTCAAGCCCTAAATCATTGATTTTGGACTTTTTCTTTAAACAATTACCTCATAACAAGTGCTAAAGTGCATGAACATTTATTGTGTCAATTCATAAACGATGAAAACAACCAATGGACTTTCCAGCACAACGAAGTAGCTATATTATTGCATGAGCTTTTCAACATTCAAAAAATGTCCTGCAAAATCATCGCTGACTCCTTTCCTGTATTTTTGGAATTTAGAACTTTATCAAGGCACATGGTGTCAGATGATGCGGGCATCATGGAGGAACCTCCAGGCTTCTGAGCTATCAGTGGTTTATTAATGAGTAACGACTATCGATCCAACTTATAACCTTTTCCTTCACTCCACTGAGTAGCTTTTGTCTCAGCAAATCTATAATACTGCATACGATAAACACTACTACAACAGAAGCAATAGCGCTGGGAATAAACCACTTAGTCTGATACAATTCAACGTTCTTCAGTAGAACTGGGAAAAGCCAAACGGCCATCAGCTGATGCTCATGTATGAGATAAATTCCAAATGTCGAAGACGCCACCTTGTTGATAAAAGGGGTGAAAAACGGCTTGGACTTAATGGCAACCAAAAACAATTCATAAACGATGAAAACAACAAATGGACTTTCCAACACAACGAAGTAGCTATATTTTTGCATGAGCTTTTCAACATTCAAAAAATGTCCTGCAAAAATTACCGTACCTATAATCCCTACGTAAAGTAGCAACCCAATCGTCGATAATAAAATATTCTTTTTTACTTTACCATCAGCACCGAATACCTTATGCAGAAGGAATTGAAACCTGCTGCAGTTTATACTGCTCTGATACCCCCCCCCCGAGTTATATGAGGTTGGTCATGCCACAGCTTTAAATAGGCACCAATCACATATAAATTAAAGCAGGGAATCAGCTTGCCAAAAGCAAAACCACTAAAACTATCTGATAGTGAACCATATGCAAATCTTGAAACAGTAAAAACGACAACCAAATCCACAATCAGCTTTTTGTATTCATCTATTTCAAGACTCTTAAGCATCTTATTCAGCCACGGAGAAAACAGCATGATAATAACATATGTAGTGAAATACCACCAATTTACATATAAAAGCGGCAAGAAAGACTTTAATATAAGCTTTAATGTAATATATTGTCGCCCAAAAGCTGCAAATAAAACAAATACAACAATCGAATAACATATAACATCTAGGTAAAGCCTTAAAAACCTCTTTAAAGTCATCTTCTGGTCAATCATGAAATATCCCATGATGAGAAGAAAGATTCCAACACCAACCTGACCGAATGCAGTAAAAATGCTATAAAAGTATCTGTTCGCACCATATCCCAAATCAGTACCTGACAGACCATGTGGATAATGAGAAGCAATAATCATAAACATTGCTATGATTCTAAGTAGCTCTATATTTGAATTTCTTTGCTTATGCATTTCTTTCATTTCAACAATACCTTTTTGACAGCCCTGGACAGCATTATTAAAAACACTTCTTACATACATCGGTTTCCATAAAGATATTTAAATCTTCCGGAGTGCCAGTACCGAACATCTTAATTCCGACATCATTAAACACTATCTTCATGCCGGCATCAATCATCTCATTATAAACAGGCGCTACATAGAATTCATTGTTGATGCGAATATTCTTGTCAATCATCTGATGAGCATACTTCACAAAATCGCTGCCATGCTTGTAGTTATATATTCCTACAGTTGCCTCATTAGATATAACTTCCTTCTCACGCACCAATGTCACGAATCCATTCTCATCGAATTTGATATAGCTCCACTTCGGATGAGAAGCTGGCATCGTCATAATCAAGCCATCATTATCTCCAATTGCAGATAGATAGTCATTAATATCCGTATCAACATACTGGTCGCTATTAGCAATCATCATTGCGTCTTCATTATTAATGTACTCCTCTGCCAGAAGAACCGTGCATGCGGCTCCTTCTGTTATGTGATCGACGGTCACAACCTTGCAACCCAGAGCCATTCTTTCAAGCTCTTTGTCAATCCCATACTTCTTTATATGCTCTTCCTGGCAGATAAAAATAAATCTATGGGGCTGTGTCGGAGTGATGTTCTTGATTACATATTCGATCATCGGATGCCCATAGATATCAATGAGCGGTTTCGGATTCTTATATCCAGCATTAGCAAAACGGCTGCCTCTACCAGCCATAGGTACTACAATATTCAACATAATCTATTCCTCCAAATTTCTTAATTCCAAACTTTTACGAGTGACTCGTCATCACTCCACCAAGTACTTGTCATTGTTAGCCCCTGGGAGCTTAACAACAACATTTTCAGCATCTTCCAATGCTTCAAAATCGGTCGCATCTCCCGGCTCCACAATGATAATATCCCCAGCAGAATATACCTTATCGAACATTCTCACTTTCCCCTTAGTAACAAGGGTGATTTCCGTAGCAATCTTGTGATAATGTTTTTGCTCTTTATCGCCCTTATTGTAGGTCTTGTAAGCGACCTCACAATCGTTGGTTTTATACAGTGTCGGTGTGAAGTTTCCAACGAACCAACCTCTCACCATATCATTTAATTTAGCTTCTTTCATTCTCTTTACTCTTTCTTATATGCCTATCAGTCCAATTTTTTCGGCCTACTGTTTTTGTTTTTCGCTCATCTTCTCATACTCTCTGATTTTCTCAGGAGAGTAGAAAGAATGATACTGCTCTTTTTCGATCTCATAGCATCCAATTTTTTTGTTCATAAGAACCAACTCGTTTAATGAACTTGAAATGTAGTATTTACCATTAATACTGTTCTCTTTGAGTATTACCTTCTTAGCTGCCTCAATGAAGTCGCTGCCATGCTTGAAATAATAGAAACCTGCAATCGCATTCTTTGAAAGCGGCCTTTTCTCTGCGACTTCAATTACATTATCGCCCTCCATCCTTACATAGCTCCATCTAGGATGAATACTAGGGAATGTAATCACTCCGGCATCAAGGTCATGTTCTTCGAAATAAGCCACAACATCCGAATAGTCCACATCTATTATCTGGTCACTGTTTGCAATAATAAGAGGCTCATCGGAGTTTATATAGGAAATGGCAAGCAAACACGTACAAAGTGCTCCGCCTGTCTCATTTTTCAAAGTTATAAAGCTACTATCCGGTTCTGTAATAATCTGTGCGGATTTATCAATATGAAACTCCGTGCACTCCTTTTGATTAAACACAAAGATAAAATGGTGGTCATCAATACTCTCAAAATTTTTGATGATTTTTTCGAGCATAGTCTCACCGCCGATTTCTAGCATCAGCTTTGGAAAATAATAATCCTTGAAAAAAGTGGACTTGCCCATTGCTGGTAATAATATATTAATCATGCTTCCACCTCGTCAATCTTATTTCTTATGTTTGTATAGTTTACGTCATACACCGTTTCAACCTGCAAGACATACGCTCCACTTGCCAGACCAGCTTTCACACCATTCGGATTGTCTTCTACGACCACGCACTCATCAGGCTTAAGACCAAACCTGCTGATAGCCGTCAAATACATTTCAGGATCCGGCTTTGCCTTTGTGACATCCTCGTTAGATACAATCAAATCAAGATAATGCGTTAATGCAGCCTTGTCCATCATATTGCAGATTGTGTTCCGAATAGAGTTCGAGCATACCGCAATCCGGTAACCCTCGTTATTTAACCGCGAGAGTGCGTATTCATGATGGAACATAGGATGACACTTCTCATTTACCAAACGCATTATATTGTTCTGCTTCACTTGATTGATAAACCCATGTAACTCTTTTGGCAAATAATTCTGCTCTCCAAGTAGCTCAAGTTTCACCTTTGTGGGCAGCCCATCAAAAGTATGCAGATGATCATACCTACTGATCTCAACGCCAAACAATCTTAGTGCATCGTTCAACGCTTCATAATGCCAGTCTTTGGCATCGATTAAAACACCATCCATATCAAACAAGATGGCCTTGATCTTAGACATCGTTCCTTCCTCCCTGTTATTACAACATTTTCGTATTATTTCTATCGTTCTATCTTATTCTGTAATTCTACCTACTTCCCATAGAAGAACACTCTAGCATCTTTCGGATGGTTAGTACAAAGCATAACCTCATCGTTATTCAACAAATCAGAATCTTTCAAAAGTCTCCACTGTTCATCGTTCTTTCGACTGTGCAGATCCTCTGAAACAATACAGACCTTTTTCCCCTGCTTTAAAAAGCCGTGAATTCTATCTATGCCATACCAGGACTCATAGAATGAATCCAGCCAAACGCCAACGCTTTTATCAAGAAGCACTGGATTTTGCAAAATATCGCTACAGCCGGTAAATATGTTCAAATTCGTTTTCTCCGTCTGATAAACGAGATCCGGGATGGACATATCAAATGTAAAATAGTTGGTATGCTTGTATTTCTTTAACAAAGCCTCTACAACATCTGCTTGCCCATCAGCCTTGATGTTAAGTGCCAATGGAAGATTTCTGCCATTCATGATTTGCAATAAGTCTTCAAACGTCATCTCATCGCCATTTGGCATATTATGTGAGATGACTATATTTCCGTTGATATCCCTTAAATCTGTCTCTGTTCCAAAGCCCAAGTCAAAAGAGCGGTCAAAAGCAACTCTTTTATTGCTTTCTGTTTGGAAGTCTTTCCAGTATCCTCTATGTGATAATATGATCATTGTTGAATTCTACCTCCGTATGAAGTCCTTACGAAATATACAAACTTATAAAGAATGATACTTACACAAACAGTTACAAATATAACCGCAAATGGAAATATGCTATTGCTCAAATTAAATTCTTTTATCAGCGTTCCCACCATCGGATGTATAAAATAAGCAATCATAGAACAATTAGTTCCGAAATACACAACGGCATTCCAAAACAAATTTTCGCTAGTACTATGACTTTTAATACAATATTTGAACGCAAAAAATTCGGCAAGAATTGTTCCAACATAGAGCACGCAATTTGTATTCGGAAATAAACTCATAGCAAGTAAGCTTTCTAATATGCTTAATGCACCAAATAATACCATCCAAAGCAGTTCTTTGTCTGTTTTCAATCGTAATCCATCATGCATTTTAAAGCCCAAAAGCATAAATGGTATGGCATCAAAATAAACATTTCTCACAACATATGTATCATTTAAGCTTATTGGCCCAATGCTCGTAACTCCCAACCCTACTAATATGAACCTAACAAAAATGTGTACCGAAAACAGTAATATAGAAATTTCAACAGCTCGATCGTATAGGAGCCACTTCATTTTGAGCTTGCACATAACGAAGAACAAAATGTATGCTTCTAGCAAAGCCCATAAGAACCACTGCCCCCCCCCGTATAAAGTTGCACCAAATAACACGGTTTTTAAAATAGCTTTTAATGAAAATACACCCATTAAAAAGTCAAGCAATATTTTCCCGCTCAAACCTTTTTCAATCACCAGAGAAATCAATCCAAATACAAAGTAAATAGATAGATGCGTAAATGTCAACTTTGCGGCATGCTTGATTTTCTTTGGAAGGACTTTTTCGACATCGGATAAAGAACTTCTCCATAGGAAATACCCCGATACCATAAAAAATAATGGAACCCCAAGATGCGAAACAGTAACTTCTATTGATCCTACTAACCCATCATGATGAAAGTGATTGATTATGACCAAAATACAAGCAACGCATTTAAAAAAATCTATTGTAGTATTTCTTCTAGCTTTATTATTACAATCCACTACCTGTGTCATTAAATGCCCTCCGCATTCTATCAGACTGAAAACAGTTTATCGTTCGATTCTTAAATAGTTAACTATCAGGGTATCCATTGTATCTCCCTCCGAAGATACCTAATAGGCATGCCAGTAACAACAGCATTAGGCTCATTAACAGATTTGCAAATTGAAGCATCTCCGGCAATTACACACCCTTGATATATCTCTACGCCTTTATATATCTTTACCCCGCTACACAGCCAACAGTTATCATGAATAATCACAGGTGCTGGCGGATTCAACAGTTCATTATCGACATTTCTGATTTCATGAAAATCAGTATCTATTATTTGCGTGTTCCATGACACTCTACATCCACTGCCTATCTCAATATGATGAGAACAAAATATCTTTGCTTCACCCATAATCTTTGTCTGCGTTCCTATAATTAGGTTGGCCCCATTGCGACAACTTAACTGGCACCCCCCCCCCGAAATTCACATGACCGCCTATAAAAATATTGCCATCGTTTTCAATGCAAATAGGTTTTGAATAGGCTACAGCCAGCCCATCAAATCCCATTCGCACAGAACCAAACTTTTCCTCGTTGACTTTAATTGTGCCACTCAGCGATAGAAAGCGTGTAAACGGAGAAACAATAATTGGACAGCGAATTGCTTTTTTTAGCGGCATCGTTCTAAGGCACAAATATAACGAGTTTGGCAGCCCTAAAATTATCAGAGCACGCCTGATGAATTTATTCATTTTCATATCCTCCACACGCTTCCACAATAAGTAGATAAAACATCTCATCTAGCCTTCTTAAAAATGTTTCTCAAGTATTTATTTTTAGTAACGATCAGTACCAAAGCATATACAACAACAGATACAATAATTTTTAGCAGCAGACTCACGATAAAAGGCAGGTCACAGGTGGAAACCAGGCCGCAACACAGAAATATACATCCACTACCTAAAGCAACTTGCAAAACATTGGAAAGTTCAACTTCTAAAATCTTATATCTTGACACATAAATACACTGCCAAATAAAAACAATCCCTTCAGAAATTGCTGTAGTGATTGCCGCGCCATTTATATTATATCGAGGTATAAAATAAAAATTTAAAGCGATGTTTATAACAGCGCTTACTGTCATAGACTGCATCGTGACTTTTTCAAGCTTCATAGGCAACAGTACAGCATACATAAATGCGCCCGATAATACGGCGAATAAAAGGCTAAAACCAAGAATCGCCAAGGAGGTCGATGCCTCCATGTACTCACTTCCGCCTACAACATAAATAATGTCACTTGATGTTGCTATTACACCGCAAACTGCAGGAATCAAAAATACAATAATTGTATTCAATAATTCATTTATTTTTACCTTAAACGAATCCATGCCCTCTGATGTTATTGCATTTGACAAATTGGGCAATGCAGCTTCGTACAAAGCCGCCATTAAAGATTTCAAAACGCGATAAACCTTATTGGAAACACTATACAGACCAGTATAATAATCCCCCTGCATTGCTCCCACCATCGTCATATCAGCATTAATATAAATCTGAGATGACATGCATAGGGCAAACGTTGTTAGAATTGGTTTTACATGTTTCTTTAATGACGAGAACTCGAATCCGAACTTAACTCTTCGGCATACAATATATATATTAATAGCACTTGCCCCTACCTGTGAAAAAACATATACCCAAGCGTATTCAAACAAATCAGAGCTATTATGTACAAAACCAAAAATCAATGCCAAAGAAACAAGTTGTATTATGATAACTCTAACAGTTATATAGAAGTACTCTTCATATATAACAAAATACCAATCCAAGCCAAGCGTTGTCCCTGCAATTATTACACTTAAAATTAGTAATAGCGAATTATATTCCCGTAAATCGACTGATACGGCTAGCATTATTGCAAAAACAATATAGGCAATAACTGTTGTGATTAAGCTTATTAAAATTAGGTCTGATACAAACCTATCACTACGCTCTTTATCATCCCTAATTCTGGCACCATAACTCGCAGAATATATAGGAATACCAAGAGAAGCAAACAATACAAACCAACTAATAAGACTGTAAGCATAATTAAACTTACCAAGATTTTCAACACCAAGTACCCTTGAGATATATGGAAACGTAATTAAAGGAAATACAAGCAGAATAGTCTTCTTGATAACATTCAAACCGGCATTTATTTTTAGTTTGTCTTTATTGCCTTTACTTGAAAACAAATTCAGATAACGATTCATAATCCTCTTTATACCTCAACTCTCCAGTGTACAAAGATAGCCAGTTACAAAAATCAAAATTGTACAGTGAATACTCGCCTTTCATTTCTCTTGTATCGTAGTATCCATTCCACCTTGCTTCGTCCTTTTTTTCAGAGTACTTATTCCAAAAAAGTCCTACATCATTTCTGTTAATGCAAATCAAAGAGTTTTTAACAAAGCCCCAATAATCTTTTACTGTACAATCATATGGCTGCTGTGTAAGCCTGGCGAAGTTTCTCATAAAAATCGATTCCGGTGCCATATCTTTTTCTGCCATTTCACGTTTGCTTGCCCCCTTTGAAAAACCTCCCTTATCGCGCTTATCTAAAGAGATATAAAAAAGTTTTTTTATATCATTAGATTTTCCAAAGTAGAAAAAGTCCGAAATATAGAACGGCTGAAACATATTGCCATAAGGCATAGTAACTGTAACTATTCTTCTATCTTGATTTTGAGCCAGATCTCCTAATGGAAAAGTATTTACTAGTGCGCATAAGTAGGACAGAGCCATTGGATGATACATCCTCTGATCACTCCGTATTTTACAAATGTACTCTGCACCGTTTTCAATAGCAGCTTCAACACCAGCAGCTGAATTAATAATCTGAAAATTTATGTTCAGCCTTCCCGAACATATCGGTTCCTCTGACTCAACGACAATTACGTCAAGAGCTTTTAAAACTTCCTCGGCTTCCTTTGGCAACCCTTTCCATGTGGAAAAAACAATTATGGCATTCGAATAATATTTCCTATAAAGTCTTATTGATTCATCGGTAAATCCATGAAAATAAGGACCCTGAATAACTATCCCTATTCTACTATTATCACTGATATCAATGGATTCATTCGCCGTATCCGTCGTTTGTGGCCGTATTCGATACGAAACATAGTAGGCCCCACCTTTATCAACACAATCACACAGTGACGAAAAATTCTTTTCAATGGACTTTGCTTCATCATTTGTCATCCATCGTTGTAACTTAAACGGAATCCCATGATATATCTCAAGCATTTTCAACAAAAACTTTTTCATAAACACCTATCCTCAATACATCCCTTTCGAATTGGGTCATGTAGTTGGTCTTTACAAAACACTTCTACAACTGCAACCAACATCGGAAGAGCCAGAATGTTGTTTTTTATATAAACATCATTACTAAGATAAGAAAAGCAAATCGTAAATATCGTCATACTTAAAGCAACTACACTTTTTCCTTTAAGTTGGATAAAGTTTACATACACGCTTCTTATAAAAGGTAAATTAAAAATAACAAATCCAATAATGCCGTATTCGAAGAACTTGCTTAATGTACCCAAATCAGAAATATAATAGCGCCAGTTTCCGCCCTTTACACTCTCATATGTATTCAAAGGTATTAGGCCCAATAAAGAATGCCCATTAATTGCCTCCATATAGAATGCAAGCCCCTGCAATCTAATGCTTGTCGAATAAGTTGAAACGTCAAAACTATCAACAAAAGTATCAAAATATTGACTCTGGAGTATTATAATAGCCAAAATTGCTAACGCAATTATCGCAACACTCTTCTTCCACCCAATCTGCTTTCTTAAAATCAAAGTCAGAAACAATGTCACGGCAATCGTAATTACTAACGACCTCGACTGCATAACGCTATTAGCATACCAAGTAACAAATGCAATGGTAAGAGCAGAAACCAGCTTTTTCCTTTTACCAAAAAGAAAATTATAGAGTGCAAACGCTACAACCAAAGCATCAAAACTAGATGACCGTATTCTGATTAATCCGTTTCTCTGCCACACATAGTCTTCTTCGTAAAGAACATAGTGCATGATATCAATTCCTTGGTAATTAAAAAGCCACCAAACCATTGTTTTCATAACTAGGGATGCTACAGAAAGGATTACGATTGTGCGGAAAGTTTTTCTTCTGTAAATTCTGTCTGACAACAAATAGGTTAGAGGATACACAAGCAATATGTACAAAAACGAAAGTATTCTTTTAACATATTCTAAAAAGCCAATGTTGGCAAAAGCAAGTCCATAAAGAGTTTCAAGAATATAGTAACCAAAAAACAAGCATAAAAATATATTGATAAACTTGGAATATTGTCTAATCACTCTATAAATTGATTTCACGGAAAAACAAATCACAGTCAATATAACAGCCGAACAAGCTGTAAAAACATTGAACACGTTCGTAAAATCCGCAAACATCAAAAACTGAAGATTGACTATACATATTAGTAAAACATAATAATAAATTAAATCCTTTATTTTCAATTTCATTCTCTTTATTCCTGCTTTAGCGATAATTTAGGCTCTCAACAATTGCCTTATTACACATATAATGGGGAGAAATCTAATTTTATACAATATAAATTTGAGTTTATATTTAAACTCCCAGTTCTTAGTTCTTTTAATTACTAATATTTTATCCCACGGCTCAGCATAAGTTGTCTTATATGAAGCCTCTATTGCCCTCTTTAATTCTGATACCGTGAAAACGGAAACATGACCGTATTGATAATATATCATTGAAAAGTTGCATAAAATACGAAGAGCATACCATTGCATTGCATCTTCGTTGAGTTCTAGCACCTTTTGCATTTCAATCAACGCTTTAATTCTTTCATCAATTACCGATTGTTTATATACGTGTGTAGCAGAATCGCTATTTTCAAAATAGGCGTACAAAGTTTCTTGTAGCTTAGCAACCTTATTAGCCATTCTAAAAACTTCATAATTCCAGATAACATCCTCCATATACTTAATATCATCTGGAAAATCAATTTGTTTCGCTACTCTCGAATCCACCAAAATCGAACAAGGCCCACAAGAAAGATATCCGCATTTGTTTCTTTCTATATTCATCCCTCTAAGAATAATTTCATTTAAAAAATTTTTGTCTCTTTCTCTGCTACGATCCAATATCTCTACACTATAATTCCTTGAAAATCTGTAGTTAAAATCTTTTACCGTCTCAAGATAAGAAACACATATATCTGCTCCAGTATCTACTTTTGCAATATACATATCCTCCAGCATCCAAGGAGCAACATAGTCATCTGAATCAATAAAGCAAATGTTATCTGCCTTACTCTCTTTTAGGCCAAGATTTCTTGCCTTTGAAACACCTCGATTAGCTGTATGAAATATTCGAACATTGCGTTGTCCCACACATTTTTGCTCCAAATGGTTCGCATAATCTACAGAACTCCCATCGTCAATAATAAGTATTTCATAATCCTTGAAGGTTTGCTTCAAAAGGCTTTCGATACATCTATCGAACAAATCTAAAGGGGTGTTGAAAAAAGGGATTATTACACTTATTTTATACTCGTTCATAAGGTTAACACCATTCCTAGATAGTTTATGTGGCACCACATTCGACTTCTAAAAAATTCATAAACTATACCCTGATACTTGTGGTCATATTAGACAGTCCGTACCATAAATATATGATATCCAACACTTACTGGTAGCAATACATACAAATGGCACGGATAAGCCTAAATTCCACCAATTAGCGCCAATCAGTCATGCATAAGATTCCTAAATCTATTAACAACGTCATCGGAGAAGGTAAACTGCACCTTTTTCTCCGGCAGAGTGTCTATCATTGCTCTTACTTCCTCGACATTAACATCCTTATGAGTCAGTTTCTCAATGACAGCCGCAACTGTATCTAATGCCTCATCGTTCCAGTTATATCTTGCAATTTCCTGTGTTCCAAAGCGGATGCCGTAATCATGGAACAAAGTCTTTGTCTTTTTGTTCAATGTAACCCTGCATTTATACGCATTGTCGTAAATCAAGTCCATCATTTCTTTCGATGTATACATGAAGATCTGATGAGTCTGAGAGATATGACCATCAAACTCACCGATGTCAAAGCCATAATTTCTCAGCTTCTTTCCGATATAGTTCGAGCAGTGAACCATGTGGCTCATATACTCAGCGCCGAACTGTTCAAATTCAATCAACGAAAACAGCAAACAAATCTTCTGATGCATCTGAGAATGACGAAGAAGGGTCGGATTGATCATTGTTTCCATCTTATCATGCAGATATTTCTCATTCGTCATAATCAAACCGGATGCCGGCCCAGAGAAAGTCTTATGCGTGCCGCCGAACATTACGATATTCTTCATCGTCTTGAGCGGATTGTTGCACATGCCAGCTGCAATCAGTCCCATCAACTGGCTACAATCCCAGAGCAACACACAGTTGGTAGTATCAATATTTTCAACAGCAAGTGGCTTAATGAGGTCAGATGGAGCAAGCAGTATATAGCCGATACCCTCTTCCTTCACCTGAGCATTCAGCTTATCGTAGTCCAGATCATCCTTACTAAAATCATATGGAGCTGGAATAGCTTCAACACCTAAACGCTCAACAACTGGCTTTACAGATGCGTGCCCTCCTGCACTCTTATCCAGAATCATCATCTTATCACCCGGCTTACACAGACACTTAGTAATCATGTCAATCGTGTGCATACCAGTATAAGGACGCGGATCAGTATATTTTGCTCCAAAGATTCTTTCGCATGCGTCGGATATAGCCTGATAATATGGAAACAACTTCTCGCAACCGATAAAGTTATCCTCCATATTAAAAGAATAGGTATTGTTCATTATATATCTTTCCTGAAAGCCAAAACTCAACGGAAGATTGGCAAACGGAGAGATTACATTTTCAGCTGCGCAAAGCGGCAATGCTTCATCATGATATTTCTTGAATTCAGAAGAGTAGCCGTACAGATGATCAAGTACTCCGCTGATATCCATATCATATCCTCCATCGATTTTTATGTTCTGATCCATTTTATAAAGCTTTAAATTCACATCAGACATGTCTCTGCACTGATAGTAAACACGCCCTTGGTAAGTAATTCTATCCTTGTCATCTGGTTCAACATCACAGATGTACACGTCTCCACGGCATCTAAACTTGAACAGCGACAGCTTAATCTTCTTTAAAGATTCAAGCCCAACAATATTGTTTTCTTCCACGGCAAGCAAATAGCAAAGCTTCTTCATAATGGAAGAGTTGGAATTATTCCGATATGCCTCATCGAAATCTCTCAGCTCTTCTAATGAATCAAATTCATGTATAATTCCGTCGTTGCATCTCTTGGCATACATATAAAGATCAGCAAGATGTTCATCCTGGATATCCGCCCAGAACTTATTTGCTGTCTCCGGCAAATCAAATTCAGCTTCAATAAAGGAGATCATCTTCTTAGAAAAGTTTTCGGAAAAAAATGCATAGCCTAAAGTGATCCACGTATCGTAGCACTTATCTCCATAGAAGGTGTCGATGATTTTATCATCACTATCGGTTTCAATGCCACGCTCAGCGGTTTTTCCAGGCACAAATAAAGTGCAATAATAGGAGTCATAGGCATAGGTCTGGAAAATGTTCTCAGAAAAATATAAATCCGAAGATGTTATAATCGTGTTCTTCAGATATTCTTTTGCAGCGTAAACTGATGCATGATTATTCCTTTCAGCATAATCTTTAGCTTCTACAAGTATTACACCATACTTCTCCTTAAGGAACTCGAAACATTCCTTCATATACCCAACAACAACGATAATCTCTTCTATACCCTTTTCGCGAAGATGGCGAATCTGACGCTCTATAAGGGTTTCACCCTTTACAACAAGAAGTCCCTTCGGCTTCTCAAAATTCAATGGAATAAATCTTGTGGACATTCCTGCCGCCAATATAATAGCATTCTTAATGCGATGTGCATTAAGAACATCTCTTCCATTTTTAGTGAGTGAGTAGCCTTTAAGCATTCCATTCTTCTGTAAAGATGAAATTGCATTACTCACCTCATCAGCGCCTTTATAAAGTTCACGCGCAATTCCAGCAATATCCACACTTTCGTGTTCCGAAATCAAACGCAAGACATCAAATTGTAGCTTGTTCATATCCCTTTTCTCCTCGTATTTTAAAATAGAATTTAACTTATATTCCTGAGTTATTTGAAAATCAGCTTACATGTTATGTTCATCCACAACCTCTGGATTCTTTATCGCATAGTATCCATGGTGTGGTTTACGATCTTGCTCTTTCGGAAATTTCATATAGTCTCCATAAATATGTCGTAAAAATTGGTCATACCCTTGTGGGGCTCTATACTTTTTTCCCTCAAAGTCCACAAGAACATATTTATCAAACAAGGTTCTTTCGTATATGCAAACATCTCCACCGTTGCCCCAGACAGCATTACCTACATACTTTGAGGTATCATAAGGCTTTTTACGTGCTTGCTTTTTTAGCTGAGCAATAAAGAAATCCTTTCCAATCGCTTTTGAAAGTAAAAACACAGCTGGCTTAATTATCTTCCGTATCTTTGATTTTGTAATTCCTTTTTCAAGATGAACCCTCGCCGCCTGAAAACATAAAGAAGAAAGATAATCTCCTCTACGCTCAAACTTTACAGCCTCTTCCCAAGTATCACCCATTCCATCATATGGATAAATATCTATGAAGGCACCCATTCCATATGGTTTTTCATTTTCCATAACGATACGATATCTGTCATCTGACACCCTGGTAATCATGTAGGGATATTCCTTATTTAGGTCTGGCGTGAAAATTTTTAGGTTTGGAAATTCTTCCCTATGATTCACAAAGTATTCCACAAACCTATCATGGTCTGGTCTCGGCATCATGATATCCAAATCATCATCCCAAGGAATAAATCCTTTATGCCTTACTGCTCCTATTAATGTTCCAAACACCAAATAATAACGATACCCCTGTTCATCACACACTTTAGAAACAGCATCTAATATTCCGACGGCTATTTTTTGATTTTCTTGAAGCGATAACTTTTCCATATCTCAATCATCCGATCCCTTAAAAACTTTTCTTTTTATATTTTTAGTCTAGCTATGATAGCAAGGTGAGCAAAAATATATTGCATCAAAATCTTTATCGATGTAATCATTCAATGCGAATTTCAGATATAATCTTTTCAATAGCTCCATAATCTCCAAGCTCATCGTCCATACAGGAAAGGATTATCCGTACTTGATCCTCTGTAATTGGATCGCCGCTAATTGTCACGCTTAATATATCATTCACGGCAGCCACAATATTAGATTTGGTGGGTTTAGCCTTAAGTTTCTCACACAAACTGTGAGCGTATTCCTTCATCGCCATATCCCGCTTCCTCCTTTTCAACTATTGCAAAACACTTCCTCGTACCTATTACTAATCTTTTCCCAGCTATACGCCTCAGCAATCCGCTTCTTAGCTTTTACGCCCATAGCAGCTCTCTCGGCTTCTTTCATCTGGTCAGCCTTATCAATCAGCGCCGCCAGACTTCCATTATCCTTACTCCAGTAAAGTGCACTATCCTCAGCTACTTCCTTATTAAAGCCAACATTCAGCAGCAGGTTCAAATCCGTACTGCCCAGAGCTTCCAGCAACGAAGGGTTCGTTCCACCGACCTCATGACCGTGGAAGTACCCATAAGCGTTCTCGCGAATTTTCATGAGAAATTCCTGATCATACACAGTTCCAACGAATTTAATGCGCTTATCTGAACGGAAATGCAACTTTTCTTCCAGCTCATCAAGGAACTTTGGATTCGTGTTTGTGATAATAATGAAGTCCTTTTTACTCTTGCTTTTCATAAACTCTGCTATCATCGTCTCGTAGTTGTTTTCCGGAACGAATCTGCCGACAACCAGGTAGTAGTTGTGAGCAGAAAGCTGCTTCCGCTCATACCAATCCATCAAACGCTTGCTGTCGTCGGAGAGTGTGGACTTCCTTGTTTCTGCGCCGTAAGCGATGAATGTTGTGTTTACTTTCTTCTTACTTGTGTCGTATGAGCTGTGTATGTACTTCTCGATGGTCACAGAGTCGCAAATCACAAGATCAGAATTCTTGACCATCATTCTTTCAGATTCCTTCCAGTACTTCCGTACTGGTGCTGACCACTTGGCCCTCATCCACTCGTGGCCATCCGGATTAAGATATACACACCCTCCGAGCCTGTGAATCTCCCGATAGTAGTGCTTCATGAACGGTCCAATACGGCACGCCATGATGTAGACGATAGGATGCTGGATGTTCTGCTCTTTAATAATCACTATGCTCTTCTTCAGCGAAGCCACGTCATAGTAAATGGCCTGTGCCGAGCCAAGCTTCTCAGGAACATGGATTTTGAAGCAGTGAGCGTTGTGATAGGTGAATTCCACAACCTGACCGTCTTTAATCACACGCTCACTCACCCCAGCCAGTGTCCTCTCATCCATGCAGCCGGGGCCGTTGGCCTTACATGCCACATGGTACTTGATGCTCTGGTTATTCTGGTGGTACTCGGTCAGCTTATTGATGAAAGTCTCGTAACCGCCATATGCACCGAGCGACTTTGCTCCTACCAGGAAGACGTGCTGGACGGGGCGTTCCGACTGAGAATGCTGCCCGCTATTTGATTTTCTCAATTCTTTTGATTCCTTCATATCTATATACTCTAAATTCCAAATCTGTCTTGTGTCTAACGTCTGCTTTACCGTCTGCTCTCTTTCAACAGCAGCCATACGATAATGGTTCTGCTCTTCTCGAACGTCTTGAAATACCATCGATGTGCACACCATACTCTACTGATATTAGTCACACCGCACCCTTCTTCCCCAATACAGCGTATACTGTTCTTAGTAGAATTTTTATATCCAGCCACAGACTCCATTCCCGGATATACCTGGTATCCAGATTTACGATTTCTTCGAAGTCTGTGATGCTGCTTCTTCCGCTTACCTGCCACATGCCTGTGATGCCGGGCTTGATTGCGAGTCTTGCCCGGTGATGCAGTTCATACTGCGATACCTCCCCTGGTAGTGGAGGCCGTGTTCCCACGATACTCATATCTCCTTTGAGGACATTAAAGAACTGTGGGAATTCATCGATACTGGTCTCCCGGATAATATGACCGATTCCGGTTTTCTTTGTCCCATCCGGCAGGACTTTGTTTCCGATGACACGCGGATCGAAGTCCATCTTGAACATTCTCCCGTCGCCCATCTGGTTCTGGCTCATCAGCTCCTGCTTACGAGCCTCCGCATCCATATACATGCTGCGGAATTTATATATTTTGAATCGTTTTCCGTTTCTTCCTATCCGTTCCTGAGAGAAGAAGATCGGTCCCGGAGAACTGATATAGATTGCCGGTGCTACGAACAGGAATAGGATTCCTGTAATCACACATCCAACCAATCCTCCCAGGATATCCATCAGTCTCTTCAACATCAGCTGTATAGCCGATGCTGAGTTCAGGCTTGTGGTTAATACGGTATAAGAAGCAATTTTTTCAACGAATTGTCTCCGATAATCATTATTCTCAATTCCTGTCAAATTGAGGTGAACCGTTACTCCCGTCTCTTCGATCTTTTCCATCATTTCCATGGGATATTCAACCGTATTCGGCAGAACAATCAGCACCTCATCGATCCACTGCTGACAGATATATTCCGGAACGCTTCCTCGATCTGCTACGACAGGAACTCCGCCGAGCATCTGTCCGATGGCTTCACGATCCACGATAACCAGTCCGTGAATCAGGAATTGGCCATTGCTTTCTGTCTGTACCTGACACACCACCTCTTCGGCCTGTGATAACGTGGTTACAAGCAACAGGGATTTATAATTTCTGTGCCGGCTGCTGCTCTTCATCATATGCTTCCATAAGAGGCGTACGCCTAAGGTAAACACGAAGTACAAAAGAAGCGTTACTGCAAAGGTAAACCTGGAATAGGTACTTCCCTCCTGCACGGCAAACAGATACGCCAGCGCAATCATTCCTACGCAGATACAGTTTTTTATAGTGGAAGAAAATTCATGATATAGCTTCCTCTGCATCACCTGATGCAGGGAATTCAACAGGAAAATAGCAGTCAAATCAGCCATTTCCAGTACGATTGCCATGTTTCGATAAACAAGATAATAATAAGGGTTAATTCCTTCTCCCCGAATGATATAAGAAATACAAAAAGCGAATTGCAGACAAAGCATGTCAAGCAATATGAAATCAATATGTTTCAGCCATCCTTCCGGCTCCCTTTTGTACATATGGAAAAATCCCCCTCGTATCCTGATACCGTCTAGTGCAATACGTCTGGCGGTATTTTTTCTACATCATCAACGCTCATCTGCACGGAAAGCAGTTCTCCAAACAGTTCCATCTCAACATCAATGGTTCTTTTCCGTTCATCAACACCAATTACCTTCAAAGTCTGATCCCCACAGATGCCCTGGGTATTGATGACATAATCACCGGGCTGTATGCCGGTGGCAGATAATACGCTGTTTCCTTTTGCGTGGCAGGCACTCTCAATGTGTTTCCTGCGCAGCCTTTTCTCTTCCTCAATCCACGGAATCTTTGCATCCTTTTCTGACCACAGACCGAATTTCATTCTCCGCATCTGTCCGAAAAGTAGAATTTCTGCAACGGCTCTCCTATGAGAAAGATCCAGTTTAATGATATAATCCTGATACTGTTCTAATGGTCCTATAATTGCTGTGACTCTTCCATTTGAGTTTTTCTCAATATAACTGACCCTCATAATTCCATCCGTGTAAATGCTGCGTAAGAATTGTTCTTCTTCCTCACTCACAGGGATAAAGGTCTTTTCTTTCTGATTGCTCTGATCCAGCTGATCAGACAGCATAATCGCAAGCTTGGGAATTTTCCGAAGCTCTTCATATACTTCATCCGGACGGTCGGTCTTGATAAACACATAACCGGCGAAGGTTTTCCTGACGCTGATGTGTCCAACGCCTTCCTTGCGCCAGACATCTTCATACAACGGTACAAAGCAGCGTTCAAATAATGTCTGATCCATCCTCTGATTAATCCAGGTACATACCTGCTCTTCCTGCCCATTCACTGTCTGAATTACATACCACATGATAAGTTCGCTCCCGATTTTTTTGATATTGCTTCGCCATTGCCGCAGTGTCAGCTCCGACGTAAGCCATTCTTTATGATCGTTCGAAACTTCAGGAAGCATATACTACTCAGAAGATTTCTCACTGTCTTATATCTTTCAGAATCCTGCAGACATCACTTGCATCCGCGAAAAGGGTACACGGATAGAAAGCTGCCGGCATGATCTGAATCACCTTTTTATTTAACGTCTGCGCCGGTGGGGACCGGCGCAGACAAATCCCCACACTTATTTATAAATCTAGATTCATTTTGTCATCTAAATTCCAGTGTTTCCGCCTTATTCAGATAACGGATTAGTTCTGAACGAACATTACAGGACCGGACTGTGTCAGGTCCTGTACGATATGGTCGAGTCTGATTTCCTTAACGGTAACCGGAACCCATTCACCATTTACAAGCTGTAATACTGTAACATTCTCTGTTCCGGCTAAGCCTTTAACATAGAAGTTAACGGTTACAGTGTTTCCTTTTGCTACAGGAAGCTTCGCATTAACGAGGTTAAGGATCTTTCCTGTTGCTGCTGCCTTAGCAGCTTTAACGGTTGCAGCGTCAACCTTTCTTAAGATAACAGTCATATTGGTTGCTACACCATTAACGATGATCTTTCCGCCCTGTCCTACTGGCAAAGTGTCAGTAGCAGAGAGTCCTGGAGTAGATACAATCGCATTGTTTGTGTATTCACCAACAGACATGCTTACTTCAGCTGCTGCTGTTTCGACAGCGCTGTTCTGTGCGCTCTGTGTAGATGCTGCTACTACTGCACCTGCTGACGGTGAAGGAGCTGCGCATACTGCCATAGGCATTACAAGAACTGCTGCTGCAGATACTAATGCAATAAGTTTCTTCATTGGACCAATTCCTCCCTTCTTGCAAAATTAAGTGTGGTTTATATCAACATCCTTCGATGCAGATATCAGTACATTACTCTTCGTCCTCAAAATCATATACGAAGTCGGTTCCATCGAATATCATACGGTCCATGCTTGCCACGCCTGCATTTACAAGTCCTGCCATCACAACGAACTGTCGGTCTCCTGTTGTTATTCCATCGAGTGTCAGAAGGAAATGTCCGGCTGTGATGTCCTCCCAGCCATCCCTCTTATTCATAGTCATGTCTCTTCGGTCATAGTAATCCGCAAGATATGCATTGCACCCCTGATAGGTGGTATAGTCGTATCTTCGCAGAATATCACTGCCCTCATCATAGTAGGCAGCATAAATACTGTATGTATACACATTATCCGGCGTGTAAATATAGAGTGCCTCATGCTCATTAAAGAAATCAGGCTCTTCAAACTTATGCAGTTCATAGAAAAGATCTCCTTCCTTCTGATCCTTTCCATGAATCACGGTATTGAAGTCACAGAGGTTTGTCTGATTCGGAATCTCGATATAAAGAGCCCCTGCCTCTCCTTCCTGTCCATCTGCCATATGATTCTGATAATAAGTATCCGATGTAGCACTCTGCAAAAGCGGCCGGTCAATATCCGTTCCCGGAATATACAGCCATCCCCAGATCTCCGGATTTTCTTCCTGTAAAACCGTAAAGTCAATTCGTCCATCCTTTGCCGTTTCAAACTGAAGTCCGGTACGATTTTCTTCTGCCTCCGGTGTACTCTCTGATGCACTCTCTGATGTCTGCTCTTCCGTTCCTGCTGTATCCTCCCTGTTGCCTGTATTGGGAGATCCGCATCCACTGAATGCTCCCAATATCAGCAGGATACTCACGATTACAGTCATTAATTTACTTATTGTTTTCTGTCTGATCTGATTTTTCATTTCTGAATCTTTTACACATCTCATCGTTGGTTTCTTTTGATACCTCTTGCTGTTTTCTGAATATCCTTTATGCTTCTTATGCTTGTACTTGTTATGCCTGTACTTCTCTGTTATCTGCAATTACTGCTCCACCGGCTCATAGAATACCTTTAGAATCAATTCAAACAGATCGGTCTCATCCACATAAAACTCCTCGAATACATCCCCCTGCTTTGTTTCTCCCTTCAGGGTATAGAGATAATTCTCATCGAAGCTGTAATCCTTTGCTATGGATACCAGATAGGTCATCTCATCCACCGTCAGACTGGTAACAGTCTGCGGAGCGATCGCCTGATATACGGAAATCGGAAATCCAATGTCTTCCTTTGTCTTTTGCTTTACCTTCTGCAAATACGTCGTAATAAACTGTTTCTGACGCTCCAAACGATGATCCGCAGAACCGAACTCCTTCGTATCACGATTATGAATATAGGCAAAAGCAAGATCACCTTCCAGATGAACCTCCTCACCCTCCTTAATTACGGTGCTGTTTCCACTCTTAACATCCTCCAGTGCCACTACATCCACACCACCTACCATATCCGTAAGTGGTCCGATCGCACTCATATTAATGGCTGCATACCCATGAACCGGCATCTCATAGAACAGATGCTGTACGGCATTCACCTGATACTCACAGCTCTCTTCCACGCCATTTCCAAAGCCGTGCTGCACGGCAATCTGCGCTTTAATCGTATTTACATAGGCACCGTTATCGTCATAAACAGAAATATCCGTCATTGTATTCCGGTTAATGCCAATGACACTTAAGGAATTATCATGCGGATTCAATACAACCAGAAACAGCGCATCTGCCTGTCCACCATTCGTTCCTTCCGCTACCTCCTTAACATCCCTGTTCTTATCAATTCCCATAACAAGAAATGTCAGAATATCCTCGTTATATGCATAAATCTGACCGTTATACTTCACCCAGCCCTCTTTCCAGCCTGCAGCTTCTTCCTCTGTCGGCTGCAGTTCTATCACCACCGGCGCATTTTCAAGCTTTGGCGCTGCGATCACATTACTGCGCAGATTTGCCTTACCAACTGCTCCCACAATCAGGAACGTCGCAAATGCAGCTGCCAGAAGTCCCGTGATCGAAGCAAGCACCGTCAACACTACTACCTTGTGCTTACGCTTCTTATCACGCTTCACCTTTTCCGGATTCAGAATCTGTGACTTCTCCAGATTCGCCACACGGTCTCTTCTGTTTTTCTTATTTGTCAGCAAATTATTCACTACTTTTTACCCTTTTATCCCGGATGAACTCTTATGTTCTTACTCTTCATCCAAGAACCATTCTGTTATTCATTAATTGCTATCCACTAACTATCATTCTTCAACTGACTTTTTTCTTCCATTAAGTCCATTCTTCTAAACAACTTTCACATTCTCCAATGCCTGTCGTTTCCCCAATGTTCCATTCTTCCACACTCAGCTCAACCGGCGGAATATCACAAGCAGACATTTCGCAAGGCTTCCGTCAGGAGGCTTGTGCCAGTTACCGGCACCAAGCGCACTATCCGAACCCGGAGGACGAGTTTGCGCGACTGCCGGTTAATCGACGCACGAGCCGAGTAGGAAACGCCGCGTGTCTGCGTTGATATTTCCCAGCTGCGCGTCCGTCCAGGATATTCCCCGGCTATGTGTCCGTCCTACATTCATCATCCGTCATACATGACTACTTCACATGCACCGTCACACTCACCGGATCCGACACATTTCCATCAGAATCCGTTGTTGTCAGTGTTACCGCATGATCTCCCTTTGCATTGACATCATACTTAGATGCCTTCAGATTCTTAAACAGTGATTCATATCCATCTTTATCATCCTGAAAGCTTCCAATGACATCAATCCATGCCGGAAGCTGTCCCGTTGTTGTATTTACGGTTGTATTCTTTAAAATAATCTTAGGATTTCCGGCCTTTGCTGCTTCCTCCTCAGCTTTACGTCTGGCCTCCTCCTGTTGTCTTTGCTCTTCCTCGGCCTGCCGGTCTGCTTCCTCCTGCTCCTTCCGGCGCCGTTCCTCCGCATCCGGTGTCGGTGATGCCGACGGAGAAGGACTCATCGACGGAGAACTCTCTGCCTGTGTATCTTCTCCCTCTTCCCCCTGCATATCTCCCACATTTTCCTGCATTTCCTCATTCCCGCCAATTTCAGGTGTCATTCCTTCTGTCTCATTTGAAAGTGCCTCATCCATATCACCGTCAAAACCTGCCATTCCGATATCCTTCATGGCATTTCCGGTTGATTCATTTACTGCCCCAAACACTCTGGATGCTTTCGCCACATTTCCATCAAGATCTGTTACCGCATAATAAACAACAGCACGGTCTTCATTCTTATTCTGTACAATCTTCTCTACCACAATGCGGTCTGATACATCACCGTTTTTCGCATCCATGGCAGCAACACCCTGGAGTAGTTTTTCATTGTCGATTCCGCTATAATAAATCAGATCATTCTCTGAAAAGGAGATCACCGGTGCTTTCCGGTCTCTGCCGAGTAACAACACCACACATGTCACAATCAATATGATATTTAAAACGGTAAAAACAACTGCCCATTTTCCACTGTCTTTCATACTTTTATTCCTCTGTCACATTTATTCCGGCTGTAATTTTTCCGACAGCATATACTGTTCGCGCATCTTTTCAAATCAGTTCAGACTACAAATTTATCTCTTCTAAGTCAGAACCTCTATCCAGCATCTCATCCAGATTCAGATCCGATTCTGCACTTTCTTCTACTGTCGAATCCATCGGACGCTTCTCGGTTAATTTTCTTGAAGCACGCATTCCTGCTTCTGCTCCGGCTTCTTCCGCTCCCTGCCTGCTCAGATCTGTTGTCCTCGTATGTCCGCCTTCATTTCCGTATTGTCCGTAATATTTTCCATAATATTTGCCATAGTATTTACCATAATGACCATAGCTCTTCGTACTCATATCCACCTTGTTAAGAACGACACCCAGGATACGGCTTTCTGTCTTGTCAAGCTGTGCTTTTACATTTTGTGCAAATTTATAACTGATCGCATTGTTCTCAATAACAAGAATGGTTCCATCACACTTCTTGGCAGCAACTGCTGCATCAATTACACTCCCAAGCGGTGGAGTATCCACAATCACATAATCAAACAGCTGCTTTGCTTTATTAATCAGGCTTTCAAAATTTTCTCCGCCAAGAAGCTCACTGGGGTTAGGTGGAACGGGGCCTGCAAAGATCATGTATAACTTGGGGAAGTTTGTTTTACAGATCACATCACTCAGTTTCTCCCGTCCCACCAAAATGTGAGTCAAACCCAGGCGCACTGCACCTGTTTTGTATCTCCCTACTAATACAGACTTACGCATATCGGCATCAATGAGCAGAGTCCGTTTTCCTGCCTCCGCAAAAGCCTTGGCAAGTTCCATGGCAACCGAGCTTTTTCCTTCATTCGGAGTACAACTGGTTACGGCGATTACCTTCAAGTCTGCGCCACTGAATTCAATGTTGGTACGCAATGTTTTGAATGCTTCTTTAATCCGGTAATCCTCAGATTTATCAAATCGTAAAGATACATGCTGCATGGTTAACTCATCCATGGTCATTCTCCTTATCTTCCCGTGCTTCTCTATGTTTCCTTCGTGATCCCATCCGGGATCATCCCGTTATTCCTTAACACCTTACTTACTCTGTTTATGCTTCTTCTTTTTCTTTTTGGAATTGACCTCATCTTCCTTCATGGGAATCAGTGCCAGTGTGCTTAAGCCCAGATACTTCTCAATATCATCCGACGACTTGATCGTATCATCCATGAGATAACGAATCAGAATTATTGCACTGATTCCAAGACATCCAAGCAGTCCTCCGACAAGTGCCCATTTTGAGCAGCCCGGGGATGCCTTTTCGGTTGGCATATTGGCCGTCTCTGCTACATTAACTGCGTCAATGTCCATAACATTCTGAATATGGGTGCTTGCATTTTCTCTTACAGAATTCGCTATATTCATTGCCTGCACCGGATCGTGATCCTCTACGGTAATCGAAACGATTCGCGTATCACTCGGCGTTGTTACATCGATCTTCTTAAGCAGATCTTTGTATTCCATATTTAAACCAAGCTCCTGAATCACAGCCTCCAATACATAACGGCTGTTGATCAGCTCCGTATAATCCTTCGTAAGCTGTGTCCCCAGCTGCACGTCACTGTAGGTAACAGAAGAACTGTCGCTCTTATTTAAAATATATATTTTGGTTGTAGACTTATACGTCGGAGCAATTACGAACTTGCTTAGAGCAAAACAGCTGAGCGCACAAAAAAGACCGATACTTAAGATCAGCCACACATGTCCCCACAGGACATAAAACAACTCCACAAGATCAATTTCTATTTCATCACGTTCATTTTGATTTTCCATGAAGTTCTCCTTGGTAATTTCTCACATTAATCATCTGACAGGATTCATCAGAGAATCTCATTTCGTATAACATGTTCCGGATTATTCACAAAAATATCCTCAGCATATTGATTCCCATATTTGTGAACAATATAATCCGCACATTTCTTTAATTCCGGTGCCCGTTTCTTCGTGTCATGTGCATCTGTTGCCACAAAATGTACCAGCTCCTGCTTTAACAGCTTTCGTGTAAAGCTCTTCATTCCAAACCCCACATTACCCATTACACTTCCGGCATTCACCTGAATATACGCGCCCATTCCTGTCAGATCTTTGATACGTTCAACATGATCTGCCAGACACTGATATCGCTCCACATGTGCTATAATCGGGAAATAGCCTTCAGATAAAAGGTCATAGACACCATTACGCAGATAATCGTAATCATCCATTGGAGCAAATTCCAAAAGTACATATCTGGAATCCGCCATCGTCCTTGCCACGCCGCCATGCAGCTCCTGTGCAAGTTCCATACGATAATAGAGCTCATTTCCTCCGATTAGTTCAATTGACAATCCGGCTCTGCCCATCTGCTCCTGTAGTTGTTTAATATAGACATTCATACTGGGGATGTGAATATTGTGTCGTCCAGGTTTATTATGTGGTGTGACAATGATAGTACGAATAGCATTTTGCTGTGCAATCCGTAACATTGCAAGACTTTCCTCCATAGACTTGGATCCATCATCAACCCCAGGCAAAATATGGCAATGAATATCAATCAGATCCATATTTTTATCCTTTTCCCTTTTATATGTATGCTATTTATAATATCTTTCTATAATATATTATGCTATTAATAATATATTTTCAAGACATATTTTGCATGAAAATAAATTCTATTACGATAAAATCTTATAAATTATGTTCAATTTTATCCTCTCACGAAAATTTATACACTTTTTATAGTGCATTTTCTTTTTTCTCGATATTTATTGTGCTTTTTGTATGTTTTAGAGGGGCATTTTCGGATACTATAGAGATCAAGAGGTTTGGAATCTATACATATCATAATCATAACATTGAGCCCCGATGGGCCGGCAGAAATCTACAGAAAGGAAAGTGGATGATCACAGGAAATAAAAACCGAACATTAGAACAATATCTGAAAGAACTGCGTAAATCCTGCAACTATTCCCAGGAGTTTGTTGCATCGCACTTAAACATTACGCGTCAGACATACTCACATTACGAAACCGGACGGATCACTCCACCTGTTAATTCCCTGTACAATCTTGCCAAATTATATGGAATTCCGGTGGAGAACCTTTTAAATTTAGTAGTTACCTATAATATTAATATGGATTTTGCACGAACCATACAACCAATGAACATGAATTGTCCTGATGAAATCGAGGCATTTGTTAAATATACCAACGATCCACAAATTCGCAACAAATTAAAATACCTCAATCGTGATGAACGTCTGCTCTTATATTATTTTCAGTTACTGGATCTGCGTGACAAAGAAGACATTCTGGACTTTATGAAATTAAAATCCCACAAACGTCCGCATGTACCTGATGAAAAACGTGATTAGAAAAACCGTGGCTTCCGCCACGGTTTTTAACATTCTTATTTATTATATTTCTCAAGGCATTCGGTTAATTCTGATATACAAACGTTTCTTCATCTTTCATCGGATAACAAATCAATTCTTCTGCGTCCAGATCTTCCCTGTGCATGTCTACTGCCGTAATCTGATGATTCTGGTAAGTGGTGTAATAATAAATTCCCCTGGAAGCATTCATGCAGGAGGTATAAATCGTGATTTCATATTTTCCGTCCGTCACCTCACAGCACCCTCTCTGTTGTTCTACCGATCCCAGAATATGAAAGAACTGTCCGACACTGTCCTCCTCTCCCTTTCCAGATACTGCATGCATTTTTGTATACGCCACACGTACAAACCGGGACATGGATGACAGATCGCCCGGCATTCCGAGCGCTCCCATTCCCCTGCTGTAAGTCTGCAGCAAAACTTCCTTTGCAAAATGATTCTCCGGTTGTTTTTCCGAAAGATGCATGTAATTATTCAGATTAAAAATCTGCATTTCAAAAGGTGGATTATTAGTAAGCACTCCAACCGGATTATCATATACCTTCAGACCGTCTCTCACAGATTCAACCACAACGGCTCCCGTCGTATCTGCTATAATCCAGTGAAGCTGTGCTGCAGGGAACTGCTCACTGAACGGAGTTCCCACAAGATTCATGTCAGCAAGTGTTTCTTTTGCTTCCTTCAGATCTGCACACCGGCTTAAAATCCACGGAATAAATTCAAACTGTGCTATATTATGCTTTCCATCCTGAACCTCTGCATAGACCGCATTTCCTACGAAGTTAAGTCCGGCCATACCGAGTCCCTTTTCATTCACCGCATCATAATAAAGCGGATACCCTCCTGCCACATGTGCCATTCCAATGATCGCATAGTGTGTATCAGGCATTCCGTCATGCCGGAATGCAAACGGATATTTCCTTGGCGTAATCGTGATCTGTTCTCCATAGGAAAATTCATAATCCAGAGTTCTTCCCATATAAAAGTCTTTTGTTTTATAAGTTGCTGCTGTACACATGATCGGTCCCTCCTTTTTGGTAATACCAAAGCTCTTTAAACAGTCTTTATCTTTTTTAATTAAGAAAGCAGAATACCTCTTCTCTTAGATATTCTGCTCACTGATGTTATTATAATTCGTACGGTGTAATCTGATATACAAAATAATTAAGCCAGTTCGAATACAAAATGTTGCAGTGCGCACGCCATTCCAGGCAGGGTTTCTGCGTATCATCATCCTCCGGATAATAATTCTTCGGCACATCAATCGGAATCCCCTTTTCCTTGTCACGCACATATTCCTTGTGCAGTGTATAACGGTCATACTCCGGGTGGCCCATGACATAAATCTCCTTACCGCCTTCACTCATGCAAAGCAGAACACCGGCTTCCTCGGACTCTGCAAGAACCGTCAGTTCCTTACACTGATGAATATCTTCGGAAAGAACTGCCGTATGACGGCTGTGTGGAATCAGGAAATAATCATCAAATCCACGAACAAGCGGATTCTTGCGGTTCATCACCTTATGATGGTATACCCCGAATAATTTCTTAGGCAGCAATACCTTCTTTAATCCATAATGATAATACAGACCGGCCTGCGCTCCCCAGCAGATATGAAAGGTCGACGTTACATGCGTCTTCGCCCAGTCCATAATTTCGCACAGCTCCGGCCAGTAATCTACTTCTTCAAACGGAATCTGCTCCACTGGTGCCCCTGTAATAATCATACCATCATATTTTTTATTCTTTAGTTCATCAAAGGTATTATAAAAGCGATTCAAATGCTGGATCGGCGTATTCAGGGAAATATGACTGTTCATCTTCATAAACGTCACTTCCACATGCAGCGGTGTATTGGACAGTGCCCGTAACAGCTGCAGTTCGGTATCCTGCTTCACTGGCATGAGGTTCAGAATGCAGACCTTTAAGGGACGAATATCCTGATGCATGGCACGATTTTCATCCATAACAAATATATTCTCATTTTCCAAAATTTCTTTTGCAGGTAATGCGTTCTGTACTTTAATCGGCATTGTACATATTTCCTTTCCCTGTTATATTGGCTGTCATTACCTCTGACATGCGATACTACTAATCATAGTCCTTTTCTCTTCTTTTGACAACCTCTGCTTTGGTGCAGTTTATCAGTAGATCTCCTTTGGCAGTTTATCAGTAGATAAATACCTTCAGAACCTTTCTATGAACTCATCCTCGGTCAGAATCGGAATGCCCAGTTCTTTGGCTTTCCTGTTCTTGCCTGAAGAGGACTCAGAATCATTATTAATAAGGAAGTTTGTCTTTGCGCTGACGCTTCCGGTCACCTTTCCTCCCTGCTGCTCCACATAGCTTTTAAATGCATCACGGTTCTTAAACCGGTGTACATCACCGGTAATTACAAAGATAAGCCCGGCACAGGTACCTCCTTCCGCACTGACAGCTTCCCCCTGTATAATACGAACCTCCTGCAAAAGGTGTTCCAGGGCTTCCTTATTCTTCGCAATCTGATACCACTCCATGACAGAACCAGACTTTTCCGGTCCGATTCCGTCAACATCTTCAAATCCCTGTCCGTTCTTCATCCGCTCAAGGAATCCTCCGAAGCTCACACTTCCTACGATCTTCCTGGCGGCATCGACGCCGATCATGGGAATACAGAGCGCATATATGAAGTTCACCGCTTTCACTTCCCGGCTCTTTTCAACCGCATTCAACAGGTTTTCACAGGATTTATCTCCGAATCCCTCCATATTGCGGATTGTTTCAGCATGCTGTCCCAGATGATAAATGTCGGCAAATTCATGTACAAATCCTTCGTTCATAAACCGCAGCATAGTCTGAATTGATAAGCCATCGATATCCATTCCGGACTTGCTTACAAACCTGGTATATTTCTTTCCCTGCCTGGCGGTACAATCCGGATTCGTACAATGAAGTGTTTTCGTCCCGCTATTGCTGATATGGATCTGCGTCCGCGCACCGCATACAGGACATGTCTCCGGAATGTGGAAAGAGCCTTTTGCCTCCTTTACTGCAATGCACTTCGGAATAATCTTATTTGCCTTAATAATTTCCAGGGTGCATTCTTCTCCGATTCCAAGTCTCTCCATTTCACTGATATTACAAAGGGAAGCACGGCTCACCGTCGTTCCCTCCAACTGCACCGGTTCAAAAACAGCTACGGGAGAAATTGTTGATGCAGCGCAGGACCATTCTACATAGCGGAGCTTTGACGTTGCAGAAACATCCGCCCATTTAAACGCAAATCCGGCACGTGTCGCATGATGACCGGTTACCGATCCGGTAGCAGCATACACGGTGTCATCATAACAGATGACCAGTCCATCCACCGGAATATCCATCTGCCCGCTCTCAACCTTATGCGTCCAACGTGCAATCACTTCATCCAGACTGTCCTCATTGCACCGTTCCCGTTCAACTGTAAGGAATCCTTCCTTATCCAGATAATCCATCTGCTCTCCGAAAGACCGGATTCCTTCTTCACGGTAAACCAGCGTGAATGCATGGAAATATACACAGCGTTCCTTTACCTTCTGCGGATCATCCAGGCTTAAGGTTCCGGAGGCAAGATTTCGCGGATTGGCATACTTCTCATCATCATCTTCGATCAGATCATTAATCATCTCAAAATCCGTATAGGAAATCGTTGCTTCTCCACGGACAACCATATGCCCCTGATAGGAAATCTTTAAGGGGAATCCCTTAATGGCATCTTTTAAAAAAGTAATATTATTTCCAACCGCACCGTTTCCCCTGGTTACAATCTTCGTAAGCTTCCCTTTATCATAGGTAAGAACCAGTGTCAGGCCATCCAGCTTCCATGACAGCCAGATATCCCGCCCTTCTGCCCACTTTTTCAACTCGGAGACCTGCTTGGTCTTCGCAAGGGAAAGCGCAGGGAATTCATGCGGTTCACGGTTTCCTCCCGTTTCCTCTGCTCCGGTATTCTGCGTCGGACTATCCGGAAGAATATAACCGGTTTCCTGTTCTAATGCCGTCAGTTCATCAAACATGGCATCCCATTCATAATTTGACATTTTCTCTTCCTGCCCCTGATAGTAGGCACCGGATGCCTCATTCAAAATTCCGACAAGCTCTTCAATTCGTTTCTTCTTAGTTTCCATTTTGGCAATCTCTTTCTTTTATATTTCAGTTTAAATAAGAATTATATCTCTTATGCAAACTGAATTTTGCAAGTTTTCCTGCAAGTCATTCTGTTTTACTTTCAGGCGGTTATTTCATAATTCCCGTTCTCATTCGATTTCTACTCTTTTTCATAAAATGAAACCTGTTTTTCTATTTGTCGTTTCCTAACAAGATCTTGGGTCACAATCCCTCACAGATCTCTTCTATTGGTAGACCGCATCGTATAACGCTTGTAATTCCGCCCCGAGTATCTGCCGATATTCTCCTTTTTTTAACTTTGCAAGTTCGATATTTACCACACGAATACGCTTCAGTTCCTTCACTTCATACCCAAGTGCTTTCGACATTCTGCGTATCTGTCTGTTGACTCCCTGGGTCAGTATGATACGGAAAGTAAACTTGCCGATCTGCTCAGCTTTGCACGGTCTGGTTTTTATTTTTAACTCTGGAAGCCAGACTCCCTCTCCCATCTTTTGAATGAAATCCTCTGTAATTTCTTTATTTAACTTTACGATATATTCCTTTTCGTGTCCGGCACTCCCCTTCATCATGGCATTAATCAGCTCACCATCATTCGTGAGAAGAATCAGTCCTTCCGAATCCTTGTCAAGGCGCCCTGCATAAGTCACTCTCACCGGGAACCTTACCATATCCGTAATTTTCCTGTCTGCGAAGCGATCCCGTTCCGTACAGGTTACTCCCACCGGCTTATAATAGGCCAGAACCACTTTATCATTCTTTCCATGAATGCTCTTTCCACGCACTAAAATGGAGTCCTCTGCCGAGACACGCATTCCCATGGCTGCGGGTTTTCCATTCACCGTAACCAGTCCCTGATCAATGAGACTGTCTGCATCTCTCCGTGAACAGACGCCACAGGATGCCAGATATTTATTCAAGCGTTCTTTTTCCATATTCCTGATATCCCTGATCTTCCTTATCTTTCTGTATTTTAATCTTTCTGTATTTTAATCTTTCTATATTCGTAACTATTCAGATCCCCATTCGTAAAACCGTTGCTAACGCAACTTGAGTTTTACTCATGTGGTTACTTCGCCATATAAATTATGCCAAATGTCCTTACGAATGCATGCATTCGACGTCCATATTGTCATAATTTGCATGGCTCTGAATAGTTACCTATATTCTTAATCTTTGCATTCTTTACATGTAACTCTTATTGTTCATTCGTGATTTCATTTCATACAGCTCCTATAAATTCATCAATGATTCCGTTAACTCAACTTCTACCATGATCAACGATTTCAGCACATAAACCATTCCGGTTCTCACTGTTCACTCAGTTCATTAATAATTTCAATTTCACTTCACAACATACTGCTCATACTTCCCGGCATCGGCATGATGGCAGCTCACACGCATCCGTGTTCCCTCCGGTTCATAGGACTGTTCCAGAATCTGTGCATTTTCCTGCAGATACGAAACAATGCTGCCCTTGTCATAAGGAATCAGCAAGCGAACCTCCTCATAATCTGCATAAACTCTCCGGATAATTTCCTTTACCAGTAATTCGATGGATTCCGGCTGCCTTGCACTGATGTAAATCTTATTCGTTCCTGCTGTTCTCGGATATGTGTTTTCCCCCAAAGACATCTGTTGAAATTCTTTTTCCTGATCCGGTGTCTTGTGAAGCTGCAGCATCTGATTCTGTGGATTCTGATCCTGCAATTTCTGATCCTGTAGTTTCTGGTTCTGTAGTTTCTGGTTCTGTAGTTCTTGGTTCTGCTCCATCTGGTTCCGTGGCTTCCCGGTCGTATTCGCTGTATTCGTGAGCCGATCGGCCTTATTAAAGACAATCAGCATGGGAATATCTCCAGCCCCCAACTCCCGCAGGGTCTCTCTCGTAGTCTCCATCTGTTCCTGATACCCGGGGTCAGAAACGTCCACGACCTGCAGGAGCAGATCTGCTCCTTTAATTTCCTCCAATGTCGAATGGAATGCCTTCACCAGTCCATGCGGGAGCTTATGGATGAATCCAACCGTATCCGTCAGCAGAAAATCCTGATTATTTCCGGTGTTGATCCGCCGGATTGTCGTGTCCAGTGTTGCGAAAAGCATATCCCTTTCCAGCACCTTTTTCTCTTCATCCCCTACAAACCGTTCGACCATATGATTCATAATGGTCGATTTTCCTGCATTCGTATAGCCAACCAATGCTACCAGAGGAATTCTGGATTGTCCCCTGCGCTTTCTCTGTGTTTCACGTTCTCTGGAAATGGCATCCAGTTCTTTACGCAGTTCACTGATACGGTGCTCAATGTGACGGCGGTCAAGCTCCAGCTTTTTCTCTCCGGCACCACGGCTGCTCATACTGCCACTGGTTCCTCCCTGTCTGGTCAGTGCCTCATGCATTCCAACAAGACGCGGCAGGAGATATTGCAGCTTGGCTGTTTCTACCTGTAACCTGGCTTCCCGTGTTCTGGCTCTCATCTCAAAAATATTGAGAATCAGGGTTGTCCGATCAATAACAGGTGTTTTTAATTCATTCTGCAGGTTTTTGATCTGGGAAGGCGTCAAGGTATCATTAATTAGAATAAGCTGTGCATCCAAAGCCTGCGCAGCATCCCGTACTTCCTGTACCTTTCCGGTTCCAATGTAAAGTGCTTTATGCACGAATTCCATTCTTTGGGTAACCGTCCCAACCGGTTCCATGAAACACGCCTTCGCCAGTTGTTTCAATTCTTCCATGGAGTTATCAAAATTCTGTTCTTCTCCCGTATCTACTCCGACGAGCAGTACCCGTTCCAATTCTCTATTCTGTTGTTCCTCTAAAAAAATATCCCAATACTCTTCCATAGCACCTCTTATGAAATTATCCAATTACTTATTATTGTATCCATTTACTTCTGTAAATGTTTATCTTCCCCATGCTTCAATGACACTGATATAAGGAATCAATTACCGAAAAGTAATTTTCAAATGTTTTGCGGCAGCATCCCGGATTCTTAATCACTATATTTCCCTTCTTTAATCCCGGAAGCGTAAACGCCATTGCCATCCGGTGGTCATCGTAGGTTTCTATTGTTATGTTTCCACGTTCTATTATACTTTCACGCTCTGCTACACTTTTACTTTCTGCTGCACTTTCACTCTCTGTTGCGCTTTTACTTTCTGTTGCACTTTCATTCTCTGTTGTACTTTCACATTCTATTGTACTTTCACCTTCCGCTACAATATGATCTTCAGGAACTTTCCTCCACGGAAAAATCTGAATTCCGTCAATCTCCGGAGCCTCTTCGCACCGAACTCCCATTCGCTGCAATTCTGTCAAAATCGCACGGATCCGGTCCGATTCCTGAAAACGGATATGTCCGATATTGTGAATTCTGGTAACACGGTCTGCAAAAGGTGCAAGCGCAGCCAGTGTCATCGTCTGATCCGAAAAGTCCTTCATCGAAATATCCACGCCATGCATTTCCGGCTCCTTCATAGTCAGCCGTATTCCTTCGGGCGTCTTCTCTTTCTGACATCCCATCTGTTCCAATACGTTCAGGAATTGAATGTCTCCCTGTAAGGATTTCTCCTGAACCCCCTTAACAATAACACTTGTTTTCAGTAAAGGAACCATGGCATAAAAGTAGCAGGCTGCCGATACATCCGGCTCAACTTCATATTCCGTAAGCCCCCATCCTTCCTGATGAGCAATCTCATAACAATTCTCCGTCTGTTCCACCCGAATGCCAAACTGCTTCATCATAGCAAGTGTCATTTTAATATAGGATCCAGCGGTTCTGCTTCCGGTCAGATGTATCTTTAATCCCGTTGGAAGGAGGCATGCTGCCATCAGTAAGGCACTTGCGAACTGACTGCTGAGATTCGTATCAATAGTGATTTCACTCATCTCATTCTCTTCCTGTTCTACATCATTCCGGCATCTATCTTCTTCCGCTTCCATCTTCTGTATTTTGTCTTTCTGTATTTTATCATTCTGTACTTTATCTTTCTGTACTTTATCTTTCTGTTCTTCATCTTCTGTAAATTGCGAAGACAGTTCAAAGGGAAAATGATATTCTTCATTATTAAATCTAAACTTAACATTTAATTTCTCTAATATTTTCAGGATCGGCTCCATCGGACGCTTACGCATCTGTTCGGATGCATCCAGATAATAATTACCACCTGCAAAAGCCAGTGCAACCGTAAGAAAGCGTGCCGCTGTTCCTGCACTTCTTACATTGATGGATGCCTCCGGGTTTGGAATCCTGCCATCCGTACCCTGAATGGTCACCTTCTGCTTTTCTTCCTTGATTTCTACCCGGAATCCAAGCTGGATCAGACAGTCTAAGAAGCCTCTTGTATCATCACTAAACAGGACTCCCGACAATACACACTTCTTACCGGATAGCGCAGCTAACAAAAACGCCCGGTTGGTAATACTTTTCGACCCTGGCACCTGAATAAGATACTCTTTCCTTGGATTCAGTTTTCTTACCTGATAACTATCTGCTTTTTCCATAAGTGTTCCCTTTCTTTGCTATCCTATTAACTATACTATTTTTTTCGTCTCATGCCAATCCTTTTTCAGATTACTGTTCACTCCTCGCAAGTTGTGAGATAAAACTTATTAAATCCACTGCTTTCATCCATGCTCATGGTTGTAATGCTCATCATCCCACCTAGAATCACCATATAAATCGACACAAATGATATATTTATGACAGCCATCGCCAGAATAACGATCACATACTGTCTGGCAAATCCTTTTACATTGTATAAATCTTTTAACAATAATCCTTTCATTCTTATCTCACCTCGTCTCTCTTAACAATATAAAGCAAAATATCTTCAATGGAAGCATGATCCACAACAAATCCTTCCTGTTTCCATCCTGCCGCATTTTTTACCAGTACATGGGCTCCATATGCATTTTCCATCTTTCCGATGATCTGCTCATCCGGAATCTCATTCCCTTCGACAAATCCTTTACCTTCTTGTCTGTAGGAACCTGAAGCTTCCTTAAATAAGCAAAATATTTCTTTTCCCTCCCATGTCCGGTAAAACTCATTCATAATATGATAAATCTCCTTTGCCGTGAACTCAACAGGCATATTACATTCATCAAAAATAACACCAAGCTGTTCCTTCCACTGATTGCTTCCATCCTCCTTTTCATTGCCCTCCATTGGATGTCCAAGGAGATAAATATCACCCGTTTCTTTATGTACTAAATTAAGAATTGCCTTAATGGTTGTACTCTTTCCGGCTCCGTTCTCTCCAATGAACCCAACAATTCCAGAAGAACATAATAAATCATTTGCAGCTTATTTGAAGTCAAAGAAATCCCTGTAGGAAACCGAACGCCATGTTCTTTCAAACATAACTCCGGATTCTACAGGGATTTTCGCCATACCTCTATTACTTTATTAACCGGTTACTTCACTACCTTATTACTTTATTATCTATTGCTTTATTTTCTTGTTATCTATATGCTTATGAGCTTTTCCTTTCATGATTTTACAAGTACTTCTATACTACATCCTATCATTTCTGTACTGTACTTCCACTTATCTATGCTAATGTCCCTGTGCTGCCATTATTTTTCTGCATCCAATCTTCCTTCTCACAATCACGAAACAGATTACATGAACGGCTGCCGTCAACGTCCAGGTAATGGGATAGGAAATATACAGCGTCTGTAAGGTTCTGCTCCACTGAAATATCGTATAAATATAAACCACACGAAAAACACATACCCCCATTAAGGAAACAATCATCGGCATCACTGCATAGCCAAGCCCCCGGATGGATCCCACCAGTACATCCATAATTCCGCACAGGCAATACATGGTACAGATAATCGACAACCGTTCCAGTCCATAAGCAATGACCTCAGGATCAGAAGAATAGATCCCAAGGATCTGATTTCCTAACAGATAAGCACCATTGCCAAGAATCAGTCCAACCGCCGTTACAAATAAAATACACTCTGCCAAAATTTTATTGATTCTTCCATACTGTCTGCCGCCAAGGTTCTGACTTGTAAAGCTCACGGCTGTCTGATGCACCGAATTCATTGAAGTATACACAAACCCTTCTACATTCTGTGCAGCGGTATTTCCGGCCATAGCTACTGATCCAAAAGAATTTACCGATGACTGAATCAGCACATTGGATATGGAAAACAGCACCCCCTGGACTCCCGCCGGAAGTCCGATCTGTGCAATCTTTCCAAGCATTTTCCAATGAATACGAAGCTTCGTCCATTCTACCCTGATACAGCCCTCACTCTTCATCAGGCAACGCATGATCAATGCCGCTGAAACACACTGGGATATAATTGTTGCAAGCGCTACGCCCGCAACCCCCATATGAAAATTGATCACAAAAATCAGATTCAGAATAACATTAATCACGCCTGCGGCTGCCAGGAAATACAACGGTCGTCTGGTATCCCCAATCGCTCTTAATATTGCACTTCCGAAGTTATATAGCAGCATCACCGGCATTCCCACAAAGTAGATCCGCATATAAAGCACGGAATGACTAATGACATTGTCCGGTGTATCCATCCATTGAAGCAGTGGTTGTGCCAGTGCAATTCCTATAAAAGCAAGCAAAATACCGCCAAGAATACTTACTACAACTGCAGTATGAACTGCTTCCTGTGCTTCCTGCTCCTGTTGTGCACCATAAAACCGTGCTACCAACACATTGACACCAACCGATAATCCAATAAACAGATTCACCAGAAGATTGGTCAATGCACTCGTAGAACCCACTGCCGCTAATGCCTCATTACCGGCAAACTGTCCAACCACAATAACATCCGCTGCATTAAATAACAGTTGTAATATACCTGAAAGCATCAATGGCAGCGTAAATAACAGTATTTTTCGAAACAAAGGCCCATGGCACATATCGATTTCATAGGATTTTGTTTTTTCCATTTTATCCTTACCCTCAGATCATTATTGTAAATTTGTAACTATTCAGTACAGGTCGAAGCATTTACTGCTGAGACCGTAAGAAAATGATTCAGTAATGCAAAATCCCATCGGCGAAGCCGATTTGGAATGGATTTTGCATCGTAACTGTGAAGGTACTGAACAGTTACGTAACTTTCGTCTCTATAGACTTTCCTCAAACTTGTCCAAAGAACCGGAACCACAGTACAGTGCCAGCTTATGCATCGTCATTTCGGCCAGATTTCTTCCTTCCTCACAAAGCTGTGCAATAAATCTTCCATACAGATCCAACGTTTCTTCAGAATAAGAAAGAAGTTCTGCCTGCAGACATTCTTCCGGGGAAGCAAAAATCTCAGCCAAAAGGAATGCTCCTCGCAAAAAATCAGCTGACTTTGGATATCTGACAGCCAGTTCCTCCAGCCAGTCCATCCAGACCTTCATGATTTCTTCTGCAATCTCCTGTTTCACTGGAGTAATCTCCGGATTCCACCCTTTATCCTTCATCATCCGCAGATCATGAATCCGGCTTTTCAGCATTTCTGTTGTCCAGCTTCCATAGATACTCTCTCTCGACATGGTAAACACATCAAAGCTCTCCGTATCCCGGACATTGCATCCTTCAACCGGATTCCCTGCTGTCTCCCATTCCAGTCCGATCACTTCATTAATCAGTGCCATTTGAAAAGAACCTTCCTTCTGTTCCTTTCGATCCTTCTGTGGAATACTGTGAAGAATGTTATCCGTATGATGCTCCAGATAATTGTCCTCACCACTTGTCAATCCCTGTTTCTTCATCTCCTTAATGATCATTGCCACAATCAGCTCAATCATATCCGGAATCCGCTCATCTCCATTGGGAAGTTCAACAAGAGCCGTCAGAATATCCCCGATCTCCGTAAGCACTTTCATCTCCCGTAAACCACGATGCATCCACTTATAGAAAGGAGCAAACCTCCGATTCAGCAGATAGATCATCGACATGGTATGCTTCAGAAACTCTGCCAAAGCAATATCAGCTGTTACCTTTTCACCACGTCCAAACATCCGGTTATAATTATACTGTCCGGATTGCGCCATCAGTGCTGCTTCCCTTGCAATTTTCTTAATTCGGACCTCCTCCGGATAATACTTCAGAATTCCATTCCGGATTCTGGTAAATTCGCCTAAATCATCCCGGAAAACCTTTCCGTTCGTCGCTGATGCCAGCTGATAATCCTCTAAAAATAACCACTGGTTTTGTGTAGTTGGCACATCCGTAAGTCCAATCAGCTGTTCATAAAATTCACCAATACGAAACACTCCGACACTCCTGCGTGCCTTATGTGTCTCGATTCTGGTTACCCCCATATAGGTACCCGGCAGCTTATCATATTCTTCCTGTAGTGCCTCTCCGATCTCATCATATACCTGATCCGTAAGCCATAAGCAAAAGCCCGGTCCAAAGTCATGATCTCTCGATACCTCGTCATCAAACCCAAAGCATTCTGATCCTTCTCCCACAAGTCCGGCTGCAATCATTCCTTCATAGGCAGGAAATTTCATGCGGATCATCGGAATTCCATATTCATTATAAAAGCTTTCACACAGTTCCAATCCTTTCTTAAAGTGAATATTCTGCTGTGGAAGATCCTTCAACTGCTTCTGTACAGCGTTCAGATTCCGCAGGGTAATTTCATATGCTTTATTTCTTCCTGACGTTCTTTCAATTTCATGGAGTGCCCGTTCATAATAATATGCAGACTCTTCCATATTTCCTGCCAGATACTGAGCCTCTCCCATGGCAGAAAGCGCACTACTGTAATGATAATCCTTTTTCTCATCCTCTTCAAAAAGTTCAAAAGCACGACGTAAATTCTCAATTGCCTCCTGGTATCTCATCAGTTTTATCTGATAAATTGCAAGACTTGTATAAAGAATTGCAGTCTCAGCCCTTGCTTCATGATATAAAACTGCGACAGATAACGCACGTTCCTGACAGTCACAGGCACTTTCATAATCTCCCATATCCTGAAAAAGCATTCCCATACCATTATATAAATTTACATATCTGAAATCCGTATCTTCTATGTTATTGATATAAATCCCGCGAACCTCCTGATAATGCACCATGGCTTCACGAACCAGTCCACCTTCCCGGCAGGTATTCGCAACATTAAGCAATGTTGTCGCATAAGGAATGGTACCGGCCAGTCCTGCCTGTGCAGCTACCTGCAGTACCTCCCTGCAATATCCCAGTGCCTTCTCAAATTCACCACTTTCCCGGTAATAGCCAATGAGCTCGTTCATTAAAGTAATCAGGGATCCGATATCCTCCTGACTTGCAGAGTCCTCGATTTTCTCAAGTAGAAATCCTTCAATTTCATTTGTCCTTTGTTGTGTAATCAAAGTTTCCAGTTGCTCCAAAGACTTCTCTACATTCATATGGCTTTCTCCTTTCACTACCTGGCAGTTCCATCCTCTTTTAAAACCCCGGCACGTTCCAATACTACCATAACTCCCGGTATCAGAATCACTTGTATAACAATTCCCGGTATTGCACCAAGGAATGCCCCCGCCATAAACATCTCAAATGTAAATGGTTCCATGGTTACCTGCGTGAGAATAAATCTGACCAATCCCCAGACCAGTCTTCCCGCAAGCATTGCACCAATCAGTGATACATATAGATTCAGTACATAATTCTTTCCCTTCCCGGCTGCACTTTCTTTGCTTAACTGCTGCATAATCAATCCAATCACTGCTCCATATGCAGCAAGTTCTAAAGTCATGGAAACACCAATCGGAAAGATTGGCGGCATGCCAAATAACAGATAACGCAATAACGGAAGAATAAAACCTACCATCATTCCATACTGCCACCCACAAACCAAGCCGCAAAATAATACCGGTATATGCATTGGAAGCAGCATACTGCCAATCTGTTGGATTTGACCTGTTATAAACGGAAGAATCAGACCAATTGCCATAAACATTGCCGATAATACAAGTTTTTTGATTCCTCTTGATTGTTTTCTCATTATGTACCTCACATCTATCTTTTAATGTAGTATAGTATATCATAGTCTTTACAAAAAATCTATTTTCTCTATTTTTACGTTTTTTGCATAAATATGTATTTTATCTTGCTTTTTATTTATCTATGCACTATACTAAATATAGTGTCTTGCGCACAGATTTTCCATGTATATTCCCCTCTGCATCCTTGCAGAAATACAAAATGTGCATATACAGACATCAATCTTTCTATATTTATTTATGAACCAAATCAAATTTCCCACATTATAACTGAATCAGATTTCCAGTTCTTCTGTTTTATTCTATCTCTATCTGTTAAATACCGGACGCCTTCTGTTGTCATTTGTGTGTTTATGAGACTATTTCATGTCTTCGGAGCTTTTCGGCCCGATTGAAAGAGGATATTCAGAATCCATAGTATGAATCATATTCTTCTTCGACCATATTCCCTGTTCTTATTATATAAGAATATCAAAAAAGCCCGGAAACATAACGTTTCCGGGCACTCTTTATAAATTTTATACAATACCCTGTGCTGTCATAGCCTCTGCAACCTTTAAGAATCCGGCAATATTAGCACCGGCAACATAGTTGCCTTCCATGCCATACTTCTTAGCTGCATCATCGAGGTTATGGAAGATATTAACCATGATTCCCTTAAGCTTGCTGTCTACTTCTTCAAAGGTCCAGCTCAATCTTTCTGAGTTCTGGCTCATCTCTAATGCGGAGGTAGCAACACCACCTGCATTGGAGGCCTTACCAGGCGCAAACAAAACACCATTCTCCTGAAGATATTCAGTAGCTTCCATCGTAGTAGGCATGTTCGCACCTTCTGCTACAGCAAATACGCCGTTTGCAACAAGTGTCTTTGCATCTTCAAGGTTCAGTTCGTTCTGTGTTGCACAAGGAAGAGCGATGTCAACCTTAACAGACCACTGGTTGGTTCCTTCTGCCTTCTTATCATGATACTGTGCGGACGGTCTTGCTGCTGCATACTCGGTAAGACGTGCGCGTTTTACTTCCTTAACTTCTCTCAGTAATTCTACATCAATTCCTTCCGGATCATAAATCCATCCGGTGGAATCCGAACAGGTAACAGGCTTAGCACCAAGCTGCTGTGCCTTCTGAATTGCGTAGATCGCAACATTACCTGCTCCGGAAACAGCAACAGTCTTTCCTGCAATGTCCTTGCCATTACACTTTAACATTTCTTCTACAAAGTATAATAAACCATATCCGGTAGCTTCTGTTCTTGCTAAAGATCCACCGTAGCTTAAGCCCTTACCGGTAAGTACTCCTTCATAAAGACCTGTCAGTCTCTTGTACTGACCATACATAAAGCCGATCTCTCTTGCTCCTGTACCGATATCACCTGCAGGAACGTCAGTGTCAGCTCCGATATATTTGTGAAGTTCAGTCATAAAGCTCTGGCAGAATGCCATTACTTCTCTGTCTGACTTGCCCTTAGGATCGAAATCAGAACCACCTTTACCACCACCAATAGGAAGTCCGGTTAATGAGTTCTTGAAGATCTGTTCAAAACCTAAGAATTTGATAATACCAAGGTTTACAGAAGGATGTAATCTTAAACCACCCTTGTAAGGTCCGATTGCACTGTTAAACTGTACACGATATGCATTATTAACCTGAACCTGTCCCTTATCATCTACCCAGGGAACGCGGAATAACAACTGTCTTTCAGGAGTAACGATTCTCTCTAATAAAGCATCCTTCTTGTACTTCTCCTCGTTTGCTTCAATAACAACTCTCAGAGATTCCAGTACCTCTTTTACTGCCTGATGGAATTCCGGCTGTGCAGGATTTTTCTCTACGACCATCTGATAAACTTCATCAACGTATGACATTGTCATGTCCTCCTTTAAATGTTTGTTGTAGCACGGTATCCTTGTATACAATCTATGCTATAGTACACCGCTTTCTCAATCTGTTGCTATTATATATCAGATTTTTTTTCCTTTCAAGCATTTTCTTACACTAAAGTGGTAAAAAATCGTGGTAAAATTTTGTGAAAAATATTCAAAAAATATCTCTGGTCAGTTGTAATAAATTTATAAATACTCTTTCAGCTTTTCAATGCTTTTTTCTTCAAAATCCATCAGTTCTTTAGCAATCTCCACGGAACGGTCACCTGCATTCTCACAATGATTCATTATCTTCCACATATCCGTCAATCCACGGTTCGTTCCCTGGATCAGAAGCTCTGCTACATGACTGGTGCTGGAATTGAGCATGGTATTCGCTTTAATTGCCCCACGCAGCATCATTTCCTGATATCCGGTTTCCTTGTAACACTCAGCCTTTCCCTGTAACAGCTCATTCGTTGCCCGATTGTAGATCTCCCCATATCTCATGCTGTCCTTCGTCACCTGTGCCGCTAATGTGTCATCATAAATTTTACTGCTGATGGAATCAATAGCCTGCATTGCCATCTGGGTATTTTTCTGAACCTCACGTAATATGTTCTTGTCATCACTTTTCATTTTCTTAAGACCCCTTTCCTGTCTAAATATGTTGGATTAGTGCATCCAACACTGCCATTCATAAACTACCAGACTGTTTAGACCTTTTCCGTAAAACAATTCACCAATACAGTTTTTATGTGCTTCTTATATACACAGTAAAATATGCATGGCAATGATTTCATGTGCATAGTAATAATTTCATGCACATGCCAATGATTTCATGTACATAGTAATAATTTCATGTACATGCCCATAGTTTCATATGCATAGTAATAATTTCATGTACATGCCCATAGTTTCATATGCATAGTAATAATTTCATGCACATGCCCATGGTTTCATATGCATAGTAACTCAAAAATGATCCACCGGACCATTTTCACATATGCATGACAACAAAGAAACAGAGTAAACAAATTCTGCCTATGCAGATTCATTTACTCTGTATCATTTCCATTCATTCCTGAATTATACCTGTAGTTTCTGTAATTTATGTAGATTCCAGACTTTCCTGATTAGTATCTTCCCTTTTTGGACTTTTTCCGCTTCTCTTGCTTCTTTATGTCCAATTCAGACCCTGTTTTCCTGCTTTCCTCTCTTTGCTTTCTTCTCTTTTGGACTTTTTCTGCTTCTCTCACTCCTTTATGTCCAATTCAGACCCTGTTTTCCTGCTTTCCTCTCTTTGCTTTCTTCTCTTTTGGACTTTTTCTGCTTCTCTCACTCCTTTATGTCCAATTCA
>ENA-UOJJ01001013-UOJJ01001013.1-human-gut-metagenome-genome-assembly--contig:-CS66-NODE-1013-length-44321-cov-9.439660_pt1 | contig 44321 bp, 43 predicted proteins | sample MGYA00242343_ERZ723890 | MGnify/ENA metagenome assembly ERZ723890
ATACATGTTTCTCGGCAGCACACCTGAACCAGTTCCCATATCCAAAACCCTTTGGAATTTACGATAAAAACCTAATTCATATATTTTATTATAAAATTCCTCAGGATAAATATCTCTGTACTTTGCATAATCTTCGGCAGCAAGTCCAAAATCAAAAGCATTTCCATTGTCAATTTTCTTCAAAATACCCTCCTATATTTTCATTGTCAGAGAAATTCTTTTTCTTTTAACGTCAACATCCATAACCCTGACCTTTACGATTTCTCCTACCTTGACAGCCTCCAGCGGATGCTTTATAAAGCGGTCGCATATCTGTGAAATGTGCACAAGACCGTCTTCGTGCACTCCGATATCAACAAACGCTCCAAAGTCTATAACATTTCTAACCGTTCCCACAAGCTCCATACCAGGCTTCAAATCCTTAATTTCCATAATATCGCCGCTTCTCATAAGCGGTGCAGGCAGCTCGTCACGGGGATCCCGTCCCGGTTTCTGCAATTCTTCAATTATATCCGTAAGAGTCGGCACACCGATTCCAAGTTTTTCACATACTGATTTTCTGCCCCTTTGATTAACTGTATCTTTGATTTTTCCCATTTCGGATGTACCAATATCAGTAAGCTTAAATCCGCACTGTTCCATAAGTCCTTTTGCAGCCTCATAGCTCTCTGGATGAACAGCTGTATTGTCCAGCGGATTTTTTCCGTCCCTTACCCTTAAAAATCCGGCGCACTGCTCAAATGCCTTTTTACCCAGCTTAGGCACTTTCAAAAGCTGTTTTCTATCGGTAAATGCACCGTTTTCTTCACGGTATGCAACAATATTTTTTGCAACAGACGCATTTATACCCGATATATATGAAAGCAGAGAATGAGAAGCGGTATTAAGATCAACGCCTACAGAATTCACACAATCCTCAACAACACCGCAAAGAGCCTCGTTCATCCTTGCTTTGGGCATATCGTGCTGATACTGCCCTACGCCGATAGCCTTGGGATCAATTTTTACAAGTTCTGCTAAAGGATCCTGTAAACGTCTTGCAATTGAAATTGCACCCCTAATAGATACGTCAAATTCCGGAAATTCCTCCGCTGCAAGCTTAGAAGCGGAGTAAACAGAAGCTCCTGCTTCACTGACAACCATATAACTTACCTTCTGCGGTATTTCATGAAGAATTTCAGCGATAAGTGCTTCGCTTTCCCTTGAAGCCGTACCATTACCGATAGCAATAGCAGTTACGCCGTTTTTCTCAATAATAGCTTTTATTTTGGCTTTTGCAGCATTGTCCTTATCCTTACGGAACGTAGGATATACTATCGCCGAATCAAGAACCTTACCCGTACTGTCAACAACTGCCATCTTACATCCATGAGAATAACCCGGGTCAAAGCCCAGAGTAATCTGATTTTTAACAGGCGGCTGTAAAAGCAGCTGTCTCAGATTAGAAGAAAATACTTTTATTGCTCCCTCAGCGGCTTTAGCAGTCAATTCCGACCTGATCTCACGTTCCACAGACGGCATTATAAGACGCTTACAGCTATCCTGTGCGGCAGTTTTAACAAGTTCTCCGCACCTGCTGTTATTTTTAACAAACATTTTTTCAGCAACAGAAAAACAAAATTCCTCGTCAATTACTACAGAAACCTTTAATGCTCCCTCTTTTTCACCTCTGTCAAGGGCAAGGATTCTGTGTCCGGCAACTCTGGATACGCCCTCGCTGAATTCATAATAATTCTGATATACTGTTTCTGCTTCCTCATCTGTTGCCCTGGATTCTATTTTTGCCGCTTTTTCATAAAGTGCTCTGATTTTCTTTCTGAGTTCCGCATTATCTGAAATGTCCTCCGCAATTATATCCATTGCGCCCTGCAATGCGGCGTCTGCCGTTTCAATTTCCTTTTCAGAATTTATATACTTTTCAGCTTCTGATTCCGGATCGCTGTCGATATTCTGTTCAATAATAAATTCTGCAAGGGGTTCAAGTCCCTTGTCACGGGCTACGCTTGCTCTGGTTTTTCTTTTGGGCTTGAACGGTCTGTATATATCCTCAACTTCAACAAGCGTTACCGCTTTTTCAAGTGCCGCTGAAATTTCTTCAGTCAGCTTACCCTGTTCTTCAATTGACGAACTTACTTCATTTTTTCTGTTTTCCAAATTACGCAGATATGAAAGTCTGTCATTCAGTTCTCTGAGCAGCTGGTCATCAAGTGAACCTGTCAGCTCTTTTCTATATCGTGCTATAAACGGTATTGTTTTGCCGTCATCAATAAGCGCTACAGTATTGTCAACCTGTTCCTGTCTTAATTTAAATTCTTCCGCTAATTTTTTATTAATGTCCATAATTTACTGCCTTTCAAAAAAGTATATTTTAATTTTAACATTTTTTTATTTATTTTTCAACTCAAAAAAGTCCCTTCCAGAAAATTACTTTCTGAAAGGGATTAAATTAAATAATTTCCTCTGTTTCACATTTTTTAGGTCTTGACATAAGTTTTCCCAAAGCCTCTTTAACATTGCCTTTATTAAAAAGTACGTTATTGAGCTGCTCGGTAATCGGCATGGAAACTCCTACTTTATTTGCAAGCTCAAGAGCCACTTTACAGCAATTATAGCCTTCAACCGTACCTACAAGCTTTACCGCCTCTTCGGGGCTTACTCCCTGACCGATAAGAATCCCCGCACGTCTGTTTCTGCTGTGCATACTGGTACATGTAACAATAAGGTCGCCTATTCCGGTAAGTCCTGCAAAGGTTGAGGCAGACGCTCCAAGGGCTACGCCAAGTCTTCCGATTTCAGTGATACCTCTTGTCATGAGAGCAGCTTTGGTATTGTCGCCGTAATTTAAACCGTCGCATATTCCGGCGCAGACCGCAATTATATTTTTTAGAGCTCCGCCTATTTCACAGCCTACCACATCACTATTTATATAAATTCTGAAAACATTACTGCTCATCGTATCCTGAATATAAGCCGCCGCTTCCAAATCTTCCGAAGCTGCCACCACGGTTGTTGGAATACCAAGAGCAACCTCCTCGGCATGAGACGGTCCGGAGAGAATTACAATAGGCGATTCCTTTACTTCTTCTCGGATAACATCGCTGATAAGCTTATGAGTACCGTTTTCCAGTCCTTTGCTGGTATTGACAACTACCATTTCTTCAGTTATAAAAGGTGATGCTTTTCTGACCACGTCTCTCACATAAGGAGACGGTATTCCAAGAAGAACAATGTCGCTGCCTATTACGCATGAAATATCTGCATTAAGCTCAATTGATTCAGGAATCTTTACTCCCGGCAGCTTTGACTTATGTTCTCCGTCGGCTTTTATATTATCAAGTTCTTTCTGAAATGCCGACCAGACTGTAACCTTATGACCGATACGGTTCAGCATAACAGCAAGAGACATTCCGAATCCTCCGGAACCCAGTATTGTTATCTTTGCCATATTTATTCCTCCTTTTTATGAAATGAAAATCTATTTTCAGTTCCATTTTTCAGTCTGGTAATATTGGTTCTGTGCATAAATATTACCAGTATACATATAGGCAGCGTTAATACTGCATAAACAACAGACAATTTTAAAGAAGTACCCTCAGCAAAATATTGCATTAAAAAAGTAATAAACGGACAGCAAATCGTAGCAATAATTGACGATAAAGAAACATATTTACTAAATGCCAGAATAACTGCAAAAATCAAAATTAATATTCCGAATACAATCGGATCGATTACCAAAAATACTGAAACTCCTACAAGTACGCCTTTACCGCCCTTAAATCCGTAATAAAGCGGAAAAATATGACCGATAACCGCAAAAAAACCGGCAATATAACCAATAAAATGTACGTCATTATCAGGTCCAAGTCCCACTCCTAACAAGCCGCATATAAGCTTACAGATAATAACAGCTATAATACCTTTAAGCAGATCTCCTATAAGAGTAAACGCTGCCGGAAGCTTGCCAAAGCATCTTAGTGTATTGGTAAGTCCGGCATTAAAGCTGCCGAACTTTCTGATATCCTCACCCTTCAAAAGCTTTACTACTATAATCGAAGAATTACAGCTGCCCAAAAGATATGAAACTACTGCTGAAAATACAACTGCCATAAGAATCTGTAAAACCATTATTTGTCTCCTCGTTCCCTTACTACAAATCTTACAGGCGTACCGGAAAGTCCGAATGTGCCTCTTATCTGATTTTCAAGATAACGCTGATATGAAAAGTGGAATAAATCAGAACGATTTACAAAAGTTACAAATGTAGGCGGTTTAGTAGACGCCTGCGTCATATAATAAATTTTCAGTCTTCTGCCTTTATCCGAAGGCGGCTGTACTCTTGTAGTAGCATATGCAAGAACATCGTTTAGCATACCTGTTGAAATTCTCATACAATTCTGCTCATTGACATATTTTATCATCTCAAACAGCTTGTTCACTCTCTGTCCGGTTTTAGCAGAAATAAAAACAAAAGGAACATATGACATAAAGCTAAAGTCATTTTCCAATTTCGTCTGAAATTCCTTCATTGTATTATCGCCTTTTTCAATTGCATCCCATTTATTTACAGCAATTATTGACGCTTTTCCCTGTTCATGAGCATAACCGGCAATTTTTGAATCCTGTTCAGTAAATCCCACTTCAGCATCAATGACGATAACGCATACGTCAGCTCTGTCAACAGCCATATATGCACGTAGCACACTGTAATGTTCTATTCTTTCATTTACCTTTGATTTTTTTCTGATTCCTGCCGTATCAATAAATACAAATTTACCTTCATCATTTTCAATGACAGTATCCGTTGCGTCACGGGTAGTACCGGCAATATTTGAAACGATTACCCGTTCTTCACCTGCTATTTTATTTATCAAAGAAGACTTACCCACATTCGGTTTTCCTATAATAGCAACCTTAATATAATCCTCTTCGTAATCCTCTGTTTTATCATCAGGAAAATATTTAAATATTTCATCAAGAAGATCTCCTGTTCCGTGACCATGCTGAGAAGAGATCGGAAAAGGATCTCCAAGACCAAGATTATAAAACTCATATATTTCAACAGGAGTTTCACCGATAGTATCACATTTGTTTACTGCAAGCACCACAGGTTTCCCGCTTTTTTGAAGCATTAAAGCAACCTCATGATCAGTTGAAGTCACTCCGCACCTGACATCCGTTACCAGAACAATAACATCAGCTCTTTCAATAGCAAGCTCTGCCTGACGTCTCATCTGGGACAGGATAATATCGTCGGACGCCGGTTCAATACCTCCGGTATCGACTACCATAAATTCTCTTGCACGCCACTCGCATTTTGAATAAATTCTATCTCTAGTAACGCCGGGAGTATCCTCAACTATAGAAATCCGCTGACCTACCAATTTATTAAACAGTGTTGATTTTCCGACATTTGGACGTCCAACCACTGCAACTACAGGCAATGACATTTAAACATCCCCTTTCTTTATTTAGTTTTAACATAAAAAATCTTATATAAACGGAAAGGAGAGGAAGATTGCTCCTCCTCTCCTCCTCTCAAGCATTATTCGGCATCCATTTTGATAACCTCAACGCCCTTGTAGAATCCACAATTCTTACAAACCTTATGCGGAGTCTTTAATTCACCGCAGTTATCGCATCTGCTGAACGCAGGTGCATCCAGCTTCCAAACAGCAGAACGTCTTTTATCACGTCTAGCCTTGGAAGTTTTTCTCTTTGGTACAGCCATTCCGGCACCTCCTTACAGCTTTGCTTCAACAAAGCTCAGTTTTTTTGGCAATTACACTCGGATTCGTTCAAGTCACAGCCGCACACAGGGCAAAGTCCCATGCAATCATCACTGCAAAGCAGTTTAGTTGGCAGTTCAAGAAGCAAGTCCGAAAGAGCAATCTCATTTACATCGACCCTATAATTTTCCGCAACAATATACTCATCGTTGTCAGAATTTAAGGCACTGACAATTACATGCTTAAATTCATAGAAATAATCCCTTTTCAATTCTTTCAAGCATCTGTCACAGACGATATTTAATGTAAACTTTACGGAATAATCCATATGAACAACGTCAGCACGATTATAAAAGCTTCCGGAAACTGTTACAGATCCTGCAAAATCATAGCCGCATGACTGTTCCAATTCGGTAAGAGGAATTTCAAACTCAAATTCCTTACGCTCTCCGATTATATTAAAAACCTGACGTAAATCCGCTGTCATAAATTTACTCCCTTACAAGCATCACAAATTCTATTATATACAAAACGTCGCTTATTGTCAATACTTTTTTTATTAATCGGCAAATTTTGTAACACTTGCAGGCAGTTCTTCATTATCAGCTGAAACTGTGAAAATAACCTGTGTGTCATCGCCTGTAAGCTTGTCCAGCTTATCAAGCATAATGCCGAATTCATCAAAATCAGTACCGCCGATTTTAAGAATTGAATCAACAAAGATTTCCTTGATATCGTAATTTCCTGCGAGCATTCCGGCAACAAAACCATAGAATGAATCGTAACCTGAAACATTAAAACGTTCTGCATCAACAAGTCTTACCTTATAGCTGATGTCATAAGTAAGCTTAGCTCCCTTTTCAATACAGATTAGATCGCCGTTTGTTGACTTAACTGCATCATTGATCATATCGATAAGAACTTTTGTTTTACCTGTACCCTTTTTGCCTGTTATTAACTTAATCATTTATAACTCCTTCCGTCATACGCATGACATAAATATTGCTGCATTGTATAATGCGTTTTATTGCAGGACCTTAAATCAGGTCACAGCATTCTTAAATGAATATCCTCAAGGACACTCATATAAGTGTTTTTTAATTATCTCAGCTTAGCCTCCAGTGCCTCTTTCTGATCTTCATAACCCGGCTTGCCGAGAAGTGCAAACATATTGGATTTATAGCTTTCAACGCCCGGCTGATTAAACGGATTTACTCCCATAACATATCCTGATACTGCACAAGCCTTTTCAAAGAAATAAATCATATATCCGAGATTTTCTTCATCTATCTTGTCAAGCTCCAGAATAATATTAGGAACGCCGCCTTCTGTATGAGCTAATACAGTACCTTCAAAAGCCTTTCTGTTTACTACTGACATATTCTGATTTGTCAGGAAATTCAAACCGTCAATATTTTCAGCATCGTCTTCAAGGAAAAGATCCTGCTTAGGATTTTTAATATCAATAACAGTTTCAAACATAATTCTGGAACCGTCCTGAATAAACTGACCCATTGAATGCAAATCTGTTGAGAATACAACTGAATCCGGTAAAATACCCTTGTTATCCTTACCTTCACTTTCACCAAAGAGCTGCTTATACCATTCTAACATCATGCAGAATGCAGGATCATATGAAACCATAAGCTCAACTGCTTTACCCTTACGATAAAGAATATTTCTAAGAGCCGCATATTTATAACAATCGTTATTGTCAAAATCAGCTGAAAAATCTTCTCTTGCCTGTGCTGCACCCTTCATAAGTCCGTCAATATCACAGCCTGCAACTGCAATTGGAAGAAGTCCTACTGCTGTAAGCACTGAATAACGTCCGCCTACATCATCAGGAATAACAAATGTTTCATATCCTTCGGCATCGGCAAGATTTTTAAGTGTTCCCCTCGCCTTGTCTGTGGTACAGAAAATTCTTTCCTTTGCTCCATCACGTCCATACTTGTCTTCAACAAGCTTTTTGAAGATTCTGAAAGCAAGTGCAGGTTCGGTAGTTGTACCGGATTTTGATATAACATTTACCGCAATATCCCTACCCTCACAAATAGAAAGAATTTCCTGAAGGTATGTCGGATTAATATTGTTGCCGACATAATAAATATCAGGAGTATCTTTTTTCATATTATTATAGAATGGAGATTTCAGCAGTTCAATAGCTGCTCTGGCTCCAAGATAAGAACCGCCGATACCGATTACAATAAGAACATCGGCTGTTTTCTTAATCTTTTCAGCGGCAGCCTTAATTCTGGAAAATTCTTCCTTATCGTAATCTACCGGCAGATCAAGCCAGCCAAGAAAATCATTGCCAAGACCTGTTCTGTCATGCAGAACCTTAGCCGCAGTTTCCACCTGAGCCTTGATACCGCTCATTTCATCTTCGTTAACAAATTTCTGAACATATTTGCCGTTCAACTTCAAAGACATTTCAGTTTCCTCCAGTCAATAATAAGCATAATTAAAATTTTTCTCAATATATTCTTACCCTTATCATTTTACTATATTTCCTTTTTATTTTCAAGACATAACTTCATTATTGTTTATTACTTACAATTATCAAGCGATTTATTTATACATAATGTACAAATATTTTTTCAATGCTATTGAAAAGGTCATACATTCAACTGATTCCGAAGCAATAAGATTGGTTTCATAAAGCAATGCGTCTCCGTTGTAAAAGCCTACCGTACCAATTTTCTGACCTTTTTTTACAGGTGCTTCAACATATTCCGGTATAAAAATAACAGAACTTAACTCATCGCCGCTTTTAGGAACGACCAAGCCCGTCAGATCCTCTGCTTCAATTTCAACAGCATCGTCAACGCCATGATGAACTGAAAGCGGCTTTAAAAATTCATTTGAGAACGCCGGAGTAGTTACCTTATACGAAGAAAATCCTGCCGCTAAAAGCGATTTCCCCACAGCAAATCTTTCATCCTTGTCCGAACATCCCATAACAACTGATATATATACCTGACCGTCCCTTTCTGCCGCAAGTGATAAAGTATATCCTGATTCCTCAGAATGCCCCGCCTTAACTCCCAGAATACCTTCATATGTTCTCACCAGTCTGTTTTCATTTACAAGTTCTGTCTGACCGTTTCGTACACTATCCATCCAGGAAGTCATATAATTTTTAAGAAAATCATGCTTTAAAAGTTCACGTGTAAGCAAAGCTGTGTCATAGGCGGTAGAATACTGCCCCTGCGCATCATACCCAGCACAGTTTTTAAATACAGTATCTCTCATCCCCAGTTCAAATGCTCTGGCATTCATCATGCCGACAAATTCATTTTCATCTCCGCCGATCTCTTCCGCCAGCACCATTGACGCATCATTTGCATTTCCGATTATAACGGCTTTAAGCAATTCGTCAACAGTTATTGTTTCTCCTTGCATAAGCCATACTACCGCTCCCTGCTGTTGATTTGCATTAGCGCTGGCTGTAAGCTTTGTATCAACCGACATCTTACCGCATTCAATTTCCTCAGCTGTAAGAAGAACAGTCATAAGCTTGTTAAGCGTACCCTGAGGAACACGTTTATAGCCATTTTCCTCACTTATTACAGTCCCTGTGGAAGCTTCCATAAGCAGAGTACACTGTACATAGTTCTTGGTTTCTTCCTCTGCAAAGCAAGTACAGGGAGTAATAATAAATAAAAGCGCAGATATACACAATGATATGATTTTTTTCATAACAACTCTCCCAAAAAAGTATTATTATGGAAATTATATGCAAATATTTTAAAAAAAATTAAAGCCGTCAGTTCTTTTACCGACGGCTTTTACTATCTGCGCTTAAAAGCAAATTCCACAATATTACTTTACTATTATTTTACAATATATTTTTCAATATCCTTTGCAAAATCACCGGGTTCATCTGTATGAGCCTTAAGTTCGATAGGCTTTGAAAGATCAAGACTGAAAATACCCATAATTGACTTTGCATCTACAGCATATCTGCCTGAAATCAAATCAACGTCAAAGTCATATCTCATTACCATGTTCACAAAATCTTTTACATCATTGATTGCTGCCAGAGAAATCTTATAAGTTACCATAATTATACCTCCTAAATTACAAGCAATTACTTCATGCGGAATTTTTATAATTTCTTTCCGCTGTATAAATAATACCACTCTTAAAAAATAAAGTCAATACAATTGAAATATTTTCGTAAATTTAGTATAATGAATAAGCTGACATTCAGTCTGTTTTTATTCACCTTGATTATTTTGTAATGTCTGCACAATATACATTGTTTAAATTTGTTAAACATAAACACATTATTTAACGAAAGGTAAAAAATATGAATGCTCATTTTATCAGCTTCGGCTGTAAAGTAAATCAATATGAAACCGAAAGCATTAAAGAAATCTTTATATCGGAAAATTACGATATTTCGGATACTCCTGCCGATGCCGACGTAATCATAATTAATTCCTGTACTGTAACCTCCTCGGGAGACAGCAAATCGATTCATACTTTAAAACGTATAAGAAAATTGAATCCGGATGCCGTTATAGTTCTTACCGGCTGTCTGCCTCAGGCTTCTCCGGAAATAGCTGATAAGCTTCCGGAAGCAGATATAGTAACCGGTACAAAAAACAGAAATAAAATTCCGGAGCTTGTAAAACGGCACATTGAAAAAAGAGAGCAGATTGTTCAAATTGCAAATTACGGTAAATGCGATGATTTTGAAAATATCAAATGCAGCGAATTTAAAAATAAAACAAGAGCATTTGTCAAAATACAGGACGGCTGTAATCAATTTTGCAGCTACTGCATTATTCCTTATGCACGAGGAAGATGCCGTTCTAAACCTATTGAAACCTTAAAAGAAGAAATAAAAGAACTAGCTGCAAACGGTCATAAGGAAATTGTTCTTGTGGGAATCAATCTTGCCTTTTACGGAAAAGAATTTGACCTCTGCCTAGCAGATGCAGTTGAAGTATGCTGTAAAATAAAAGGCGTAGAACGTGTAAGGCTCGGCTCTCTTGAACCGGAAATCATTACTGACAGCGACCTTGAACGTCTGTCAAAGCTTCCTCAATTCTGTCCTCATTTTCATTTATCTCTACAAAGCGGCTGTGACAAAACGCTGAAAAATATGAACCGTCATTATAATTGTGAACAATACTACGACCTTGTATGCAGAATAAGAAAATATTTTAGCAATGCGTCATTTACCACCGATATAATGGTCGGTTTTCCGGACGAAACCGATAAAGATTTTGAAGAATCTTTGAAATTTGCAGAAAAAATAGGATTTTCAAAAATACATGTTTTTCCATATTCTGTAAGACCGGGCACAAAAGCCGCAGAAATGAAAAATCAGGTTTCCGAAAATATCAAAGCTCAAAGAGCTAAAATAATGAAATCAGCCGGATCACAGCTAACGGAAAGATTTATGAAAACGCAAGTCGGAATGACAGTTCCGGTACTTTTTGAGCGTGAAAGCTCTCCCGAATTTCACCAAGGATTTACACCAAATTACACATTAATAAAAATTCCGGCAAAAAAATCCGAAAAAAGTTTGCGCAGAATGATTTTTTATGTTAAAATAGTAGAAAGTAAAAAAGACTGTTGTATAGGTGAATTGGTTTAATTAAATCTACCGACAGTCTGAAACGGTATTTTCCGCAAGTATACCGTTTAAATATATACAATACACTTTAATTGCGGAGAATGGAGCATAATATGTCTGTATTCCGAATTTATGTTGAAAAGAAACCTGAATATGCTGTTGAAGCAAAATCTGTTTTAAACGATATTCAGACAGCTCTTCGTCTGAATATTTCAGGAGTCAGGATTTTAAACCGTTACGATGCTGACAAACTCAGCCGTGAGGACTTTGAAATGTCCGTAAACACTGTATTTTCAGAGCCTGCCGTAGACGTTACTTATTCTGAACTGCCTGTTCTTATAAATAATGAAAGAATATTTGCAGTTGAATTTCTGCCGGGACAGTTTGATCAACGTGCAGACAGCTGTGAGCAGTGCATACAGATACTTACACAAAAAGACCGCTGCCGTGTCAAAAACACAAAAATATATATTATTGAAGGCAGTCTTACAGACGATGAATTCACCAGACTTAAATCCTATCTTATCAACCCAGTTGAAAGCCGTGAAGCTTCTCTGGATATTGTAAAAACACTTGATACAGATTATGAGATTCCTGAAAAGGTCGAAATCCTTGAAAACTTTATTAGACTTAATGACAAAGGACTGAATGCATTTATCAAGGAATTCGGTCTGGCAATGGATTTTGATGATATTAAGTTCTGTCAGTCATATTTCAAGGATACTGAAAAGCGTGATCCTACAATTACGGAAATCAGAATGATCGATACCTACTGGTCTGATCACTGCCGTCATACAACTTTTTCTACAAATATTGAAAACGTGGATATTGAAACTCCTTATATTAAGGAAACTTATGATGAATATCTCGAAATTCGTTCTGAACTTGGAAGAGAAGAAAAACCTGTAACACTTATGGACATGGCTACTCTTGCCGTTAAAAAGCTTAAGGCTGACGGTAAGCTAAACGATCTTGACGAAAGTGAAGAAATCAATGCATGCTCCGTTAAAATAAAAGTAAATACTGAAAACGGTGAAGAAGACTGGATTCTGATGTTCAAAAATGAAACTCATAATCACCCTACCGAAATCGAACCGTTCGGCGGTGCAGCTACTTGCTTGGGCGGAGCGATCCGTGATCCGCTGTCAGGACGTTCTTACGTATATCAGGCAATGAGAGTAACAGGTGCGGCAAATCCTCTTGTTCCCGTTGAAGACACTATTTCCGGTAAGCTTCCTCAGAGAAAAATCACTTTGGGCGCTGCAAACGGTTATAGTTCATACGGTAATCAGATCGGTCTTGCTACAGGACATGTATCTGAAATCTATCACCCGGGATATGTTGCCAAAAGACTTGAGATCGGCGCTGTTGTAGGTGCGGCTCCTGCTGAAAATATCAGACGTGAAGCGCCTGCTCCGGGAGATGTTGTAGTTCTGCTGGGCGGTAAAACAGGTCGTGACGGATGCGGAGGCGCAACAGGCTCTTCAAAATCTCATACTCTTGAATCCCTTGAACACTGCGGAGCTGAAGTACAAAAAGGTAATCCTCCTGAAGAAAGAAAACTACAGAGACTTTTCAGAAATCCTGACGTTACAAAAATGATCAAACGCTGTAACGATTTCGGTGCAGGCGGTGTATCTGTGGCAATAGGCGAGCTGACCGACGGTCTTGTAATCGACCTCAATGCCGTTCCGAAAAAGTATGAAGGACTGGACGGTACAGAAATTGCAATCAGCGAATCACAGGAAAGAATGGCTGTTGTAATCGCTAAGGAAGACGTTGAAAGATTCTTAAATGAAGCACACAAAGAAAATCTTGAAGCTACAGTCGTTGCAGACGTTATGGAAGAACCACGTCTTAAAATGAATTGGAACGGCGTTACAATCGTTGATCTTTCAAGAGAATTTTTAAACTCCAACGGTGCACCTAAATATACAGATATTAAAATCAAAAAGCCTGACATCAAAGTTCTCAATACTTATACGGACAATCCTGAAGGCTGGGACGCTCTTATGGCTAACCTTAATGTGTGCTCACAGAAAGGATTGGTTGAAAAGTTCGACTCTACAATCGGCGCTTCAACTGTGCTTATGCCTTTTGGCGGAAAATATCAGCTTACACCAACTCAGGCTATGGCTGCAAAAATTCCTGTACTCAAGGGTCAGACAGATACATGTTCGATTATGGGCTGGGGATACAACCCATTTATCAGTGAAAAAAGTCCATATCACGGAGCAATGCTTGCTGTTGTTGAATCAATTGCCAAAGTCGTTGCCGCAGGCGGTAAATATGAACACTGTTGGCTGACATTCCAGGAATATTTTGAAAGAACTCAGAACAATCCGGAACGTTGGGGTAAGCCTATGGCAGCGCTCCTTGGTGCATTCAAGGCTCAGCTGGAAATGGGATGCGGAGCTATCGGCGGCAAGGACTCCATGTCCGGTACATTTGAAAACATAGACGTTCCTCCCACTCTGGTTTCCTTTGCTGTTTCCACTGCTTCAAGCAGAAAAATCGTTTCACCTGAATTTAAGGATACTGATAGTACAGTAATCATGATAAAGCCTGATTACGACGAAAACAGTCTGCCGGTATTTGAAAGCGTAAAGAACTGCTTTACTTATGTTGAAGACATGATTGAAAACGGCAGAGCAAAATCAGTCTGGACTGTTTCAGGCGGCGGTGTTGCCGAAGGTATCGCTAAAATGTGTTTCGGTAACAGGATCGGTTTCGCATTTGAAAACAGACTTTCTGAAGAAGAACTGTTCCTGCCTCACTATGGCTCATTCATTATTGAAATTGACGGCGAAGCACTGGAAAATGAAATTGTTCTGGGTAAAACAAAACAAGAATATAATATCTTTACAAAGAGCTATACTCTTTCTCTTGACTCACTCCAGAAAACATGGGAAAACAAACTTGAACCTGTATTCCCTTGCAGAATAAAAACTACTCTTTCGGCAGTTGAAGCTTATGAGTTCAATGCTGCTAAACGTGCATTCCCATCAATTAAAACTGCTGTTCCTAAGGTATTTATTCCGGTATTCCCTGGTACTAACTGTGAATACGATACCGCAAGAGCATTTGAACGTGCCGGAGCTGAAGCACAGATAATGGTAGTCAAGAATCTCAGCGCTTCTGATATTGAAGATTCAATTGAAGAAGCTGCAAAAATCATTAAACAGTCACAAATTATTATGATTCCCGGAGGATTCAGCGGCGGAGACGAACCTGACGGAAGCGGTAAATTTATTACTGCATTTTTCAGAAATCCAAAGGTTAAAGACGCCGTACATGAACTTCTCAAAACCAGAGACGGTCTTATGCTGGGTATCTGTAACGGATTCCAGGCTCTTATCAAGCTGGGTCTTGTTCCTTACGGTGAAATTACCGATATGACCAACGAATCCCCTACCCTTACTTTCAATACCATTGCAAGACACCAGTCAATGATGGTAAATACCAGAATTGCGTCTAACAAATCTCCATGGCTTGCAAACAGTAATGTAGGCGATATTCATGCTATCCCGATCTCACACGGCGAAGGAAGATTTGTAGCTCCTCAATCTTTGATAGTACAGCTTGCAAACAACGGTCAAATAGCAACACAATATGTTGATCTGAACGGAAAACCGTCAATGGATATCAGATTTAATCCTAATACTTCCATGGAAGCTATCGAGGGTATTACATCTCCGGATGGGCGTATACTCGGTAAAATGGGGCACAGTGAACGTATCGGATTTGATGTATGCAAAAATGTTACAGGCATCAAGGATCAGGGAATTTTTGAAAACGGTGTAAGATACTTTAAATAATTAAAATTTACGGCTGTACAGAAATTCTGTACAGCCGTTTTTATGTTTACATGCATAATACAAAAATGTTATAATAAATTAGTTCCGCCGAATATAATTTAAAATATACGTATAAAAGTAATATTAGATCTCACCCTATAAATTCACGAATCAAAGAATCTGACGGTACTTCCTTTTCACTGACAGGAAGTAATATATTAAAAAATTCAATAATATTATTATAATAATGATTATTGCGTAATATCTGCTCTGCCTCTGACAGCTTTCTATAAAGAAAGCTTTTATAAACCGACACTTCGTAAGACATAAACGTATCTATCTGAAAATCAGCACGATGTTTAAACGGAAAAATATATTTATCTTCTCCCTCCGATACGCTTTCAAAATAAGAAAAAATTGATTCCAGATTCCTTCCTCTGAAAAGACTGTCTCTGCAAAGCCGCCTTATAAGCCGTATGATGCGAGGATGAAGAATCTTGTTGTTACGGTCTTTCAGTCTTGTACGTACGCTTATATAAATACAGGTCGCAAAATTGTTTTCACCGGTCACAAGAGGGTTCAGCGCATGAATCCCTTCAATGATTACTAAAGAATCCGCCTCTCTTTTAAACGGAACATAACTGCTGCGCGACTGTTTTTTAAAATCGAATACCGGCATCATAAATTCTTTGCCTTCATTCATAAGCACCAGATGCTCTTGAAGCAGTTTTAAATCTGTACATAACGGAGACTCCAGATCTATATTGCCATTTTTATCTCTTGGCATATCCGGCGAAGTATTTGAACGAAAATAATTGTCAAGTGAAATAACATTGCTGTCACAGTTATAATTCTTTTTTAAAATTCTGGACATTTCATTTGCAGCTGAAGTTTTTCCCGAACCCGAAGGACCGGAAATTAAAATAACAGGATGAGTATTGCGTTTTTTCGATATTTCTCCACACACATTATTAAGTTGACAATAATAATTTCCTTCCGAATCATTTACAAGCTTACGGGGATTTTCAGTTATAATCCTATTGAGAGAATCTGTTTTAACGTATTTCATAACATAAACCTTTCAGTAAATTTAATGCATTTATATTATACTATATTCGGAAAAATTTATCAATGTTCTATATAATGAAAAACGATTTGATTTTTTTGTCGAACATACACAAAACTCAACCTTGAATTTACAGGAATTTTCACAAATAAATAAATATAATTTATAAAACTATGTACTTTTGTCAAAAAAAATGATATAATAAATTTTTAAGAATGATTATTCATTCGTTTACTCGGAAAGGATGTATAAAATGTTTTTTCAAAAAGACGCTGAAACAATGTCAAGAAAACAAATTGAAGAAATTCAGCTTAACAGACTAAAATGGCTGGTGGATTATTGCTGTAAAAACATACCGTTTTATCACGACAGACTTGAAAAAGCAGGAGTAACTGCTGAAAAAATAAAAACTCTGGACGATATACAGTACATACCATACACAACCAAGGACGATATACGTGATAATTATCCTTTTGGTCTCTTTGGACAGCCAATAAAAAATATCGTAAGAATTCATGCTTCAAGCGGTACTACAGGAAAACCGACTGTAGTCGGATATACAAAAAACGATCTTGACAACTGGAGCGACTGTATGGCAAGACTTTGCATGGCAGCAGGCGCAACTGATGAAGATATAGTTCAGATTGCCTTTGGATACGGACTTTTTACGGGTGCTCTGGGTCTTCATTACGGACTTGAAAAAATCGGAGCCACAGTTGTCCCCACATCAAGCGGCAATACTGAAAAACAAATTATGCTGATGCAGGATTTTCAAACTACCGCATTGGTTGCTACACCGTCATATGCACAGTTTATCGGTGAAACAGCAAAGGAAATGGGCGTAATAGACAATCTGAATTTAAAGCTCGGCTTGTTTGGTTCAGAAGGCTGTACGGAAGAAATGAGAAATCAGGTAGAAAAAACTCTCGGACTGTTCGCTACAGACAATTATGGCATGAGTGAGCTTATGGGTCCCGGGGTCTCAGGTGAATGTCATTTAAGATGCGGTATGCATATTAATGAAGATCATTTCATTTCCGAAATTATTGATCCGACCACTCTTGAAGTTCTGCCAAGGGGTTCACAGGGAGAACTTGTTGTAACAACCCTTACAAAAGAAGGCATTCCTATGCTCAGATACCGTACTAAGGATATTACTAAAATTGACTATGAACCGTGCAAATGCGGCAGAACTTTTGCAAGGATGGCTAAAATTATGGGCAGAACCGATGATATGCTTAAGATCAGAGGAGTTAATGTTTTTCCGTCTCAGATTGAAAGCGTACTTATGGGATTTGATCAGATTGCTCCCCATTATCAGCTAGTGATTACAAGAGAAAATTTCTCTGACCGTCTTGAGGTCAAGGTTGAACTAGCTGATGGATCGCTCCTCGAAAATTATGCCGGACTTGAACAGCTGCGTAATTTAATTCACCATAATCTTAAAACAGTTCTCGGAATTGATACTAAGGTTTCACTGGTAGAACATAAGTCGCTGGAAAGATTCCAGGGTAAAGCAAAAAGAATAATTGATCTGAGAAAACAATAATGAAAGAACTTCTTATTACCGATCTGGACGGAACACTGCTCGACTCAAACGGCAAACTATCTGATACTTCCGCAGAAATAATAAATCAATTTATTTCAACAGGCGGAGCGTTTACATTTGCTACTGCCCGCACTGCTTCATCGGCAGTAAAAATAACTGAAAAAATAAACATAAATACTCCTTGTATTCTTATGAACGGCGTTAGCATTTACGATATACAAAAGAAAAAATATATAAAAAATGAGTATATAAATAACGGCACTGCTGTAACTGTGGCTGCTATTTTTAAGCAGTGTAATATAAAGCCGTTTATGTATAAAATTAAAAACAACAGACTTTTTGCATTATATACGGGATTTGAAAACAAGCAAATGTATGAATTTTTTCTTTTAAGACGTGACAAATATGACAAGCCCTTTATAAAATGTTCTGATTTTGCATGTGAAGCTGATGAAAGCGTTGTTTATTTTACAACTCTGGGAGAGTATGAAAGTCTTGCACCAGTAAAAAGCCTCCTTGATAAAATCGATAATATTAGTAGTGCATTTTACAAGGACGTTTACAATAAAGGACTATGGTTTCTGGAAGTTTTCTCAAACCGTGCCTCAAAATCAAATGGCATAAAGTTTTTAAAGAAATACGGCACATTTGATTATGTGACATGCTTTGGAGACAATCTAAATGATCTTCCTATGTTTCACATATGCGATAAATGTATTGCGGTAGGAAATGCAAAGGAAGAAGTAAAATCTGCTGCTGATGAGGTTATAGACTGTAATAATGCGGATTCAGTGGCTTTCTGGATAAAGAAAAATTATATGAAAGGATTTGAATAAATGAACAAATTAATGCTTGGCAATGAAGCCTTTGCAAGAGGTTTGTATGAAGGAGGATGTCAGCTGATTTCCAGCTATCCGGGTACTCCTTCAACAGAAATTACAGAATTCGGTGCAAAATACGAAGAAATGTACGCAGAATGGGCGCCTAATGAAAAAGTGGCAATGGAAACTGCACTTGGTGCTTCGATTGCAGGTGCAAGAAGCTTCTGCGGTATGAAGCATGTAGGACTCAATGTTGCAGCAGATCCTCTTTATACTGCTGCATATACAGGTGTTACAGGCGGTATGGTCATCGCCGTGGCAGACGATCCGGGCATGCATTCCTCGCAAAACGAACAGGATAGTCGCCATCACGCTATTGCGTCAAAGGTTCTTATGGTAGAGCCTTCCGACTCGGCTGAGTGTAAGGATTTTGTAAAGGAATCATTCGAGCTTTCTGAAAAATATGATACTCCTGTTATCGTAAGACTTTCTACAAGAGTTTCTCATTCACAAAGTTCTGTTGAATTATGTGAAAGAGAAAATGCTGAAACAAAACCTTATGTAAAAAATCCTCAGAAATATGTTATGATGCCGGCATTTGCAAAGGCAAGACATGTATTTGTTGAAGAAAGAACAAAAAAACTTATTGAGTATGCTGAAACTTCTACTTTAAATAAAATAGAATTAAACGGCGGAAAAATCGGCGTTATTACAAGCGGTATTGCCTACCAGTATGCAAAAGAAGCACTGGGCGATGATGTTTCATATCTCAAGCTTGGTGTTGTAAATCCTCTTCCAGTTAATCTGATTAAAAATTTTGCAGAAAAGTTTGAAACGATTTATGTAATAGAAGAGCTTGACGATATTATTGAAACTCACTGCAAAAAGCTTGGCATCAACGTTATCGGAAAAGAACTTTTCGGATTTATCGGAGAGCTTTCACAGTCAATTATTGCTGAAAAAATAATCGGCAAGAAAAACGACTATATTGATTTTTCAGAATCTGTACCTGTAAGACCTCCTGTTATGTGCGCTGGATGTCCTCACAGAGGTTTGTTTTATGTGCTGGCAAAAAATAAAATTACAGTTTCAGGCGATATCGGCTGCTATACTTTAGGAGCTGCTGCACCGCTTAATTCCATGGACTCTACTATTTGTATGGGCGCTTCTATTTCAGCTCTGCATGGTATGAACAAGATAATGGGGTCTGACGGCGAAAAGAAAAATGTAGCTGTAATCGGTGACTCTACATTTATTCACAGCGGCGTTACAGGTCTGATAAACATTGCTTACAATGCAACTAATTCAACTGTTATTATTCTGGATAATTCCATAACAGGTATGACAGGTCACCAGCAAAATCCTACAACAGGTTACAACTTAAAAGGTGATCCTGCCTCAAAAGTATCCCTTGAAGCTCTTTGTAAGGCTGTCGGCATTAACAGGGTAAGAGTTGTTGATCCTTATAATATGAAGGAAACAGAAGAAGCAGTACTGGAAGAGCTTTCAGCTGAAGAACCGTCGGTAGTAATATCCAGACGTCCGTGTGCATTGCTCAAATACGTAAAACACAAACCTGCACTGAAGGTTAATACAGATAAATGTAAATCATGTAAGATGTGCCTGAAAATTGGATGTCCTGCCATTTCAATAAAAAATAATGGTGCGGAAATTGACAAAACTTTATGCGTAGGCTGTGGAATCTGTACCGAAATGTGTAAATGTGACGCTATCACAGATTAACTTCAGGGAGGTTTTAAAATAAATGGAAACAAAATCAATTATGATTGTCGGAGTCGGCGGTCAAGGAAGTCTGCTTGCATCAAGAATTATCGGAAATGTTCTGCTGTCACAGGGATTTGATGTGAAGGTCAGCGAGGTTCACGGAATGTCTCAGAGAGGAGGTTCTGTTGTTACATACGTAAAGTACGGCGATAAGGTTTATTCTCCTGTAATTGAAAAAGGTGAAGCTGATATTATAGTTTCATTTGAACTGCTGGAAGCAGCAAGATGGATCTCATATCTAAAAAAAGGAGGTCATTTGATTACTTCTACACAAACTCTCGACCCTATGCCAGTAATTACTGGAGCAGCAAAGTATCCTGAAAATATTATAGAAAAAATAAAAAATCTGGGCATTGATATTATAGCCGCAGACGCATTGGCTCTTGCTGAAGAAGCAGGTAATGCTAAAGCTTCAAACGTTGTTCTTATGGGACTCATTGCATCAAAGATGAGTTTTGATGAAAGTGTATGGAAAGAAGCAATAAAAAACTGTGTTCCCGAAAAGTTTCTTGAACTCAATCTAAAAGCATTTGATCTAGGAAAAAATATATAAGGAGCTTTACCAATGGAAAGATACTGGAATGAAAACATGGAGTGCGCTACAAAAGATGAAATGAAAGCGCTGCAAAGCTTCAGACTTTCTCAGACAGTGAGAAAGGTTTACAATAATGTCCCCTATTACCGTGAAAGAATGGAAAAAGCAGGAGTAACGCCCGATGATATTCACAGTGTTGAGGACTTGAAAAAATTACCATTTACTATGAAACAGGATCTGAGAGATACCTACCCGTACGGTTTATTTGCCGTTCCTATGGAAGACGTTGTAAGAGTTCATGCTTCAAGCGGTACAACTGGAAAACAAATTGTCGTGGGATATACTCAGAATGACCTTGACGTGTGGTCGGAATGCTGTGCAAGAGCACTGACGGCAGCAGGCGCAACAAATAAAGATTTTATGCATGTTTCTTACGGATATGGACTTTTTACCGGCGGTCTGGGACTTCATGGAGGAGCTGAAAAGGTAGGAATGACCGTCATTCCTGTTTCTACAGGCAATACAAACAGACAGATAAATATTATAAAAGACTTTGGTTCTACATATATTTGCTGTACTCCGTCATATGCACTGTACCTTGCCGAAACAATGGAAGAAATGGGCATTACCAAAGACGATATAAAGCTTAAAGCAGGATTATTCGGTGCTGAACCATGGACAGAAGAAATGCGTCATGAAATTGAAGAAAAACTGGGATTAAAAGCACTGGATATTTATGGTCTTACTGAAATTATCGGTCCCGGCGTTGCTTTTGAGTGCAGCGAACAAAGCGGTATGCATATAAACGAAGACCACTTTATAGCAGAAACTATTGACCCAGATACTGGAGAAGTACTGCCTGAAGGCACACAGGGCGAAATAGTATTTACCTGTATCAGCAAGGAAGCATTTCCGCTTCTGAGATATCGAACAAGAGATATAGGAATACTAAAGCGTGAAAAATGCTCATGCGGCAGAACACTTATTAAAATGATGAAGCCTGCCGGAAGATCCGATGATATGCTCATCATCAGAGGCGTAAATGTATTCCCGTCACAGGTTGAAAGTGTCCTTTTACAATTAGGTAATACAGCTCCATATTATCAATTGATTGTCGACAGAGTTAATAATACCGATACCCTCGAAATTCAAGTGGAAATATCTCCGGAAATGTTCTCTGATACTGTAAAAAGTCTTGAGGATCAGGAAAAAATTATTAAATCAGCAGTTGAGTCTACTCTGGGTATTGCAGCAAAAATCCGTTTGGTTGAACCTAAAACAATTCAACGTACCGAAGGTAAGGCAATAAGAGTTATTGATAAACGTAAATAAAGGGAGATGATTTTATGTTAATTAAACAAATTTCAATTTTTGTTGAGAACAAACCCGGCAGACTTAGTAATATTACCAATATTCTTAAACAAAACGATATTGATATCAGAGCGCTTTCCATTGCTGATACTAAAGATTTCGGTATACTCAGACTTATTGTCAATGACCCGGATAAAGCGTGTAACGTACTCAAAGGAGCAGAATGTACAGTTACAATAACAGATGTTCTGGCAGTTGGAATATCAGACGAACCGGGCGGACTCTCAGTTGTTATGAATACACTTTACAATAATGCTATAAGTGTTGAATATATGTATGCTTTTGTAAGTAAATCTGAAGACATTGCTTATGTTATACTAAGAGTTGCAGATAATCAAAGGGCGGCAGATGTACTGACATCAGCAGGTATCAAATTACTTACTAGCAAAGAAATTTATGATATGTAATGGAGGAAGATCATGGGAATCTTAAACAAAATCGGAGAAGCAGCAAGCAGCGCCAGCAGAAATGTAAATGAAAAAACAAAAAACATGTCAGACACGAGTAATCTGAAAAGAAAGATTCTGTACGAGGAAGAAAGAATCGTGGAAATATTTACTGACATTGGTAAAACATACTATAAAACACCTGATAAAGTTGATGAACTTAAAGCCTACTGTGATGATATCGAAACAAGAAAAAAAAGAATCAAGAAAATGCGTTTTGAACTTCAAACAATGAAGGGCTTTAAAATATGCCCGAATTGTCAGGCAGAAGTACAGGAAAAGTTCCAGTTCTGTGGTGTTTGCGGCGCAAAACTTCCAAGCGGTGACGAAGATTTTGACTGATTAACTGCATAATAAATAAAAACTCTAAAAAATCAAATCTAATGAGCTAAGAAAACTGTGTACAGAATAAACTGTACACAGTTTCCGCTTATCTTTACTGCAAAATTATATATCAAAAGCCCGGTTATTTACCGGGCTTTACTTTTTTTCTTATATTTTACTTTTAAACAACTTACCTATTCATTTGTTTATGTTCTTTTTTCAGTTCTTCAATTAAATTGTTAAGCGTCCAGCTTTGATTATGCTGAGTTACAATACATTTAAGCGGAAAAGTAATATTATTCAATCTCAGTTCATATAAAAGCTTATCAATACTTTTATTATTAAATCCAGATATTATAAGACATTCGTCTTCATTAATGCTTTGAGGGATTTTACCAGATTTTTCAAATCCGGTAAAACCTGCAAGAAATCCAATTTTTTCCCCGGCAGACTCTCTTGAGTATAGCTTTAAAGTTGCTTTCACAGCGTATGCTATTTTAGAAAGCACTTCGATTTTGTTTTCTTTTATCATGTATCCTATCAAAAGCGGTGATTCTTTTTTTATTCTTGATTTCATAGTTTTTTTCTCCGTTTAACTGTTTAAATTTTCACAGTAATTTTTTACTGACCGTGCATATCCCAGCAAAGCAAGACATACGTCTGAAGCTTTGTTTATCTGTTCATTACTTGAATTTTCTACTGCATAAATATATTTTTCAATATTGTATCCTAAAGTATGGCTTAAAACATTATTATTTTCATCTATAACAGCTAATGTAAAGTCATGCAAAAGACTTTCAGCAGATACATCTTTAATTTTAGCAAGGTATTTACCTGATTCGCTTGTCTGAACAAGAGGTATTGTTCTGCTTTCACCTGTTATTGTATCAGTAAATTTAAGAAAATATCCTGTAGACTCTGCCTTTACCTTTATATTTATAGTAATTTTTGAATCAACCGTAAGATATACTGAATCAATAGACGTATGCGGAGAATCGGCAGACTGAAAAAGGTAAGATAAATCAGGATTATCAGCATCGGCACAAGTAACATCATATTGTTCAAAAAAGCGTATGTATTCATCATTTATAATATTTTCCATAGTATTATCATTTGAAAAATACTTTTGTATCTCACTTCCGTATCGAAGTATGTTAAGAATCAGCACTTTGCAGTCATTGCTGTATATGCCGTCTGTATCTTCCAGTATATTATCGGCATATTTGAGTATGGAATATTCGGTTGAGAAATTATCCTTATATATTATTTGATTGTTTTCTAATACTTTAGCTTGAGTATAAATATTACTGTTCATTTTATCTGTTTTACACGGTATAACAGCTGAGAAAATGTTATTATATTCATTTTTGCATAATACTGACAAGTCAGTATTATCATTATCGTATGAGTAGCATAAAGCAATGTTATTGTCTAAATAATCAGGATTATTTACCGTTAAATAGTACTTCATATCTATAGAATCATTTAAAATTATGCTGGCGCTTTCAGTGGTTATACCGGATAATCCGCATTCACTGCATTTGTCCGACAAAAAATTATGGTGAATCATATTATAATTTGAATAATAAGTGTATTCAGATGTGCAATACGTTGTTTTATAAACTTCATGGAATCTCGGTGACGGAATCGGATAATCATTTTCTGTTCCGCAGTCTATATCCTGATACCATATTGTTTTACCGATACTGTTATTTAAAAGCCAGCAAAGCTCTCCGGATAAAAAAGCATATGAGGATACTGAAGTGGTTCTTGATATGCCATCGTCGTTCAGTTCATCATTATAATAACAGTTTTTAAAACGTCCGCCGCCATCCGGACTTGATATAGGGTATTGATTTATCGTTGCGTTTGCCTGCATTTTCACACAGCAATTTGATATCAGACCGTTTGAATAGTTGCTTCCTGCAATACCGCATGAATAAATGCTGCCGCAGGTACTTCCGATAAATATACAATTTTCAATTATTCCCGCATTTCCGTTATATCCTGCAATACCTCCGGCACTGCCTGATGATGTTTTTATTTCGCCTTCAACTGAAAGATTTTTGACCGTTCCTTCAAGACTTCCAAATAATCCGCAGTAATTAAGCGAGCAATTAATGTAAAGACCGCTTATTGAGTAACCCTGACCGTCAAATGTACCCGTATACGGCTCAGATTCGGAACCTATAGGAATCCAGCCTTCAGTCGTCTGACTGCATATATTTGATAAATCAATATCATCAATTAATTTTGCATTACTACCGGCATGTCCGTCTGACACATATTCAGCAAAGCTTTGCAGGTCGTTTGCATCAGAAATAATATATATTCCATTTTCAATCGAAGTATCGTAAGCGATGACATTATAGCAGACAATATATGATAAAACATATATAAAAAGAATTGGTATTACTGTTTTTTTATAAAATCTGTCAAAAGTATTCATTACTTTCTCCATTCTGTCCAAAAATAAATAAAAATGCATATTACATCCTTAAAGCGTATGTAACATACTGCGGTTCGTTTTATAATATTATTTTATACTATAATAATGAAAAATTCAATTAAATTTCTACATTTAAATAAATTTTCTTATTTTACACAAATTTTAACTGATATACTAAATAAAAATTAATAATATTTACAATCAAATACTTTATGAAATTAAATTAGCAACAATTTTCATTGCAAATTTCGTGAAAAGTGTAAGAGTTTTAATGAAAATTACGATTGTTAAATATGTAGTTTGAACATAATAAAAAGTAAATACAAGAAAAAAATTTATTGATTTTTAAAAAAAATATGTTATAATAATAATTGTAAATAAAAAGGGTAAAATTATAAATCGGAGGACGCTTTTGGAAAAAGAGGATTTGAAAAAAGAATTATTATTTATTTTTATTAGATCGTTATTTTTGAATTTAGCGGCATACCTGATTTCAGTTGTATTTATTGGTTTTACCTTTTCAATGGCAGCCGGATTACTTCTGGGAACATCCGGTATGCTTTTTAATCTTTTTCTGCTGAATATGTCAGTAAACAAAATTGTAAAAAGCGGAGGAATAAAGAGCAGCAGCAGAATGTTCGGCGGATACATTGCCAGAATGTTTATAATTATGGCATTAATTTCCGGTACGATGTTTTTTGAACTGTCTTGCACCATCGGTGCGGTTGTTCCTTATTTTTATCCTAAACTGATTTATGCGGGAAAAACATTATTCGGGAAAGGGGGAAAGACTTAATGAAAGTGTCTGATTTTTTTCAGGGTGTAAAAGAAGTTGAAGTAGGCGGTCCTAAAATAGCTTGTTCTTTCAAATTGTTTGGTATTAACATTAATATTACTGAAACAATAATTATAAGCTGGGGTATTGTTATTGGATTAACGCTCCTTGTACTTTTCTTGACTCATAACATGAAGAAAAAACCTGAAAAGAAACGACAGGTAATAGCGGAATTTATTGTTGAAACTGTAGATAATCTTGTTAAAGATACAATGGGTAAAGGTTATAAATCGTTTGGACCGTATATTGCCGCACTGTTTGCTTCATCAATATTCGGCAGTCTGGTAAGCCTGATAGGTCTGAGATCTACAACGGCTGATTACAGTACTACGCTGAGCTGGGCTTTGATGAGCTTTGTAATGATTGAAGCAGCTAAAATCAAGGCGAACGGAGTTGGCGGATATTTAAAAAGCTTTATTAATCCGCTGAATATTGTAAGCGAGATCTCAACGCCGGTGTCTATGTCATTCCGTCATTTCGGAAACATTGCCGGAGGTATGATTATTACTACCCTTATTTATTTTGCTCTTACAGGACTTTCAACTGCGCTTTACTGTGATATTCCGATTTTTACAATTGGACTTCCGGCAGTACTGTCACTGTATTTTGATTTGTTTTCAGGATTTATGCAGGCATTTATTTTTATTATGCTTACAATGATTTATATTGCAAGTGCAAAAACAACAGAAGATTAATTGCCTCTGCCCCGGAAGAGGTGAATTTATTTAGTTTAATTCAATCCGGAGGAGAAATGGAGTAAATTATGGAAAAAGCAATAGTATTAGCAGCATCGGCTATCGGCGCAGGACTGGCTATGATTGCCGGTATTGGTCCTGGTATAGGCGAAGGTTTTGCAGTAGGTAAAGCCTGTGAAGCTATCGGCAGACAGCCTGAATCTTCAGGAGCAGTAACAAGAACAATGTTTATAGGCTGTGCGGTTGCAGAATCTACAGGTATTTATGCTTTCGTTGTAGCGCTTATACTTATGTTCATCAATCCGTTTTTGGGTAAACTCTAAGCTGAAAAATAAAATAATAAAGCTGGAGGAATATAAATGCTGGAATTTTTATCCATCGACATCGGCACGATACTTTTTACAATATGCAATTTGCTGATTCTTGTCTGGGTGTTTAAGCATTTTCTGTTCGGAAGAGTGTATAAGATTTTAGACGAGCGTCAAAACGACGTATCTGAAACATACGCAAAGGCTGATGAAGCTATGGAGCATGCTAAATCTTTAGAATCTGAGTATACCGGATTAATGGAAGGTGCAAAAGAAGAATCCGCTGAAATGATCAAAGCAGCATCCAAAAAAGCGCAGCAGCGTTCAGATGAGATCATTTCCGATGCAAAAAGCGAAGCGTCCGCAATATTGGCAAAAGCCGGTGAAGATGTTGAAAGAGAAAAGAAACGTGCGCAGAATGAGCTAAGGGGAGAAATCTCTGAGCTTGCAGTTTTAGTGGCGCAGCAAGTTGTTGAAAAGGAAATTACCGAAGCTGATCACGAACGATTTATCAATGACTTTATTGAAAATGTGGGTGATTTGAAATGACGGGCGACGTAGGAAAATTATATGCTCAGGCGCTTTTTGAACTAAGTCTTGAATCGGAAAGTTTAGAAAATGTCTGCTCTGAGCTGAAACAGTGCCGTGAAATTTTTGATGAAAATCCGCAGCTGGTCAAGCTTCTTAGTTCTCCTGTAATCCTGAAAACGGAAAAGCATGAGGTAATTAATAAGATCTTCGGCGAAAGCGGAATGGTTCACGACTTTATTTGTCTGGTTACGGATAAAAACAGAATATCTTACTTCGGCAAGATAACAGACGCTTTTATTGAACATTACAATCAGCATAATAATATTACTGAAATGACCGTAATTACAAGCATACCACTAAAACCGGATCTTAAAGCCAGACTGATAAAAAAGCTTGAACAGAAGTCCGGAAAGACTGTTAAACTTAACGAAAAGGTTGATCCGTCTATAATCGGAGGAATTATACTCAGAATGGGTAATTCTCAGATTGATAACAGTATTAAAGGCAGACTTGAAGCTGTTGCACAGCAGCTTAAAATACAATAATTAGAAGAAGGTGTATTAATGAATTTACGCCCGGATGAAATAACTGGTATAATTAAAGAACAAATAAAAAATTACAGTTCCAAGCTGGAACTTAAAGATATCGGTACAGTTGTTACCGTCGGCGACGGTATCGCAACAGTACACGGTCTTGAAAACTGTATGTCCGGTGAGCTTCTTGAATTTGAAGGCGGTATTTACGGTATGGCGCTGAACCTGGAACAGGATTTTGTCGGTGCGGTTATGCTGGGTTCCGACTCCGCAATTAAAGAAGGTGATTCCGTTAAAAGGACTAATAGAATCGTATCAGTTCCTGTAGGCGAAGAACTTCTCGGAAGAGTCGTTAACGCTTTGGGACAGCCTATCGACGGTAAAGGTACAATCGTTACAGATAAAACTGAACCGATTGAAAAAATAGCCCCTGGTATTATTACAAGAAAATCTGTTCATAAGCCGCTTCAGACTGGTATCAAGGCTATTGACTCAATGATTCCTATCGGAAGAGGTCAGCGTGAGTTGATTATAGGCGACAGACAAACAGGTAAAACGGCTATTGCGCTTGATACCATTATTAATCAGAAGGATCAGGACGTAATATGTATTTACGTTGCAATCGGTCAGAAACGTTCAACTGTTGCAAACGTTGTTGAAACCCTTGAAAAAGCAGGAGCTATGAGATATACGATTGTAGTGTCAGCCAGTGCTTCGGAGCTTGCACCGTTACAGTATATCGCTCCTTATTCGGGATGCGCTATGGGTGAATACTTTCTGAACCAAGGCAAGGATGTACTTTGCATTTATGACGATCTTTCAAAGCATGCGGTTGCTTACCGTGCTTTGTCGTTGCTGCTTAAACGTCCCCCGGGACGTGAGGCTTACCCGGGCGACGTATTCTATCTGCACTCAAGACTCCTTGAAAGAGCATGCAGTCTGAATGAAAATTACGGAGGAGGCAGTCTTACAGCTCTCCCAATTATTGAGACTCAGGCAGGCGATGTTTCCGCTTACATTCCGACTAATGTAATTTCAATTACTGACGGTCAGATATTCCTTGAAACAGACTTATTCAATTCAGGCGTACGTCCGGCAGTAAACCCCGGTATTTCTGTATCACGAGTAGGAAGCGCTGCACAGATCAAAGCTATGAAAAAGGTTTCGTCCTCGCTTAAGCTGACGTATTCACAGTACCGTGAACTTCAGTCCTTCTCGCAGTTCGGTTCGGATCTTGACGCAGATACAAAAGCAAGACTTGCTAAAGGTGAACGAGTTGTGGAGGTTTTAAAACAAAACAGAAATTCACCTTTGACAGTAGAGCATCAGGTTATTATAATATATGCAGTTGTCAATAATTATCTTAAAGATGTTCCTGTAGATCTTATATCTGAATTTCAGGAGGAATTATTTGATCATATTGATAATTCGTATCCTGATATTATCAAATCAATTTCTGAAACTAAAGATTTAACCAGTGATAATGAAAATGCTTTAAAAGAAGTGCTTTCAGATTTCACTGAAAAATATATGTCAAATAAATAATAGTTATACGCTGTAAAGCGTTTACACTGATAAAATACGGCGTGCCGCCCGCAGGCTAGGCGGCATGAATGGAGATATATATGGCTTCATCAAACATGAAAGATATAAAGCGCCGCATAAAAAGTGTTGAAAGCACCAAGCAGATCACCAAAGCTATGGAACTCGTTGCTTCATCAAAGCTGAGAAAAGCAAAAGAAAAAGCAGATAATGCAAAACCGTTTTTCAATACCTTGTATGATACAATGTGCGAAATTGTAAAAGAAGACGCAACATTTAATTCTATTTATACCAGGAAAAGAAAAAATAATGTCACATTGCTGATTGTTATAGGCGGTGACAGAGGTCTTGCCGGAGGCTTTAACGCAAATGTTTTAAAGCTTGCTCAGAGCAGATACGATGAGCTTTCTGTGAATTCGGAAGTTGTAATACTGCCGATCGGAAGAAAAGCAGTTGAGTATTTTGAAAAAAGAAATTTCAGAATTATGACCAGATATGAAAATATTTCTGAAAGCATTTCTATCTACGGAGCAATGAGTATTGCGGATAAAATAATTGATGTTTACAATAAGGACAAAATAGACAGAGTAGAGCTGTTCTATACAGACTGTATTTCTCCTCTTGTACAGGAAGAAAAACATATTCCTATTATTCCTCTTGATATTGAAGTGGACAGAAGCAATGTCAGTCTGACAAATTATGAACCATCACCGGAAGCGGTGTTCGATTCTCTTATCCCCAGATATATAGCAGGCGTTTTGTTTGGAGCGATTGTAGATTCATTTGCGGCTGAACAGGCAGCAAGACGAACGGCAATGGAAAATGCAACTGATAATGCAAACGAAATGATAAGCAATCTTTCACTTGTGTATAACAGAGCTCGTCAGGCTGCGATCACTCAGGAAATTACTGAGATTGTAAGTGGTGCAAATGCACAGGAATAGTGCAAATATTAATGCGGTTTAAATCGCTTTTATACGGAGGAAATTATGCAGAATACCGGAAAAATAGTACAGATAATCGGTGCTGTCGTTGACATACAGTTCTCTAAGGATTGTCTTCCGAATTTGCTTAACGCTATAGAAGTTGATAATCAGGGAAAAAAGCTGGTACTTGAAGTAGCGCAGCACATAGGCGACGATATTGTAAGATGTATCGCTATGAGCAGTACTGACGGACTGGTCAGAGGTATGGAGGCAATTGATACCGGTTCGCCGATTAAAGTACCGGTCGGTAAGGAAACTTTGGGCAGAATTTTTAATCTGCTTGGAGAACCTGTTGACGAAGGGGCTCCTGTTGAAACAAAAGAAAAATGGAGCATTCACAGAGAAGCTCCGAGTTATGAAGAACAAACAGCTTCAAGTGAAGTACTTGAAACAGGGATTAAGGTTATAGATCTTATCGCCCCTTACCTTAAAGGCGGTAAAATCGGTCTTTTCGGAGGCGCCGGAGTAGGTAAAACAGTACTTATTCAGGAACTTATTAACAACGTTGCAAATCAGCACGGCGGTATTTCCGTTTTTACCGGTGTTGGTGAGCGTACAAGAGAAGGTAACGACCTTTACAATGAAATGAAAGAAAGCGGAGTTATTGATAAAACTGTTCTGGTTTACGGTCAGATGAACGAACCGCCGGGAGCAAGAATGAGAGTCGGTCTTTCGGGACTTACTATGGCAGAATATTTCCGTGACGTTGAAGGTCAGGACGTATTATTATTTATTGATAATATTTTCCGTTTTACTCAGGCAGGTTCAGAGGTTTCAGCACTTCTGGGACGTATGCCTTCCGCCGTTGGTTATCAACCGACGCTGGCTACGGAGATGGGTGCATTACAGGAACGTATTACATCAACAAATAAGGGTTCAATCACATCAGTTCAGGCAGTATATGTGCCGGCTGACGACCTCACTGACCCTGCCCCTGCAACGACTTTTGCTCATCTGGACGCAACAACTGTACTTTCCAGACAAATTTCGTCTTTGGGTATTTATCCGGCAGTTGATCCGTTGGAGAGTAATTCAAGAATTCTGTCTCCTGAAATAGTCGGATATGAGCATTATGAAGTTGCCAGATCTGTTCAGACAATTCTTCAGCGTTATACGGAGCTTCAGGATATTATTGCGATTATGGGTATGGACGAGCTTTCAGATGAAGATAAGCTGACGGTTAACCGTGCAAGAAAAATCCAGAGATTTTTGTCTCAGCCGTTTACTGTTGCAGAACAGTTTACGGGTATGAAGGGTAAATATGTACCTATCAAGGAAACTATAAGAGGATTTAAAGAAATCATCGAAGGAAAGCATGACGATCTTCCGGAATCTGCATTCCTGTTTGTAGGTACTATTGACGAAGCAATTGAAAAGGCTAAAAAAGGTGAAAGCTGATGAAGTCTTTTAAATTAAAAATTATTACACCTGAAAAAGTTTTTTTTGATGAAGAAACAGAACAGATTATTGTCCGTACCACTGAGGGCGATATCGGTATTCTTGCAGGTCATGAAAATTATGTTGCAGATTTGCCAGCCGGACCTTTTCGTGTAAAAATAGACGGCAAATTTAAAGTTGCGGCAATTTCAGGAGGAGTGCTCAAGGTTTCAAAGGAAGCTGTAACTATTCTGGCAATGGCTGCTGAATGGGCGGAAGATATTGATCCGGATTGGGCTAAGCGTTCTCAGGAAAATGCATTGAAAAGGCTTAATGAAAGCAACAGTGATTTTGAACATCGTTTGGCAGAACTAAAACTAAAACGTGCATTGAATAGAATTAAAATTTCATCAATGAAGTAATATTATGAAATCGGCGGAATAATTCGCCGATTTTTACTTATTGACAAAATGCACAAATAGTGTTAAAATTAGATATAAAAATTTGATTGCGAGGTATGAAATTAATGGAAAATAAAATCCCATATAAAATTTATCTTGATGAAAATGAAATGCCAAAGCAATGGTATAATGTCAGAGCAGATATGAAAACTAAACCTGCACCGCTTTTAAATCCCGGTACGTTACAACCAATGACCCTTGAGGAACTGAGTGGAGTTTTCTGTACAGAACTGGCAAAACAGGAGCTTGATAACGAAACTCCTTATTTTGATATTCCGGAAGAAATATGCGACTTTTATAAAATGTACCGTCCGTCACCGTTGGTACGTGCATATTTTCTTGAAAAGGCCTTAGATACACCGGCAAAAATTTATTATAAATTTGAGGGTAACAATACTTCCGGAAGTCATAAGCTTAACAGCGCTATCGCTCAGGCATATTATGCAAAAAAGCAGGGACTTAAAGGTGTAACTACTGAAACAGGCGCAGGACAATGGGGTACTGCTTTGTCGATGGCTTGTTCATATTTTGACCTTGACTGTAAGGTTTACATGGTTAAAGTATCTTATGAACAGAAACCTTTCAGACGTGAAGTAATGAGAACCTATGGAGCTTCTGTTACACCGTCGCCTTCAAATACTACAAATGTAGGAAGAAAAATTCTTGAACAATTCCCAGGTACAACAGGTTCACTGGGCTGTGCAATTTCAGAAGCTGTAGAGACTGCCGTTTCCAGCGAGGGTTACAGATATGTACTGGGTTCAGTATTATCTCAGGTTCTGCTTCATCAATCAATTATAGGACTTGAATCAATGGCAGCATGTGATAAGTATGATATTAAACCTGACGTTATTATCGGCTGTGCAGGAGGCGGCTCAAATCTCGGCGGTCTGATCTCACCATTTATGGGACGTAAACTCAGAGGCGAGGCAGATTATAAATTTATTGCTGTTGAACCTGCTTCATGCCCCTCAATGACAAGAGGCAAATATGCCTATGACTTCTGCGATACGGGAATGGTATGTCCGCTTTCAAAGATGTATACTCTTGGCAGCGGTTTTATTCCGTCAGCTAATCATGCAGGCGGATTGCGTTATCACGGCATGAGCAGTGTTGTTTCTGAATTATACGATGAAGGTTTGATAGAAGCAAGATCAGTTGAACAAACTTCTGTATTTGATGCAGCAACTATGTTTGCTAGAATTGAAGGAACTCTTCCTGCACCGGAAAGCAGTCATGCTATAAGAGTAGCGATTGATGAAGCGCTGAAATGTAAAGAAACCGGAGAGGAAAAAACTATTCTGTTCGGACTTACCGGTACTGGTTATTTTGATATGGTTGCTTATCAGAAGTATAATGACGGAGCTATGTCAGATTATATTCCGACTGATAAGGAACTGGAAGATAGTATTAACAAGCTTCCAAAGATCTAATAAAATTAGTGTCCGTTATAACGGACACTTTTTATATTGAAAAAAATATTGAAATATGATAGAATATTATTATATATTACACGAATGGAGTCAAAATAATATGATTAAAATACAAATTCCTGCAACATCAGCAAATCTTGGTGCAGGATTTGACGCACTTGGTCTTGCATTAACTTATTATAATTACGTAGAAATGGAAGAATCTGATAAAATTGACATTTCTTCTCTTGATGATGTAGAAGTTCCTGTTGATGAAAATAATCTGATATATATTTCTGCTAAGGATCTGTTTAATGTATGCGGCAAAAAAATAAACGGATTAAAAATCCGCCAGACAAATAATATACCTATGGCAAGAGGACTTGGTTCAAGCTCAGCATGTATTGTTGCAGGACTTGTGGGTGCAAACACATTGCTTGGAAATCCGCTTACAGCGGACGATCTTGTTGATCTTGCAGCGCAAATTGAAGGACATCCTGATAATACGGCTCCCGCTTTGCTAGGCGGTATTGTAACTGCTGTATTTGACGGTAAAAAAGTACATTGGGTCAAACAGGAAGTTTATACCAAGCTTAAATTTGCGGCAATTATACCGGATTTTGAACTGAAAACTGAAAAAGCAAGGGCATGCCTTCCAACAGAGGTTTCACATAAAGACGCTGTTTATAATCTGTCCCGAGCCGCATTGTTTTCAGCATCGCTGCTGACAGGTAAATTTGAAAATCTGAGAACCGGTGTGCATGATAAGCTGCATCAGCCCTATAGAATGGAGCTTATTCCGAATGCAAGAGAAGTATTTGATATTGCGTATAATCATGGAGCATATGCTTCATATATAAGCGGCGCCGGACCGACAATTGTGGCAATTGTAGATGAAAATAATACATATTTTGCCGGAAAAATGAAGTTTTCTCTCGATAATGCAGGATTGACCGGATGGGAAGTAAGAGAATTTCATATTGATAATGACGGTACTAAGGTGTGTTGACCTAATTCTCACTGCCTGTCTACTGTATGAATAAAAATAAAAAAGCGGTAAAAACCGCTTTTTTATTTATGTATTTTCTGCAAGTGTTTCATAAATATTTACCGCATCGGCAATACGCAGCGAACCCATGTAATCAGAACTTTCTGCCCCTGTTGTAATCAGTATATATTCCTTTCCGTTTACTCTTGCCAGTGAAGCAAGACAATTTCCGGCTTCACTTGTATATCCGGTTTTACCTCCCAGGAAAACTCCGCCGGTAAAGTATTCTGAATCCAGTTCTGAAAACATTGTACTACTGAGCGTTATGCCATAAGGCTGATAATCGGTTTCGGTATAGTAACTCTGACTTGTAAAAATCTCACGAAATTCTTCATTATCAAGTGCATAAATTAAAAGCTTTGCAATATCTTCAGCAGTAGAATAGTGATTGTAATTATGAAGACCTATGGAATTTGTAAAATGCGTATTATTCATTTCCAATTCCGCTGCTTTTTCGTTCATCATCTGTACATACATTTCTTCAGAACCCCCAAGGTAAGCAGACAAAGTCAAACAGCATTCAGCTCCTGAAGACAACAGAGCACCATAAAGCAAATCTCTGTATGTAACGCTTTCATATGCGGAAAATCCGGCAGTCGACGCTCCTTCAGAGGACAGATAATCAAATATATCTCCCGGGATCACAACGCTTTCATCAAGATAATTTATATTTTCCAACGCTACAATCACAGTCATAATTTTTGTTAAAGATGCCGGATATATTTGTTTGCTTCCATTTTTACTGTATAGAATTTCACCGTTCAGATTTATAAGCAACGCAGTATCACTGTAAATTTCAGAATCATATATATTAAGTTCAGCTAAAGGTTCTGTTTCCGGTTCAGCAGACGGTTCAGTTTCATATGTTTCCGATTCTGCTAGCGATTCACTGTTATTGTCAGAAGCTTCAATATTATTACTTCCGGCAGAAGTTTCAGTGTTTTTAGTAAGTAAAGTTATGCCGAAAGCTATAATAAGCAGCAATACGATCATTATTAAAAGCCAAAATATAGTACTATTTGCTCTTTTTGTTTCCTTTTTCATTTCTTGCCTCTTTTATACTAAATTATATTCCTATATTGTATTGTATCATGTAGTACAGTTATAGTCAAGAGTTCAGAAAAAAATTCTTGATTTTTTTTTCATTTTATGTTATAATATTTTTATTGCGGAGCGACATTGAATTATTCTTACTCTCCTTACTTAAAATTTAATATGGAAGCGTATCGAAGTGGTCATAACGGGCCTGACTCGAAATCAGGTAGTCCTCACGGGCTCGTGGGTTCGAATCCCACCGCTTCCGCCATGTCGGAGCAAGATTTATATCGCTTGCTCCGACTTTTTTTACCAAAGTCACCGGCGTGCTTATTCCTCAGCGTCTTCTTTTTAGAAAAAGATTACACCACGCCTTTGTTGCTGTTTAACCATAGGCGGCATATTTTCAGAATCACATATTTTACATTCAGTGCATAAACTATGAAAGAATAGGAGGAATGCTGAATGAGTTGCATTCAACAGTTTAGCGATGTTACCAAAAATTATTTATGCCGTTTCTATAAAATACTCGATGAAATGATCGAAGGGATGACCAATGCGGAACTTACAAACAGCTTATCCCATAATTTTATCGTGCAGATGATCCCGCATCACCGGGCAGCTATCGAAATGTCGGAAAATCTTCTGCAGTTTACTACCTTTGTCCCTTTGCAGCATATCGCGCAAAATATCATAAATGAACAAACCAAAAGTATTGAAAACATGCAAAAAGTCTTGTCTCATTGTGCACGGCTTTCAAACTCGGAACAGGATCTGTGCCTATATGACAGACGGTTCCGCCAAATTACGCAAACAATGTTTTCACAAATGTGCAATGCCTGCTCCGACAATAATATAAATGCGGACTTTATGAGGGAAATGATCCCACACCATCAAGGCGCTATTAAGATGTCAAAGAATGTGCTTCAGTATCCCATCTGCCCGGAACTTGACTCTATTCTGCAAGCCATTATTACGTCGCAGGAAAAAGGGGTGCTGGAGATGCGGCGTTTGCTTCGATGCCTCGGCTGTTAGTAAGTCAATAAATTGCCTGGTATCATCGCTCGTGTACACCTCAGCGGCTCTCTGCCACTGCCAATTTTTTTGCGTGTTACTTAGGGTTTAAATCTCTCCGCTAAAAACGCTGAAATATCTTTTTCATGTGCTTCTAACATCGGAAAACCGCATAGACGCAGTGTTTATACGGATTTTTCATACCTTAACAAGTTTTACAGCAGTAACAAAATTCCCGTATTATGATACATTGCAAACTTGAGCCACAAAAAAATTTAATTGGAGGAACTTTTATGTCAATATTCAGTTTATTTAAGTCTAGATCAAAGACAAAGCATAAATCAATTGTTATAGAGAGCAAGTATGGTATATTCACATCACATAAATTCGGAAAAAATGGAGTAGTTTTTGATGGCAAAATAAATTGGCTTGATGATATTGTTGACGTTTCATTGCATACAAGCAGCACAGAGTCACTTATGGCTGACAAGTCATTAGAAATTCTCTGCAAAATTGCTGAAAATGCCACTGAGTGGGATAAAAAGCTTAGACAATATGGTGCAGATGAGTTTTCTGATGATAACGGAATGATCGAGATATGGGGAAATGACGAAAATAACAATGATAGTTTACCTCAAACCATCACCAAAGACGAATTTATCAATCGAATATCACTTGGATTTATGTGGATATACCCAGACGGAGAAGTTTACTTTGATTATAATTTAGACGAAATGTTTACTGATCATGGCTTAGGAATCACTGCAAATATTTCAGGAGAAATTATATCATGTGGTTTACAGGGATAATTTTTGAAATATTATTCTCATTTTACACATTAAATGCATTCCTCGTTGAGAAACCGCATAGACACAGTGTTTATGCGGTTTTTCCATACCCTAACAAGTTTTACGGCAGGAACAAAATCCCTGCCGTTTTGTTAATTTCAGGCTATTGTTATCACGATTTTCAGGATAGCACGGCGGTAAAATACTCATTACTTGAAAAGGCTTAAACCACAAAAACTCCGCACGCTTGTATCCTACGTAAAAACGAAGTATAATATAGATATAAGGTTGATTCGATTGACTGATTCCCAAGGAAGAAAAGCCGTTAGATACAAGAAAGCAGCTAAAATTGAATCAGCAGACTTAAAACTGAACGGAGGAAATATGGAGAATATTATTAAAGAATTACAAAACGAGTTGCGCACTCGTTTCTTTATGGATGGTGAAAATCATCCAAAGATATCAGCCGTAAAAGTTTACCGTTTCACTGACGAAAGAATAGAAATGCCCCAAACGGATAATCCGTATCTTTACATTGTGCTTGATGGAATGTTAAGACTTTACACCCAATCGGGAATTATGGATTATATGGCCGGGCAGTATTCCGTATCAAAAATTGATACCCCTTTATCCGGGACGGTACTCGCCTTTTCAGATCAACAGGATTTTTTGGCAATTTCTATTGAGTTTTTTCCGAATGATGTCATTCAGACAATTTTAGAGTTAGATAACGAACTTACGGAACGAATTATGTCTAAACAGTTATCAGAACAAGAAATGACTTTATCAGACAGCGAGGTGCTTCAATCTGTCAGCAGACTTTTTTCTGTAATGAACCACCAAACCGTTCCCTCAGAATTTATCAGAAAGAATATCATGCAGGAAATTACCTATTATGTCCTTTGCGGCTCCTGTGGAAAGCAGTTTATTCAAAGTATTGCAGGTATCGGACAGGCAGAGAAAATCTATCAGGCGAACAGTTGGATCAAGAAAAATTTTCATAACTCTTTCGCAGTAGAAGATTTAGCGAAGAGGCAGAATATGAGTGTATCGTTATTTCACCAAAAGTTCAAAAGTGCAGTTGGCATGGGTCCGCTGCAATGTCAAAAACGGCTGCGACTTACAGAAGCAAGGCGGCTTATGCTGGACGAAAGCAAGAATGTTACGGAAGCGTCCGTTGAAGTCGGCTACGAAAGTTTATCACAATTTATCCGGGACTATCGAAGAATGTTCGGGGCTTCACCGAAAGAGGATATTTTGAATATTCAAAAGCACTTGAAGAAATAGGCAAGTTTTTCATAGAAGCAGGCAAGCAATTGTACATCATGTTCTGATATACTGTAATTGGTACAGAGAAATATCATTTTTCGTATCAATCTAAAAGTATGGAGGAATCTCAAATGATTTTAACAGACGAATTGTGCGATAAGCTGTGTGCTTCTGCGAGGGAAAAAAGCAAAGAGTTAGGTATTGACATTAGCTTTGCAATCAGCGATGAAAACGGACTTCCGAGGGTATATCGGAGATACGGCGAGGCTCTGGTGTTGAGTATCACACTCGTACCGGGCAAGGCTTATACCGCCGCTGTAACACAATGTAAAACAAAAGATGTAGCCGATGCTGCCGCAGAGGGCGCTCCGCTTATGGCAATTCAAACAAATGACCCACGAATCACTCTCGTTGCCGGTGGCTATCCTTTGTTTGTGAATGGTAAAATTGTCGGCGGGATCGGTGTCGGCGGTGGTTCAGAGGCACAAGATTGCGAGATTGCCAAGTATGTTGTATCTGTCTTTGAAAAGTTGACCGCTTAAAATAGAGGCAGTATTGTGCTTTATTATCTGCAGGCTTAACAAAGTTACTGTTTACTGTAGCATTAATATCAGTATTATATCCGGAAATAATCAATACTCTGTCTGTATTCTTTCCCCCTGCATTTCTTACTGCTGTAACAAACGCCTGATTTAACACATTTATCTTATTATATGCATCAGCAGAAGCGTTTTCCTGTCCGGAAATTTTAATCTCATTCATGCTTTCAAACTTAAGTCTTTGGCCATAACCACTGAACTTGTCTGCTATATGTGCCCATATACTGCTGTGAACTTTGTTTGTACAGTTTCAAAGTCATCACTTGAAATATCAATCCACTTTTCTGTACTCCGTCACTTCCGTCATGATGAATATCAATAACTACAAGCAATCCTGCATTTATTTCTAAATCTACTACTTTCCTGTACTCTGTTCAGCCACGCTTCTTCAATCTTATAGCCGCTTGCTTCATTACCGATCTTGTCCATATATGAAACAGGTATTCTTACTGTATCAAAACCGCTTGCCTTAACTGTATCAAATAAAGGCTTGCTTACAGGGAACTTATTGTTCCACAATGTTTCACCGTATTTCCAACAAGATATTCATTTCCGCAATTCCTTAATGTTCCATCCCGTTCTCATATATGCTGTGTATACTTCTTCGGTAACTTCAACATTTTCGTATTTACCGTTAGCTGTATTTCTAACGCTGATTATGTATTTATTCATCCTTTCACCTCCGATCTGATAATTTTTTAATCAGACCTAAGGCTACGGATATTCGGCAATATAGCATTGCCACTTAAAAACAGGCATAAAAAAGCTCCATCCCGCCTTTAAAGCGGAACAGAGTTCATAAAAAAATAAGGAGTAAACAATGCTTTAAAAGCTTGTTACTCCTTCTATTATATTGCTTTTTTTACTTGCTTTTTGTAGATTGGTGGTTCTTTTTGGTTTTTTATATATTTTAACTTTAATTTATTGGTCTTTCCTACTATTTTGAAGGAAATATACATAAAGAAGAGCAAAACTCGCTCAATAAAAGCTTGTTTTGCTCTTATGTGTTTTATAACTTATACTAGTTATCTTTACTAATTATTAAAGTTTGAATTTAATTTACTATTATAAAACATTCCATTTTCCATCTGTATGAATATATACTCCACTCTAGTTTTCACTCCTGACATACCTAATATAATTTTTATATCTGATAATCCATCATCATTCATATCTTCTATTACAACTTCAGTAACTTTAACACCATTTGTAAGTCCCTTAAACCTATAGAGAATATTATCATCTGCATCAGTTAGATAAGCTACAGCATATGGATGATGAGCTGTAATATATCCAGTAATGATATTAACTTTACCCCAGTATTCCAATTCAATTGGATATATTTTTTTATCTGTTAACACACTCAAATCTGAAATTGAATATGGATAAAATATATAATTACCATTAGGGTATTCTTTATCGATATACTCTTTATTTGTAAATTCAATATTCGCTTCAATAATACTATTCTCTTTAAAAATTAATTTAATTATTCCACTTCCTGATACATCATCAAATTTACACTGTGCTTCTCCATTGCTAATAATTCCTTTTATTGTACCATATTCCAATGATTCAAAAGAATTTACATAGCAATCAGGTAAAATAGGATGTAACGACCATTTACCTTCAACTATTCCATTGTCTATATTAGTTATATAAATTGATGGCATAAAATCATTTATTCCCCTAATTACCCATGTTTTTTTTAAATAATATGAATAATCATATTTCTCAGTAGAAAAATCTTCAAAATTATTATCTGATAAACTATAGTCATATAATGATATTGAATTTTCATCATGGATTTCATATATTGTTTCTGATAACATATTATTTGTTGCACAAGCACTTAAAAATATCAAATAAACAACAACTATAACTAATACTAATTTTTTCAATTTTTATCCTTTCATTCAATGATAAACATTAGTTATTAAAATAATTATACCAATAATTTGCATATTCAACCCTATTATTCTGAGTAAATTCATCATCAGCAGAACGTTCATAATGCCCATGAAAAACTAATGCTAATTCACCAGGATTATTTGATGATGTTATAAATTCATCAAAGGCCATTTCATAAGGTGACCCATAAATGTTTACCCCCATTTCAGAAAGCCAAACATATTGATCAGGTTGGCAAGAAGATATTAAATATTTTAGTTGTAAATCAATTAACTCACCTGGTTTTCTTTCTGCATATTCATCAATATTATCTATAGAAAGCCCTATTTTAGGAAGAAAATCTTCTGCAGGAGTAAACTGTATTAATCCATACCCACAATTAGAACTACTTTTATTATTTTCAAAACCAATTTGCCAAGCTCCAGGATTCATTTGACTTTCCTGCTGTATATTTCCAAGCAAACCACAAATAGCATTTATACTCCATCCTTCATTGCTCAAATAATTATATATATATTCAGCATTAGCCTCCTGTTGTTGTTTATTTAATCCAAACGCATCATTAGGATCAGCATATGTATTTTTTTTCGCATTAACTTCAGTTGAAAGTTGTTTATCTCTTAATTCATTAAATACTTTTGCATCCCAAGCACTATTAATTGACATTTTTGTTCCATCTGGCAGTGTTCCATAACTATATCCACTTGGATCAAAAAAATATACAGGATTATTTGCACAATAAGTATAAAGATTCAAGCTAAGCGGATCAGTTCTTCTTCCTACGTATGAATCACGGCTAATAAACCTACCGGTATTTGGGTTATAGTATCTTGCCCTCAGATAAACAGTAGCTGTTTCCTTGTCGTAATACTCACCACAGTAACGGAATGCATTTGTATCATTTTCATCAATGTTTTTTTCAACACCAAATGCGTCATATCTGTAACTCTTAGTTACCTTACCTTCTTTATCAGTAAGGTTTACTACATCGCCATGAGCGTTTTGTGTATAGTAAGTATACTCAGTTTTCTTACCGTTCCAGTAGTTATACTTTGCTACAAGATTTGTACCTCTGATATAGCAGTCAGCCTCATAGAACTGGTTATCAATTACATCTGCTACTATCTGCTTATTTCCGTCCCAAACATGATTTATTGTTTCTCCATTAACGGTTTTCTCATATCTCAGACCGCTTGCGTTGTACTTATAGCTTGCAGTCGTTTCACCGTCTGTGAATCCGATAAGCTGATTTAAACCGTCATAAGTATTAGTTTCAGTTTTACCCTCAGCAGTCTTTGTAATTTGATTGCCGTTTGCATCGTAGATATAAACTGTCTGCTTAACATTACTGTTCAGGTCAAGCGCATTTTCTTCACCCTCAACAGTCTTTACTTCCTTCTGCAGAAGTGCCGTGTATTTGCCCTGAGCGTTATTGTAGCTGTACTCAGTTACATAATTCTCAGAACCTGTTGCTGTCATCTTTGAACGGTTGCCATAATCGTCATACTCGTATGAATAGGTGTCTGTAGTATTACCCTTTTTGACTTCTTCATTTGTCAACCTTTTCAGACCGTCATACTCGTATTCCGTTGTTTCTATTATACCATTTTCTGTAGTCTTTTTGCAAGCGTCAGAACCATCAAGATAATACGAATATTCGTAGCTTGATATGGTACTATTGCCCTTTTTGTTAACAAGCTTTACTATCCTATTCGCATTATTGTAATCATAAGTCGAAACTACTCCGTTTGCAAGGGTTTCTGACTTCTTGTTTCCGTTTCTGTCATAGGTATATGAAACTGTTTCTTCCCCTGTTTCCTTTACCTTGGTAAGCCTCATTTCACCGTCATATTCATAGCTTGTGTATGAATACATCAAAAGATTATTAATACCGACTATCTGCTGTCTTGTATACTGCGAAACGCCCTCATAGAAAAATCCCTTGAAGGTTGAATATCCGTCCTTACTTTCGATTTCCTCGATCTTTCTGCCTAAATCATCATATGAATATGTAGTGGTTAAATCATTGTTTATAGCTCTTGAAATCCTGCCCATATTGTCATATTCATATGATTTGCTGACATTCTTTGAGGAATCTTTAGAGTTTACAGTCTTTGAAGTAAGTACACGGTTTAGTGCGTCATAAGTATTGGTCGTGACATTGCCGTTTGCGTCTGTGTTTGTAAGTACATTTCCGTTCAGGTCATATGTTATTGTGCCTGAATTGTAGCCTGTGCTGTCGGTTGTTCTCACTGCTCTCAGCCAGTTATCATACTCATAATTTGTTGTCAGATATGTGCTGTCATTCTCAGAGGACATACCTGTGTACATCTTGATCTGAACACCTGCGTTGTTGTAAAAATACTTTGAAATATTTTTATCCTTTGAATCTGTTCCGCTGAGTGTTACCTGTTCCAACAGTCCCATTGCGTTGTACTTATTTTGAGTAATGCTGTACCGAAATTTGCGCTGTTAAGCACACGCCAGCACACGCTATACCCCAATTCGCAAA
>ENA-UOJJ01001046-UOJJ01001046.1-human-gut-metagenome-genome-assembly--contig:-CS66-NODE-1046-length-43202-cov-9.739495_pt1 | contig 43202 bp, 22 predicted proteins | sample MGYA00242343_ERZ723890 | MGnify/ENA metagenome assembly ERZ723890
AAGATATAAAAATTATTAATATTAACGAAAATGAAATTGCATTATGAATTGGAAATGTTTATTATATGGAGGATGTGAATACGAAGTTTATAAGGAAGATCCTTATGTAGATACAAGAGGAAATATAATAGGAACAGTATTTGTTCTTAAATGTAAAAAATGTGGAGATTTAAAAGCTAAAATAGTAATTAATACAAATTTATATGGAAGATAATATTTATAAAATTCAAGAAAATATAAATAGAATATTTATTGAAATAGAAGAAAATGCTGGTGAAATTACTGAAGAACAATTAGAGCAACTTAATATTAATCAAGAAAATCTTCGTCAAAAACTTTCAGATTATAATAAAGCTATTCAGGTTTATAAAAATTATAATGAAAGTATTAGTAATGAAATTAAAAGACTTCAAGAATTAAAGAAAACTCGTACTAATAGAATTGAAGTTTTACGAAATACAATGAAAAATGCTGTTATTAATTTTGGTAGTAATGGCAAATCTGGAAATAAAGTTATTGAATTAGAAGATTGTAAGTTATTTACAAAATCTACTGTTTCTGTTATTGAAAATAAAGAAAGACTTGATATTTTAAGATATGAATTTATTGAATATTGTAGAGAATTATATAAAAATGATTTATTAATTACAGGAGATGATATTGATATTCAAGGTTTAATTGATGCTATTAATGCTAAATGTATTGCAGAAAGAGGAGAAGCTTTTGCTCCATTTACTATTTATGATTTTATTTGTACAAATATTACTTTTAAGTTTACTGTTTCATTAAAGAATTTAATTGAAAGTAATAATTATTTATTACAAGCATACTATGGATTAGATTATTCTACTGGAGTAGATATAGATATAGATAAAAATACTGTAAAATATATAGTTAAAGATCAAAATACAAATGATAATATTACTATTGTAAATCTTGAAAATACTAATTCATTATGTATAAAATAGAAAAAGATAATTCTGATTTTATGGTTTTTCTTAAAACTGAATTAAACAAATTAGAGAAAGACTATGGGGCAGATTATACAGATGCTATATTTAATATTATTATAGAATTAGTATATAAACATAATATTAAAAGTATTAATTATACTGATATATTAAATAAAATTAGTAGACTTATAAATAATTATCCAGTAACACCTATTGATTTAAATAATGAATATAATACATGTATTTATATTAATAAAGATGAAAATAATAAATGGTATTATAATAGAGCATATAAAATTATTGTAGATAAAGTATATAATCTTATTGATAATAAAGAACTTTATATTCCTCGAAAAGAAGAATTATTTAATAAACGTATTTATATTACAAGAGGAGGAGTAATTGCTGGAGAATATATTAATAAATGTTATATTAAACATAATAATTTTTATCCAAGAGATCCTGTAATTATTAATTGTTCGAGAATTACTAATCATGATGATATTGATATATATACAGTTGATTCTCGTTCTCCTAAACTAAAAGTTCTTAAAGAATTTTATAATGTTTCTATTAATATAGATGATAAATATAAACATATAGATATTCGTAAATTTAAAAAGTTATGATAACGACTGTTACAATAATTTTAATAATAACTATTATAATAGTATCACTATTATTTGGTTATTATTTTGGAAAAAGCGTAGGTATTACTATGGCTATAAATTATATTGAAGATAAATATACTAATAAAAATAAACACGTTAGTAATATTTTTAAAGGTATTTTGAATAATTATAATAAAATTAAAAAAACTACAGCCGCTCCTATTATTAAATTTTTAGTAATGTTTGGATTTAATTTTATAATGTTATTATTATTATTTTTATATTATGAGTTTCAATGTTAAAGGACTTCCTTTTAATTATAAAGGAGTTGTAGATGTTTCAGATTGTGAAACTGCCGCAGATGTTATTAAAAAAGCAAGACTTAATTGGGAAGTTGGTAAATGTAATATTGTGGGTAAAATGCCAGCTCATATTAATGAAGATCTAAATGCGGATGCTTTCCTTTACGGGGGAGAAGTATATAGAACTTTTGAAAATAGTTATGCTACTTATCGTAAAGATTTAAATATTCCTTTAGGTATAGTTAAAGGAAAATATACACCTGTTCAAAATATTGAAGCTTTTAATTTCTTTGACGATGCTATTGGAGTTGATAAAGCAATTTGGCAAACAGCTGGAATTTTTGGAAATGGAGAACGTATATTTGTAAGTGCTAAATTACCAGATACTATATTAGTTAATGGAGATCCAGTAGATAATTATTTAGTATTTACTAATTCTCATGATGGAAGTTCTGGTGTTAAAATATTGTTTACTCCTATTAGAATTGTTTGTGAAAATACATTAACTGCTGCTATTGCCACAAGTTCTAATTTTATAACTTTTAGACATACTAAAAGTGTTCATTCTAGAATAAATATTGCAAAAGAAATACTTGGCATTTGTAAACAAAAGAGCGAACATATAAATGAATGTTATAGTATGCTTGCAAATAGATCTATTTCCGATAATAATTATATAGAATGGCTTTGTAGTAATATATTAACAGATAAAGAATATCAAGATGTTATTGATTCTGGATATACATTTGAAGCATTAGTTAATAAAAATTGGAGAGCTATTGATGCAAGTGGCGTTTCTATGCGTAAAGTTAATATTTTAAATAAAACTTTTAATTATTATTATGAAGGCCCTGGACAAAAAGAATTTGTTGGTACTTTATGGGGGGCTGTAAATAGTATTACTGGATATTATTCTAATATTGATAATAGTGAAGGTATTAATCGTATGGATAGTATCCTTTATGGAGATAAATCTCGTAAAATTATTAACGCTTTTGATTCAGCAATGAAATTAGCTCAAGCCGCGTAATATATGGAAGATATTAAAACTTTGACAATTAGACATCATTTTTATAAAGCTATCCAATACAGTGGAGAAAATGCTTTAGATATATTAAATTTTTGTAAATATTGTTATATTCAAAATAACGGAATTTTAGTTTATATTAATATTATAATAGATGTTGATGATTGGATTATTAGATTAACAGATGATTATTATATAGTTTTAGATAACAAATTAAAAGAAGAATTATTTCAAGAATAATTATGGAACAAAATTCTCAAAATTCAGTTAAAGTAACTTATGAAATTGTAGATCCTAAAGTAAATGAAACTACAATTAAAATTGTAAATGCTTACAGAGAAGAAGAAAAGAAATCTCCAATAGATAATATTCTTCCTATTTATGCAAATCCTGATGATGCTGGAGCTGATATCTACGCTACAAGTTGTGAATACGATGAAAAAAATGATTGTTGGGTTTATGGTACTAATTTTAGATTTGAACCGCCTAAAGGTTGGTATCTTGAATTTAGACCTCGTTCTTCTAATCGTAAAACAGATTGTTATTTAGCTAATACTCCTGCAACTGGAGATTACGGTTATAGAGGAGAATATTTATTTTGTTTTAAAGATCGTACATCTAAAAATATTCGTAACGCTATTAATAGTATTATAAATTTTATTAATGCTTATTTTAATGTTTATTCTGATAATATTGGAATTTCTAATAAATTTTTAGAAATTATAAATAAATTTAAGATTCATAATAATCCTCCATATAAAGTAGGAGAACGTATTGGTCAAATGTTTTGTTTTCCTTATTATAAAATTGAATTTGTAGAAGGAAAACTTAATCCTGAAGAAACTGAACGGGGAGCTGGAGGACACGGTAGTACTGGACGATAATATGATACAAGTTTTATTAATAACACAATCTGATTGTATTGGTTGTGAAATAATGACTGATATTATTTTATCTATTAAAAAAACTTATGACGATAATAAAAATATAAATATTAATATTTGTAATAAAGATTTTATTGATAGAAATATATTAAAAGAAAATAATATAACTGATTTTCCTGCTACTATAATATACGATGATAATTATAAAAAATCTATTACATTTTTAGGTACTATTCCTTTTATTCAAATACAAAAAGAAATAGATAATATTATTAATAAATAATTATACATAATTAAAGCTGGTATTGTCATTAATGATAGTACCAGCTTTTACTTTTCCCCCGTAAAGGAAGGATCAAGAAAGGATGCTTTTACTTTCTCTAATATTTATTATAAAATTATTAATAGTACGAAATATAATATTATAGAAAATAATTGAGAGTCATTTGATTTGGCAAACTATTTTATAAAGATATATAAACTATTTACTTTTAATATATAATTGATATAATAGCTTATAAATACTATTTATTCGTAAATACAGACTATTTATTCAGTATTGTTCAAGCATAAATAAACATTACTATAAACAAAAAGAGAGTTAATAACAGTATTAAAAACTGTATTAACTCTCTTTTTTTTAACAATTAGATTCCACTAATCTTCAATCCAATTAGCAACATTAGTTGCAATATCCATAGGAAGATTATTATCGCTTAAACGATAAAATTGATTATTTTTATCAAGATTTTGAAGTCTTCTAATAACACGTAATAAAGGAATATTTCTTTCAAGTAAAATAGTAAATTTATTTTGTCCTTTATAAAGACCTCTATCATAAACTGGATCAAATTCAGGATCAATCATAGCATCAATAATAAGACTCATAGCTTTAAATAAATCTTTAGGCCCAGATAATGCAGCAATTGGACTACTATAAAGAGTTTTGGCTTCAACAATAAACCCCCAAGGAGTATAAGCTCTACTTTCAGTAGCCCATCTATCAGCTTGATATAATATTAAATTATACCACGTACTATTAATAACTTCTTCATCGTCGTCATCAGTAGCTAAATGAAGAACAATAGCCATTAATATTGCAGAAGCAATAGCAATACTATCTCCTAAAATTCTACGAAGATTATGCTGTTGCCAATCAGGAAGCATTTTATAATTAAATCTAAAATTAATAAAAGTATCAATAAAAGATTTAAATATATTTTGAATACTATGAAGAACTATATTAGTAGTAGTGCCCCCTTTAGCTTTAGCGTTTTTAATATCATCTTTAAATTCATGAGCAAGAAAACTAATAAGATCAATATAAGAGCCTCTTTCAATACTTTCACGCATTTCATTATAATAGCCTCTAACTCTCCAGCGTTTAAGAATACCAGGATATAAATGTTTCTTATATTGCATTAACAATCCTCCATACCATTCAGCTTCTATTTTTGCAGCACCAATTTTATCATAAATACCGTGAATTTTATTATTAACATTAATAACTTTATCTCTAAATCTACCAAACATATCTTTAGTAATAACACTATCAGGTTTAATTCTTGCTACACCATCAACTAATTCAAATTGACTTGCAAGAGTATCAAACCTTTCAAATTCTTTTTTAGCAGATTTAAGATTAGCATCACGATTTTTTATATATTCATTAGCAAAAGCTTTGCTGCAATGAGCTTTAATAAATTCAGCGTTTATATCTTTACTAAATTCAGCATAACTTTTTGCTTCATTAGCATCAGAACGAATATTATCAATAAATAATCTATAAGAAGCAAGCAATTCAGGATCGTCTTTAATAAGATCGCACATAGTTTGAATTTCTAAATCACGAGTAAAATTAGCAAAACTACCAATATACCAATTTCCATTATTATCTTTAATAACTCTGTGACTTTCAAGCATAGCAAGCATTACAGTATTTTGCATATAATGTTCGCCAGAGCTTTGTAATCCATAAAGACTATCACGAATTTTTCTAATTCTATCAGTAGCACTTTCAACACCTTTAAGTTCAAGCATATTATTAATATCTACAACTCTTAATAATTTAATAATTCCATCAGTAAGATTTAATGCTTTGGGAGAATATAAATTAGCAATAATAGCAGGTAAAGCTCCAAAATATCTTGCTTGAGCTTTATTCCAAGTACTATTATCAAAAAATTCTTTCGCAAATACTTCTCCAGCAATATTAGTCCATCCTGTCAATACGTTACCTATACCTCCTGTAACATTAAATATCATATACTTCGCAGAAGTAATATTTTGCATTAAATTAGCATATCTATCTAATTTACTGCCTTTATTAAATTCACCAAGAACAACACGATTATAAAAATTATTAATTAACTCAATAGTGCGAGTTTGTTTTTCAGTTTGATATTTAGTTTCAATATCAGTAGAATTAGCATTATCTCTTTTTAGTTTACCACTAAAATAAGAAGTCTTATAAGCATCATTAGATTTAAGCTCATCTAATAATAAATAAATATAATATTTAGCTCTTTGACGAGCATTATAATCAATAGCTTTAGTAATATACTCTTGGAATACTTCTTTCCAATTATCATCTAATATAGCATTATCTAATTTTTCATTATTTTCATCAATTTCTTTATTTTGTTTTTTAATATCTGCAAGATATTCATTATAACTTTCTTGACTTTCAGTAGATAATTTAGTACGAGGAATAATACGTTTTTTATAGCCTTTAGCTTTTAATAATTGAAGCATAGGAAAATCTACTTCTCTATCGTGAGCATAATCAACATCATCTTCATATCTTCTTTCAGATGGAGTATTAATAGTATATCCAGTTAAACCAATAAGATCTTTAGCAAGACTCTGAGTAGTTATATCATCTTTCCTTCTACGGGGAAGATACCCTCTATCAATAAATCTTTTCATAGGATTAGTGGTAGCATATTCATTTAAAGTAGACTGAAGTAATTCAATCATAGCTACTTCTTTAGAAGAAAGATTTACTTTATTATTATATTTTTCAGAACCATTATAATTAACACTATAAGGTTTATAATTTTTATTCTTATATTCTTCTTTTACATATCTTGTTCTATTAGAACCAATAGCATCATAATATTTTGGATCATATTTATCAAGATTATTTTTAACATCTAAAGTAGTCCAAATACGAAGAGGTTCATATTTTCGAGTATAAGGATTAAATACATGATTTTCTTCAAACCATTCTTCAAAATTATTATTAGCTATAGCTTCATTTCTACTTCTTTCATAATATTCAGTAGTAATATAATCTACATTATCAGATATAATCTTTTTAGCAATAGTTTTATTATGATCTATATAGTTTTGACTTTTAGGCTCATAATATCCAAATAAATCGCTATTAGGAACAATTTTCTTATTTTTAATAATAACTTCTCCATTTTTACCAATAGCACAAAATATACGTTCCCATAAATCATAATTAGCAGTACCTTTAAGATTAAGTAAAGCATATGAAAATTCTCTATTAAAGGCTTTTTTATTTACTCTAAAATTTACTCTATCTTTAAATCTTTCAGCAAGAGAATCATCGTCGGGTCTATTTTTTCTAATATCTCGAAGAACATCATATAAATTAGCTAATTCTTCTATACGTTCTTTAGGAAGATTAAATAATAATTTAGTACTTATTTCTCCGTTTCTATCAACAGCGTGTTGTAAAATATCATTTATCTTACTAATAGTTTCAATTCTTTCAGGACTACGTTTTCCTTCATCATTACTTCTAATTTCAGTATAAAATCTTGAACTTAATATAGGAAGATTAGCTGGAATTTCTTTTATAAGAGTTTCATTACTTAAAGAAGACTCATAATCATAACCATATTTTTTAAGAGCAGCATCTTTAATAATTTGCTTTTGTTCTTTAGTAAACTTTCTACCATCAATAATTCCTAATTTATCTTTATATTCAGGATGACTATCAAGAATAGTAGCAATTTCACTTTGTCTATCAGCATTGTCTTTAAATTGTTTAAATGCCCAATCAATTTTCTCTTTAAGTTCTTTATTAATAGTTTTACGAGCATTTAAATTAATCCAATTAAAGGCATTTCTATAATTTTCATCTTTAAGTTTTTCTTCAAGAACTTCATTAGGATTATTTTCATCATATTTCTTAATAATATCAAGATAATATTTTAAGTCTTCATCAAATCCAACAATAGGAGAATATTCAAAATATTCACCATTAAGCTTTTTAATTTTATCAATATAATCTTTTAGCGCATTTGCTTTAACGATTTCTTCATCAGATTTAGAACTATAATCTTTATTTAATGAAGAAGTCATAAAATTAATTTCATTAATAAGAACAATTTTTTCTTGTTGTTGTTCAATACTTAATTCACTATCTTCTCCAGGAGTCATTTCATAAATAGTAGTCATTATTTCTTTATATCTAACAAATAATTCTGGAGCAGTTTTTAAAATACTTTCATCTAATTTATTTTTAGCAATATAATATTCTGGAACAACCTTCATATTAACGTTATCAGCATACCATTTATCTCTATTAAGACGTGCTTTATAGTATTCTATACTAAATCTACCATATTTGTCTTTAGCTTCTCTAACAGCATCTCTTAATTGATCTCTGTCGGTAATAAATTTCTGAGTATAAAGAGTAATAAATTTACCATTCTTAACGATATCGTTCCATACAAATTTACCAGGCATTTTCATTATTTCATCATACTTTCTTAAAAATTCTTGACGAGCTTTAGGAGCATCTACTAAATTAGCGCCATTAATAATACCTCCAATAAATTTAACAATAACTTGAACTTCACTATTACTTAATTCAGAAACAGAACTAAATAAACTATCAAAAATATCAGCATCGGAATATTGAGTACGAATACTAATTATATTATTACGAATTAAAGGATTAGTAGAAACTTCTTTTCCAAAATAATTGTCCATAATAAGTTTCATTGCTGAAACAATTTTAGGATTATTACGAATATTATTAATAGAATTTCTAATAGATTGAATTTGATCTGAAATAACTTTATCTACACTTGCAATATCAAATTCAAATAATCCACTTAAAGAAGTACCAAAAGAACGAGCGTTGAGAAGTGTTCTAACATATCTATCTAATTCTCCAGGTTTATTTTTTATAATATCAATAACTTTAGGGTTATCAATTGATAACCATTCACCATTTTCATCTTGAATAAAATTATTAATTTCTTTGTTAAGCATATTCGAAACTGTTTTATAAAATCCAGCAGCACGAGAATATATTTCTCTTGTATGATTTTTTATAGAAACAGCGGAATATCTATCAATATCACTTTCTTTTAATAATTCAGCAACTTTTTCTGCAACTTCATTACCATTAATACCTTGCCGATTAATGTCATTAATAATTTTAAGAGATATTTCTTCAACAGTAGTTAATTTAGAAGAATCAATAGTTTCATAACTATCGCCTATAATATCAGTAATAGCAAATGGAGCTATATCCTCGATGTTTTCCTCTACGGGGGAAAAGTATTGAGAAACTTCGTAAATATTAGGAACTATTAATGAATATTGACCAACAGTATCAGCTATATTTTTTTCTTGTTCATTAAGTTTATTATAATATTTATCTTGTTTAGTTTTAAAATATGATTTTAAATTATTACTTGGTTTAACTTTTTTAATATAATAATCTTCTCCATTAATAGTTTGTATAGTAGCACTATCAATATTAGGTAAAGCAAAATTAATAATTTTGTTATTATCAGCTATTAATGCTTTATCTGAATTTTCTTTAAATTTATTTATAAGTTTATTAATAAATCCATTAGGATCAGTACTACTTAAGTTTTCAGTAAAATAATTTCTATTATTTAATACATCATTTATTTTAGGTTGAATAAATCTTTTAATAGTATATTTAGCTTTATTTTCAGCACTTGCAGGTCCATCTTCTTGAGAAATAATTATATTTATATCAGATTCAGTAGAAGCAGCAGCATCAATAATTCCAAGATAATATTCTAATCTTTTAAATTTATTATGATTAGGATTTATACTATATTCATTAGTTTCATTATTATCTAATAAATTAAGAGGTGCTAAATATAATCCTTTATCTTTAATTATTACTTTATATAAAGTAGTAACAGATTTTTTATTAATATTACGAGTTATACGAATATAAGAAAGACTATCAGAAGAAATAAATCCTGGTTGTATATCCCCCGTAAAGGAAGACTCACCTGTAGTATCTTCTTCAGCCCATTTACCAATTCCTGTATATTCAATAAAACTTATTCCATCTTTAGTATAAGGAATTTGAACAATATTATCAGATTTAAAGAATTTATTAAATCTATTATCTTTTTTACTTAAAAATACATTTTTAATAATACCACTATGACTTCTAACAAATCGTTCAGTCATATTATAAATATCAGTGCCTTTAGAATCAAAATCATTAACATTAAATAAAGTAGCAAAATTATCTATTATAGTAGGAACAATATTAGTACCATTATATTGAATAGGCTTTAATAAAAATTCATTAACAACAAGTTTTGTAATAGAATTTCTTTTAAATCTAAATCCATCTACTATAAAAGCATATTTAACTATATCAAGCATTGCTAATTTAATATATGGATGTTTATTAAAAGAATCTAATTTAGATTGAATAAGAATATCTTCAATATTTTCTATATTATCGTGAAAATATAAACTTTGTCCTGTATATCCTTTTTCTCTAACATTACGTTGATTATAAGTATTTACATCAATATATTTAAATATTCCAGGATCTTCTGAAAAATGTTCTTTAATATATAAAACTTTTTGAACAGGAGTAAGTTTAGCAAAATTATTTATTTCTTCTTGAGTAGGATTATTTATATCTACTGTATCAAATTTAGTAGTTTCATAATAAGTAAAACCATTTATTCTTGCTTCTTCACTTTTCCAATAATCAATATTTTCATTAGCTAACTCTTCTCCATATTTAGTATCAGTTATAAACTTACCCATCTCATTAAGTGTAATTGGAGTAGTAAGAATTGGAGTAAGTTTATAAAGATAAGAAACCATATATTGAATTAAATCAATATATTGTTCATCATTTAATTTAACATTTAATTTTTGTTCAATATTATCAATTATTTGTGCAACGTCTTCACGTTCCATAGTAAATAATTGACTATTTATTTTAATAGATGGAATAGTCGCATATTGCATAAATGCAGCTAAATATGGATAAACACTATTTTCAATATTTATATTTTCATCAATAATATTAGGATATAAAGCATCAACAAAAGTTTTATCTTTTACATATAAAGTAGAACCTACTAAATCTCTATTGGAAGTATATTTTTTAGCATCTTGTAGTATACGACGAGTACTTCTAATAGTTTGTTTTGCTCCAAATTTATCTGGTTTAGCAACTTGAAGAATTTTTTCAATATTATTAGAAGTAATTTTTAATTTATTAAATTGAATAATAATATATAAATCAAATAGAAAATCATCTTTTACAGAAAATCTATTTAATAAATCTTCTTGGCTTAAATTTACGTTTACATTATTTGTTAAATGTAAATAATCAATATTTAAATCAATACCAAATCTATTTTTAAATTCTTTTCCATATAATTTAGTTAATTCACCAAGTATATCATTAGTAGAAGTAAAATCAGCAATCTCTTTACCATTTACTTTTATATTATATTTTTTAGCAAGTTCTGTAATAGCAACTTTTATAGGACTTTTATTTCCTATATTAGTAAATATAGAATTAGTTTTAAAATAAGCATTAATAATTTCTGTTACAGCAGGTTGCTGTAAAAATGCAATAGCGGTAATATAATCAGAACCTATATCTAACAAAGTTTTAAATACACCAAATGTATATTCATTTTCATTATATACAGTACCAGATTTAATAGCATCAAGAATATGTGCAGTAGTTTGAGAACCGTATGTTGTAAGTAATTGACCTACAATATTTTTATTATTAACAGTATTTCCTATACTATCGTGTTTAACAATTATATATTTATTATCTTCACTTAATTTAGCATTAGGCCAAGCTTTTTTAATTTCATCAAAATTATAAATTTCATTATTAGGATATTTTATAGTAATAATATGATTTTTAGATAATTTAGTTTTAGCATAATTACATATACTTATAAATGTATCTCTATTTACAGATGCGGGTTTAAGGCGAGCACCAGACATAGCGTTCTCCATAGAATCTAATTGGTCAAATAAATTATATGTAGAACGATTAATAGCAGCATCTGAACTTTCTATAAGTTCTTCATAATGTTCATGAAGTTTATCAATATTATTTTTAGCATCTTCTAAAGCTCTAAAATTACTTTGAGAATAATTTTCTTCTTTAGCGCTTTGAGATTTAAAAATATTAATAATACAATCTAAAATTAAATTATTTCTTGCTTCACTAGTATTTTGATCTTCAATACTTAACTTTTTAAATCGTTTTAAACTAATATTAGGATTTTTTATAGCCTTATAAATTTTATATCTATATTTAATATCTTCATCGGTATTACCATCATTATATTCTATTTTATGAATTAAAGCATCCTCTGGATCAAAATATATTTCATAACAAATGCCATAAATACTATCTACATCAAAATCAGAACCTGTTTGTGGAACCCATTCGTCTGGAACAACAATAGTAGAACCTTGAGAATCATCAAGAAACCCAACTACTTTAAGTATAGCAATAGATTGTTTGCCCTCAGTAGGCAGACGATAGCCTAAATGTAAATCAAGTCCTTCTTTACTTATATGATCTAATTGTTCTTTAGTAAGATTTTTAGGAAGTAATTTACTCCAACGAGGAAGCATAACTTCTATATAAGCTTCTTGTTTAACAGAAAGTATTTTATTATTTATAAATTCATAATGATCGTTAACTTTTTTAGCATAACCGTCTTTTACTAAAGATTTCCAAACTCTATTAGCATCTTCTGTTCTACTTAAATTACTTGCGCTTACTAAAGTTTTACCTTGTTTTCCTAATTCAACAGCTATTTGATAATAAAACGCTTTACCATAACCTTTGCCTCTAAATTCTTCGTCAATAGTAACTCCCTGTCCAATAGAAGCAAGAGAAACTTTATTTTCATCTAAATCTTTTTTTCTCCAAGATTTAGCAGATTTAGTATTAAAATCATAATAAGCATCTATATAAAATTCTCCAATAGCATTACCGTTTTCATCACGACCTATAAATACAGCACCCATTCCATTTGCATCAGCTGTATCTGGAGTATAAGTTAATTCTATTTTAACATTTTTATAAGGATTTTCTACTTCATTATATACAGTAGGATGATATTCTAATTTTTTACTAAATCCAACATTAGTAATTTGCGCAGCATGCCATCCAGGTAATTTTTGTTTTGTAATAGAATTATTAAATATAGATTGAGCGATACTTTGTAATTTAATAGAGGCATAATTCATAAAATTAGGCATACGTGGAATATGCGTAACAGGATCAGGTGTTACATAATCTAAAAAATTACTATCTAAATTTAATCGTTTAGCTTCTTCTTGTGCTCTTTTATAAAAAGAACTAAAATCAATTAAATCTCCAGAATTATTCTTATTTACAATATTTCTATTTTTATCAACTTTCAAGTCTAAATTATTAAGTAATTCATTAAAACTATCTTCAATATTTTTACAATATGCCTTGAATAAAGTATTAACATATTTAGCAGTTTCTTCAGTAGTATTATCTATAATCTTTTTAAATAATTGAACTGCAACTTTATTACTTGCATCTACCATATGTTGAGGAACATCTTGTTGTTTATATAAATATCTATAATAATATGTTCCTATTACATTGCCTTCATTAAGTTTATCTTTAAAAACTGTTAAATTATCCTCTGTTACATTACCCTCATTATCCCAAAATGTTAATACATCTTTTTTAGCAGCTTTATCAGTTTCTTTAGTATTTACTTGATCAATACCATATTCAGTCATTAATTCATATAATTGATACAAACTACTATCTTTAGGTAAAAGTTTAGGAATTAATACAAATTCGGCATTTTTAATTTGTCGAGGATAATAAGTTTCAGTAGTAGCATCATAAGCATGATCAAAATAAAAGTTTTTCTGTACTTGAATTTTAGCATTAATTCTATCCAAATCAATATCTTTTACATCTATATTTGGATCTAATAATTGAGTAATTAAATCGGCATATTCATAATAAGTGCCGTCAGCAACTCTACGTCTAATAAATTCTTCAAATGTTATATAAGATTGAGCATCATTAGTAATAATACCTTCTTTATATCCTCGTGCTATAAATTCAGCTCTATCTTCAATATTCTTTTTTTCTTTATCAGTTAATTCTTTATTTCCATATTCTTTTTCAAATATGTTAATAAGTTCTTTTTTAATAGCTACATATTTATTAGAGCCTCTAACAGTATTATTAATCGTAATAGCTTTAAATCCATTTCTAATAGGAATAGTAATATTATCAGTGCTTATTCCTTTACGGGGGATGGACAATTGATCTATTGTTTTTAATCCACCATTATAATCATCTAAAAGATCATATCCAGTATATGCTTTTCCTTGAGCTTGAACTTCTTTAGCTCGTTTAAGAAAATCTTGATAACTTTTATAAAATTTACTATCACCTTCAAATATGTTATCAAAAGCTATTGTGTTAATAGTATAATTTATAGCAAATTCTTTTATTTGATCTATATTATATCTATCTCCAATAGCTTCTGTATATCGACTAATTCTTTTTTCTATTTCTTTACTATAATTAATAAGCCATTCTTCAACAATATTTTCAATAGTTTGTTTAGAACCATCATCCAGATTTAAAGTATAACCATTAGCGCCATCAGGAGAATAAATAGTATTCATGAATTTTCCCCCGTAAAGGAAAGGCACTCCAGCTTCTTCATTACTTAATATTTCAGCTGGATTAAATCCATTTACAGGGAATAATCTATTAAATTGAAAAACATTACCGGTTAATTTTCCATTTTTAATAATACTTCCTCTATAATGATAATATTCAAACAAACCATCTGTATTATCTTTAGGAGTAAATATACCATTATTATCAATAGTGCCAACTTTAGTAAGTTGTTTAAAACCTTGTTCTAATTCTCCAAGAACATAATTATAAAATATTCTAAAAATAGGATGTTTTTTATTAACAGATTTTTCATTAAATAAACCAGAAATACTATGTTTAGGAGCTTTTATAATAAAATTCTTTGGAGCGTCAGATGGAGTTCTCATAAAATACCATCCTTTATTAATATTAGCAATTTTATCATCAGTAGTATAAGAAATAAGTTGGCTTATAAGATAGTCTGTTTCAGACATTGTAGAATATAATGCAGACTTATCAGTTACATAATCTTTAATGCCATTAAATAATGTATAATCTAATAATTGTCTTGCATAAGTATTAACAAACGTTTCTCCTTGTTCATTAATATCAAATAATCCCCTACTAATTTTTCTACCTCGTTCATCATATTGATCAAAAAGTATAGGATTATATTTATATTGATCACTTAATGAAACAAATTCTCTTAATTTATTAAGACCCGCATTAAGATCTTCTTCAGTAGAAAAATTGATTTGTTTAAATAAATTAGTAATCCAACTATTTCCAATAAAATCTGCGCCTAAATTTCCATCAGCGTTTCTACTATTCAAATCAACTTTTACAACACTATATTTAACTAATGAATTACTTATACTATATAATGAATTAATAAACGCATCGCCAAATATAGTGTCATCTATCTTAAAAACCGGTCGTTCTTCATCAAAACCTATTCCAGCTTCAATAGTATATTTTTTTCTATTATAATAATCAGCTAAATTTTTATTATTTCTTAAAATTTCTTGTTCATATTTATCTTTAGATTTTTTAGCTTCATTTAAGAAACCATCAAATATACTAATAAATTTTGTATAATTATCTATTTTATTTCCATCATTAATATATTTATCTATAGCAGAAACTTCTGCATTAGGAAAATATTTAAGATAAATATTTAAAAACTTATGATGAAGATTTAATAAAATATCATTTTGAGCATTACTTCCAGTTTCTTCTTTTTTAGCTAAATTAACATAATCATATAATTCTTGAATATTTTCTAAATCTTGAGCAGGATAATTAGTGCGAATAGTACCTTTTATAGCATTATAATATTGATAAAATATAGCAGTAATAGGATCAGCAGTTGCATTACTATTACTAAATTCAATACCAGATTCAGAAATACTAATAATAGTTTTATTAACTTTAGGATTAGCCAATTGCCCAAATACATAATTTCTAAATACTATATCGTTCTCCATATCTTCAGCAAGTTTAATTAAACCCGCATAATGAGAAATATTGTTAGCAACATTTTTAATTTCTTCAATTAAAGATTTAGGAGAAGTAAAAGTGCAAAAACTATATATTGCAGATATAGCTTTATTATATCCAATAGGAATTTCTACTCCTAATTCATTATTAAGATCTAAAGTTTTAGACTCAGCACTTTCTAAATTAGGAATAGTTTCAAAATATAATTTAAGTCTTTGAGAAACAGTATTTAAATAACTACCTCTTGAAGTTAAATCTTCAACATAAGATTTCATCATTTCATCAATACCATCATTTTCTTCATCAACAAAATTAATATCTTCTTCATTATTAGCTTTTTCTGCATTAATAATATCAGATACATCCTTAAATGTTTTAGTTAAAAATGTAATACTACTATTATTAATTACTTCTTCATAAAAAGCTTCTTTATTTTCAAGTAATTTATTTACAAGATTTCCATAATTTTTAGTTTTAATATCTCCATATTTAGCTGCAATATTGCCATAAATAGTATATAATTCTTTAATAGTATTTTCAAAATTTTCTTTATCTTTAATAGCCTTATATTGATTAGCTTTTCTACGAAGATCATTAATTTTTTCAATATATTTTTTACCTGTAGAATTATTCTTAAATTCATCAGAATTAATCAAAGGATTAATATATTCTGCAACAAATTTAGAACGAATAGTAGTACTACATCTACGCAAAATATCTGCCCTATCTTTACGATTAACATCTTTATTTTTTGCTAAATCGTAATATAAAGCAGATATTATACCAGCAGTATGCCGATAAGCTATATATTTAGCATGAACAGAACTAAAACCGTTTAATTCTGTACCTATACGACTACGACGAAAATTAACAACACTTGGATGTTGTTTTTTATAATATTCATTAAGTAATCGTACACAAGTATTATGAGGAGTATTTTCAATACTACCTCTCCATTTAGAATCTTTTGATGCAAATTCAATAAAATTAGCATCTTCTTTTAAATAAGCAGCTATAATAGCAGCTTTCTTGTCATTACCATTTGCTACACCTTCTACGATAGCAAGTTCTTTAGGATTTAAATTAAGTCCTTTAATTGTACACGGCATAATTTTAAGTTTATTAGTTTCACCAGAATAAACATTAAGATTTTAACCTTATATGTTCAGAAAATTATTATAGGAAACGAGCCGTTTTTAGCCCGTTTCCTATAATTAAAATTTATTTATATACAGATCATCAGCAAACTATTTTCATCCAGCCATTTTTAACAAAACGAGCCATTAACGGCTTATCTTGCTCATTATAATTATTCAAATATTCATTTACCGATGCCGTTATATTTTCATTACTTTCAATAAGTTTATCAGTAACAGCAAAAACATCATCTTCAAATTCAGTAAAAGTATCAGTTTCAATATCTTCTAATTGATTTTTAGTTATAATACCAGCAGATTCTTCTTTAGTTTTAATAGTAGTGTCTTTTTGTTGTTCAACAGTTTGAATTTCAGCAATAGTGTCATTAAATAAATTTCCAAATAAATTATATTCACGTGCTAATATAGTATTATTTTCTATATTATCAAATTTTATACCAAATATTTTTATTAAAGCATCTATAATACGCTGCCAAAGAGTTTTTGGAGTTTGTTTATCAATAATAGCTTTATCAGAAGTACTTTTAATTTCATTTAAAGCATCAATAAGAGAACGCTGAGTAAGACTTTCAACAAGAAATTCTTCTGCAAATAAAGAATCTCTTTCTTCTTTACTTCTACTATTCCAATATTCTTGAGCAGATTTATCAAGATAATTAAAATAAGTATCAGGATTTAAAATTGTATCAAAAGCTGAAATTAAATGATCATATTTATCAGAATTAGATTTAATAGCTAATTTGGCTTCATTATAAATATCTAATATTTCATTAACATATTCTTGTTTACGATTTCCAACTTGTTCATTAAGAATTTGATGAAGTCTTTCGTGAATAAGAATACGCATAGCTTCATATTTATCTTTATTTACAGCAGTAACAAAATGTTTAAATAAAAGAATACTATTTTTATTAGTTTGTGCTTTAGCTTTAGTATTTCTTTTACTATATCTAACTTCTTTTGGGAGCAAATCTAAATCTTCTGCAATATTAATAATACTTTCATCAATTCCTACTTTTTCTGCAATAGATCTTCCAGAATAAACAGTTTTAGAACTATCGCCATCAAAAATATCATTAGGAGTAAATAATCTATCTTGCTGTTCTTCCTTTACGGGCGTGCTCTTTTGAGCTTCAATAAAAAATCCTTTTTTATTTACTTCAAAATAATGACCAAATTTATCAACATCTTGATTAGTATTAAATGCGTTATTTTTAAGTATAAATTCAGTAAAATTATTATAAACAAATTCTTTTCCATTAAGAGTAAGAACTAACTTACCATTTCTTTTAGAAAGATATTTATTAATTTTACCATTAATAACATCTTGATTTCTTATAGCAACAAAACTTTTAAAATATTTAGTGTTACTTAATATTTCCTCAACAATATTATCAATAATTCTTTCATTTCCCTCCACTTTAGATATAATCTGACCAGCAGAAGAACTATTTCCGTTCTTATAATATCTAATAGCAGTACTCTCTTCATTATTGTTTTTTTTATATCTATAAGCAACTAATGTATAATTATCCTTTCTTCCTTTAAAAGCTAAAGCCGTAATATCTCCAGTAGAAGCTACGCTATAGCCTTTAAATAAATTATTAAATCCTCTATTATTTCCTCCAAATAAAGAAGCTAATTTATCTGTAAATTCATCAAAATTACCTCCAGATAATCTTTCTTTAATAATATTTTTAAGTTCTTCTTTAAGATCATTATATATTTGATTAGACTTATCTACTTTATTTTCTTCAGTAAATAAAGCATAAGCTGGACTTCCATCATTATCTTGAATTAATAATCCCATAGTTTTTATAGTCATACCTCTTGATGGATAAGTAGTTTTAGATCCTTCAATATTAACAGTACCACTATTCATAACAGCTATTACAGGATTATTCTCATAAGTAAATTTTAAAGCAGGAGAATTAATAGGCAAAGATTGCTGAGAAGTAATAGGAACTCCTGTAACAGTATCTTCTACAGTTATTTTATAATTTAATGCATTATCTGCAATATCTTTAGTTTGTTGTAAATTAACATACATAGAAGATAACCATCTTCTATAACTTCTAATCTTTAATTCAGGACTAATATTTATGCTATCATAATTAAGAACAGATAATATTTCATTAGCAATAATTTTAGCAGCATCAACAACTTTATAAGTATCGACTCCTATATATCCATCATCTATTAATTTTTTAATTATAGGATGATTTACAATAATTTTAGCTCCATCTATATTACTTACAGGAGTACCTTTACTATTAACAAATTCAAAAGGCTTTTTAGATTGTTCAGAAATAGAGTTATAAATATCATCTGTTTCTTGTTCAGAAAGACTTTCATTAATTATAGCGCCAACTTCAATATTAGATTCGTAAATACTTAATATATTAAGTAAATCTTGAACATCTTCAGATTGTTCTATTAATTTAGTAAATAATTCATCAAAATAAGGACTACTATAAGTAGAGCCGTTTTTAGTAATATTATATCTAAAACCTTTTTCTTTAGGCATATATACTGTATTACCATCAGAACTTGTAGTAGGAATAATAGAATATCCAATTTCAACGCCATCCTTTTTAAAGAACAATAATTTACCGTTACGTTCAATATCTAATTTATCTCCAGGTTTAAGATTATAATATATTTCTCTTGCTTTACTATCAGTTCTAACTTTATTAGCAACAGCAGTTCTTAATCTATTATTAACTACTTCATATTCTCGTTTAGCATATTGAACTTGCTGAAGAAAACAATTAGCTCTTTCTAAAGCATTAGTGAAAGATTTATTAGTAATATTATTATCTTTAACTAATCTAACATTTTTAAATATATATTTATTATATTCTTTATTAGAAGTATGATTAATAATATAATCATACATATTAATATAAATTAATTTAGCTTGTTCATAACCAATATCTTTATTATTAATTAAATAATCAAATAATTGAACAATATTTATAAGAGTGCTACCATTTTTATTTGGCTTAATATTTACAGATTTTATATATTCATCTAAAAATTTATCAATAGTATCATTAAGTTTAGATGTAGGAATAGCTGGACTAATAGCGTTTTTAGTAACATCAATGTTATCAATTATTTGAGCTGCAAGATTAGGAAGTCCTTTAGCATGTAATCTATTATTAATGTGTTTTATAGCTATTTTTAAACCTTTAATAGCTCCACTTTTAATAAGATCTTTATTATAACCTTCTAACTCAAGTTTATCTTCTATTTGAGAAAGAAGAGTTTTAGCGTTATCGTTATTAAAATTTTCTCCATCAAGTCCTTTATATAAATCTTTATTATTTCTATACATCTGAAGAGCAAACAAAGAAGCACTTGATGTAACATCAGTTTCTCCTAATTCATCATTACTTGGAACATTTATGGCTTCTCTAATTCTAATAGCATCTTGTAAAGCTAATGCTTCAGCTGGATTTTGTTCTTCCTCAAAACCTACTACTGTTCTATCTTCAATTAAATCTGGAATAATAGGATTAATAGTTTCAATTGGAGCTTTTACCTGTTCCCCCGTAGAGGAAGGCTCACCTGTGGCTTTTTGTACATCATTAATAATTTTAGTAGTTTCATTATTATTATCAATAATTTCTTTTTCAGTTGGAATAGGATGTTTTTCTAATATTTCTTCTCGTTCTTTATTAACAGTTTCATTGTCATTATTATTATTTTTTATAGATTCTATTTTGTTAATAGCTTCATCTCTTACTTCTTTGAGTAAATAATAATATTCAAGATCATTACTTGCTCCAAGATTTAAAATTTCAATATCTTTTTCTAATTCTGGAACTTTTTTAGCAAGAACATCATTAAACGCTTTAGTTGGATCGACTGAAGTTTCTATATAATGTCCTATATTAGTAAAAGCATCATTGAGTGCTTTAGAAACAGTTTGATCTACTACTCTATTAATTTGATTATATCTATCTTGTAATTGTTGTTTAGTAGTAGGAATAGAATTACGAATATCATCAGTTTGATACAATAAAACTGTTTTATTTCCTATAAATTTAGAAATAGCGTCAGGCACATTTGAAAAATCGTTATTATAATAATCATTATCTACATTATTTAATAACCAATTTTCATCAGCATTTATAATAATATTTCCAGAGTCTTTAGTTTTTAATTCTGCAACAATAGTATTTTTATTTAATCTATCAACAATATTTTGTCTCTTTTCTTTTAATTCTTTTATTAATTGATTCTTTACAATATCATCAGTATCTTTAAGTTTATATATATCATCAATATGTTTATTAATTTCAACTAATTGTTGTATTCCAAATTGATATTCATCAATATATGAATATCTACTAAATTCGCCATTAGGATCTAATTTAGCAATATCTGTATCTATTCTATCTATTGCTCTATTAATTAAATCTAAATTAAAATATTTTTTAACATTTTCTCTTGCAATATTTCTAATAATTTGATCATTATCACCATCTATAGAATGAATACCTTTATATATTTCATTTTGATATAATTCAATAGTATTGTTCATTCTATTAACTAACTCTTGAGTAAAATTAGTTTTATTTTTAGCAATATTTATATTAGCTGCATCAAAAAATTTATTAAATTCTGGATTAGTAATATATTCTTGTAATAATTCAATATTTCCTGCATCAGCTGCATTTAATACCATATCTACTACAAATTCATTTGCTAATCTATCGTATATAATATCAGCTTCATCTTGAGTTATATTTTCATAATCAGAAATAGTTCCATTTTCCGTAATAGGCTTAAATGGATTTTTTCCTTCATTGAGTAAAGATAATTGCTCAAGATAATCATTAATTTTAGCTCTACGACCAAGAATTTCAGCTTCTCTAATTTTTTCGAAAGTTAATTGACTTCGATTATAATCTTCAGGAGACATATGTTTTTTATTAATCTTTCCCTGAATTTTATTTTGAAGATTCCCTAAACCTCTACCAGCAGCTTGAAAACCTATTCCTCCAAGATAACCCCAAACAGCTTGCTCCCATATTTTAGGATCAGATAAATAAGAACTTAAATCTCTTGGTCTATAAGTAGGATCAAATATAAGTTCTGCAACTTCTTTTCCTTTTTCAGCTTGAACACCTTGATAGCCTTCTTCAAAACTTTCAGATAAATTTTCTGCAAGAAAAATAGAATTGCCTTGTAATAATCTTTTAATTAAAGATTGTTGTTCAATATCTATATTAGCTGCATCGGCATTTAATTTGTTAGCAGCTTGTTTATTTATATATTTTAATTTAGCTGTGGGTTTAAGTTTAAAAGCTCCTTTCCATAGACTACTAATAGCTTTAAATTGAACAAAATCCATTAATAGCATAGCATAGTCATTAAAAAATGTTTCTCCAGCAGAATCGCTTGCAATTTTTTTAGCTATTTCATCATTACTTAAACCAACAAATTCAGGATTATTTTTAAAAAATTCTTCTCTTTGTATATCATTAAAATTTTGTAATCTTTCTATGGAAGTATCATAAATATCTTTATAAACTTCACGAGCTTCCATATAATTTTCTATAGTTCTACTTAATACAACTGTTGCGCCAAAATCTAAAGTAGTATTTATACTTTTAGCAGTTCTTGCAGGATTAGACGTTAAATGACTTTTTTCTGCAATTTTACTTATACCATAAATTCCTTTATTATATAATTTTTCAACAGTTTTGGTTCCTTTACCTATTTTTCCAAGAGCTTTAATTCCTTTCACGATACCCGTAGATGGAATAAGCATAGATAGTGCAGATGCAACAGTAATAGCATTATTAGCCCACCATCCAAAATCTCCAATATCAAATGATTTTCCTGGATTTTCTTGATATATAGCAAATCGTTCTCTAATAGAATCTTGAGCTTTTTCAAGTGCTGTACTTACTGCATTAGTATAATCATTATAACCGTCATTAGCTATAAGATTATAAACAGCATCATATATATTAGAAAATCCAGAAAGCGCTCCAAGAATAAATTCGTTTGCAACAGCTTGTGTAACAGCGCGACCTGTTTGTTCAATCCAACTTTGATTTTTAGCTCTTTGTTTTTCAGCTTCTTCTCTTGTAGTATAAGCATTTAAATAAACATCATAATCAGCAAAATTTTCATAATCTTCTTTACTAACAGAAAATCGAGGGAGATTCTCAATTTGTTTATTAACAGCTGAAAAACCATAAGGATCTTGAAAAGGAGAAGGTTTATTATCAGTATTTCCGAAACCAGAAAAAGGAGAAGGTTTATTACCCTCTCCTTTCATTATTCTATTCATTTCTTCACGTGTAAGTTTCATAATTTTTCTATATACTCATTAGTAAATATCATTGCTGTTTCTGGATCAAAACCTTTAATTATAAGAGAATTGTAATAAGCCTGACCTATTGCTTCTTTATCATTTTCTGTATATTCACCATTGCGTACTTTATTTTCTACAACACTCCACAATGCAAGTTTTTCAACATCTTGAAGAGAAATATCTTCTTTTATAGTTCTTAAATCTTCATCTTGTAATATAAATTTACCGGTATGTTTATCTTTAACAACAATATCTGTACTATATGGAGTATCATAAGAAAACGCTTGATAAGCATATGTAACATTATCTAATAATAATTTTGCTTGAGTGCTTATACTATTATTAACAGCATCAATAGATGGATCATCTAAACCCTCTTTTAATATATATTCTTTAACATCACTGTCATCTGTAACAGTAGTTTTAATTTTCCATCCCATAGTAGGAACATATGTTAATTGATGCTTTATATTACTATCCTTATAAGTTGGAATTTTAATACGAGCATCTTCTATTTCGTCAGAAGTCATATCTCTTAATGTTCCATTTTTATCAACTACTAAATAATCACCTGAAATCATAAGTTGAGGATTAGCTTTAAATATATTAGTATATCTTTTTACAATATCATCTCTACGATCTTTTTCAAGTTTAGCATCAGCAGGATTACTAATAGTTTGATATAATTGATCTCTCATATAATGTTCAGGATTTGTATGAGAAGAAACTGAAGTATCAACAACAACTTCATCACCAACTGGAAGAATATCTTCTTGTAATTTATTAGCTTGTTTTATTATATCAGTATAAAGATAATCAGCTTGAGATATAAGTAATTCTCTATTTGGATTATTAAAATGAACTTCAAGAGGGACAATATTTCCATTTTCGTCTACTCGTCTAATTGAAGTATATTTTTCTCTTCTTAATCCTCCTCCAAAAACTCTACTATCTAAATTTGTAGCTTTTGCAGCTTGAACAAATTTATAAGTTCCATCTTTATGATCTGAAGAAAGAACTAATCTTATATCTCCATTTTCAGTATTATATTGTTTAATTTCATAAGTATCCCATAAATCTCCAATATTTCGTTTAAAAATATCTAAATCTCTTTGATTTTTTAATGTTATAGCTATGCCAGAAGAATTATCTCCGAATAATCTATCAGTAATATTAGCAAAACTTTGTTTCCATTCTTTCATAGTATCAGTATCATCTGGTGATATATCATCAATAATTCCACTATTTACTTGCGATATAAAATTAAAAGCACTTATTTTATTTGGGTCATTTACATCTCCAATAACATTATTAATAGTAGCTCTATATGGTAAAGTAGCTCTTTTAAAATTATCAAATTCTCTCATAACATCTATAGCTACTTCACCAGAAATATTATTATTTTTTGCCCAAGTACTTAAAGCATCTGGAGTAGTATATAAATTAAATTCTGGAATATTTATATTAGGATATTTTTCATTTAATTTTTCAGTATAAGTACTTCCAATAGTTCTAACTCCAGTTAAAACTTCTAATCCGGGGTCGATTTTAACTTGAGCTCTTGGGCCCTTTTCAACAATAGTATTAGCTAAAAAATTATTTATTTGTTGATTATTTCCACTATTATTTGCTTTAGCTGTTACTTTAGCTTTAGCGATTTCATTTATCATAGAATCATTATAAGCAGTAGAAGTATATATTCGTCTATATTGTTTAGCTCTAATAAATGGATCTATTTTATCATTTACATATTGATCAAAAGATTTAGTATATCCTTTTGGATCAATTACATCATTTGCAATATTAGGATTTTGACTATGATACCATTTATCAATTTTATAATCCTGTTCTAAACTTGCTCTAATTGCAGGATTTGCTTTAATTGCAGCATCTACAGCAGCTCTAATTTTTTCTGGAGGAAGAATCTCATATTTTCCAGTTATTGAATTATATCTTGCCATAGTACTATTTTCTGTATAAGTATTAGATACTTTACCTGTAGAAATATCTATAAAAGTAGTATTTTCATATCCTCCAGCATCAGGAGAAACATATTTAAGAGCTTCATTATATATTTTATTCATATCTATACTTGACACAGGTCTTTCATTAGGTTCCCATTTAGTACCTCCAATTACTTGTCCTTTATCATTATAAATATCATTATATCTATATTTAGTATTTGCTCTATAATAATTTTTATGATATTCAGATAAATCTTGTCGCTCATTAATATTATTTAAATATGCAGTATAATCTTGTTGTGCTCTAATACGACCTATTAAACCTGGATCAGAAGTAATATCACCTTGAGCTTTTACTAAATCATCATAAGCCCCAGCAGCATTTCCATAATTTAAATTATTATCAAGAGTATTCCTAATTTGTTGAATTTTATTTTGCCTCCATTCATCTTCAGCTTCATTAAGAGGAAGCTGAGCCATTGCAGTTTGAAGTTGAGAAGCAAATTGCATACTTTTTTGATGGCCTTGTTCAAGTTCTCTATAAGTATTAGCAACAGTTTCTAAATTAATAGGAGATACTCGTTGTCTTATAATAGGATTAAAACCTTTCATAATATTATAAATTAATTTTTCTTATTTTTAATCCTTTTACCATTTCTAATCAAATAATTAAAATCTACACCTAAATCTTTTAATATTTCAGCAGTTACATTAGGATTTGCAGCAGCAATTGTAGATAAAGTATTATTAATATTTTTTCTTTGTTCAACTCCACCAATAATATTTTGTACTGTTGTAGTTAAACCTCTAATTAAATCAGAAGTATTTTCAGCATGTTTTTCTAATAACATATTATCAAAATTACTTTTACCTTCTCTCCACCTATTATACATTTCAACATTACGAGCTGCAACATTTTGTTGATTCATATTATCTTGATTTAATAATTGGGTTTCAGCATTTTCTTTAGTAGCATAAAGATTATTAGTTTGTAATAAAGCATTAGTGCGAGCTATTCCTTTACGGGCGAGAGCCACACGAGAACTTGCTGTATTTGCATCAATATCTCTATTAGTAGCTTTTAGATATTCTCTAATTTTATCTAATTGAGGATTAATATTAAATCGAGTTTTAAGTTTTTTTGCTTGAATAGGAATAGGAGCAGAACTATATTTCATATTATTTAATGCACGCCTATTACTATTATAATTAGTAATAGATCCAATAGTATTAGTTACTCCTTCTATAATATCTCCAAGAGTAATTTCATTAAAATGACCAGCGGCATTAATAAATTTAGAATTATTAGGATTTCTTCTTGGAACTCCAACAGAATTTAATTTTTTCATTGGAGGCATAATTCCATTTTTTAAATAAGTAGAAAATTTTTTATCTTCAATAATTCTTTTAGATAAATCAGATTTAGGAGATTCTGATACAATAGTATCAAGAATATTTTTATATTTAGGAGTTTCAATATAATTAATATTATCATCTTCTTTACCAAGTAGAGCTTTTTGTCTTTCCCCCGTAAAGGAAGATGCAGGCACTAACTTCTTTTTGCCTCCAACATTAAGTTCTACAAATATATTTTTTTTAGTTTGTCCACCCATACGTTTAAATCCTGGATATCTTAATTTATATTCTTTACTAAATTTAATTCCATCTTCTATTGAATTTATATGAACTGTATCTTGTCTTTCAATAGCTCTATTCATTCCATCAAAATCAGATTGTTTATTTATTGGATTAGTCATATCTATTAAACCTCCTTTTCCATCATCTTGCACTTCATTATATAAAAATACTTGACCATTTTCATCAGTGCCTATTGCTACTTTATTAGTAGAAATATAATTAGGATTTTGCCAATCTTTAATAAACTTTCTATTAGGATTACGCATTCTAATAAAATCAGGAGTATTTTTTTTATTTATTCTATCATATATATAATCTATATTAGGATTATCTTTATTGCCACCTAATTTAAAAAATGAACTTCTTAATATAGGATTTTCATTAGAATTATAATCAGTATTAATAGATCTGTTTTCTACATTATTACGATTTATATTATTATTTATTTCAGCATATATTTGTTGTGCTACTTTATATCTATTAGCAGCACTATCTTTTTTTCCGGCTGGACGTACATATCCTAAAGTTAAAGCATAATTTATTCTTTCTAAATCATCACTATCATTAAATTCATTATAAGCATCTATAGCTTTCATATAACCAGATCCTTCTCCTCCATGAGTCCAACTAACAGTATTAGTAGTATCTCTTAATGTTTTGTTAATATAATTTATTTGATTATCTAATTCTTCAATAGCTAATCTTTTTTTATCAATTCCTGGATACCTATCAACCCATTGTAATAAACCTGTATCTTTATATTGTTTTCCAGTTTCTTTATCAGTTCTTATGGCATAAGGATTTGCTCCACTTTCTTCTACTATATTTGCTAAAATAGCAGCAATTTGTTTATCATTATATAAACCAGAAGATTTTAATTTATTATAAATATAATTTAAATTGTTTACTTCATATCCTCTATCATTAGTAGTTTTTAAAGAAGTAAACAATAATTTTTTACCACCATTTTGATATTTTTTACTACCATCATCATTATAATTATTTCTATCTTTAAATTCTTCTTGTTCCTTAAATACTTTATTGGCATTTTCACCATTAATTACTTTTTCAGCAGGACTTTTACCATTAAGCATAGGAACTGCACTAAAAACTTTAATAGAGTTTTTAGAGGTGTGAACTACTTCACCACCTTCAACTTCAAGGCCATTCTTATCATCAGCACCTAAATCAATACCTCCTTGTTCGTGCTTTCTGCCTCGCATATAATAAAAGTTATTACCGAGAGGAATAGCTTTTCCTCCACGAACAACTTTAGGATTTAAAATATATTTCTTCATATAATATTATAGGTAATAAATAAATTTTAGGCTGTTTAATTTAATGTATTTCAATTTAGATATATTTATATTATTTTCAATATTCAATCAATATAACAGCCTAAAAATAGTTTTTATTTATGCTTTATACGTTTTTTGCCCCCGCATCGTAAAGTATTTGAGCGATCGACAAATTGATTATTTTGTTGTTGAGTAGTAGGATTAGTAGCAGTATTAATATTATTATTAATATCGTTATTATTAGTATTATTCATATAATTAGGAGTTTTTATTTCAACTTTAGGGCCAGTAGTACTAAATCCATCAGCTTTCTTTACTTGTTTAGGAGCAGAACTTGGAGCAAATAAAGAATCAGCCAATCCTCCAATTCCAGACATAGCATCTCCAATTTCTCCACCAACTCCATTTTGCCCAATTAAAGAACCCATTTTAGCTTTCTTTTGACCACCGCATTTAAATATACGATTAGATTTAGTTTTATTAGATTTAATTCTATCATTAAATTTTTTATCTCCTCCCATTTTTAAAGTAACTTTTTTATTATATTCATCTACATAATCTTGATCAGCTACACTTGCAGTAAGAGCTTGAGCTTGGGCTTTAGCATCATTTTGATTTTGTTCAATTTGTTGCTGTTTCAATTTTTCTCTTTCAGCTTTACGTTTTTTAGCTGCACCAATAGCCGAACCAGCAATACTTGCAACTCCTCCAATTAAAGCACCAAGAAAAGCTTTTTTTCTATTATCAGTTTTAATTACTTTTTTCATAACTTTCTTTGTTTAGAAACACTACCATTTAAATTTTCAAATTCAATACAAACTTTATCTTTATTATTAAATGTAAATTTAATAACTATATAATTTCCATAAATACGAGTAAGTTTATCAGAACCGCTACCATTATAAGTAGAAATTTTATTTCTAAAATAATTAAAATTCCAATTACCTAATTCAAACCAAGGTTTAGAATATCTATTAAATTTATTAGTAGTATCTATATTAATATCTATTTCTCCAGTATTTGTAAATTCACTAAATATTTCTAATATATCTCCAGCATAAGGCTGCATACCTTCCTTTACGGGGGATATACTAACAAGACTATTTGATTTACTTACTTTACGAACATTATATTTAATAAATTCTAAAAATTTTATAGCATCATAATCTTCATTAAGAATAATACTTATAGAAGATGGATATGTAGTAGAAAAACTTAAACTTTCATAAGTACCATAACTTTTAGCATCAGTAAAATTATATATGTCGTTATATAAATTATTCCCGCTTACTAAATATAATTTAGATTTAGTATTATAACCTTGAATAAAATTATAATCGTGAAAACTAACAAAATTACCTAATTCATAATTATAACTTAAAGTTTTAGTAGTATTATTAGATAACTTTAAACTAATTAATAAACGTTTATTAAATTTATCATTACCAAATCTAACATTAGTGGGTTTATTATCTTGTAAATATAAATAAATATCTTGATCTATTAAAGATAATTGGCCATTATCAAATTTATAAAATCTGGTAAAATCATTATTATAAAATATATAACCAAATTGATCTACAATAAAAGCTAAATCATCTTGTAATCCTCCAAATCCTAAATCAGAAGTAAATACTTCTACATAATTAGTATCAAAAGCATCAGGTTGTAATAATTGTAAACTTTTGTCTTTAGTTTGTAATGTAGCATCACCATTAAACATAAATAAACTATGTTCAGTGTGAGCTAATAAATAAACACCAATACCTACTAAATTAGTAATAATACCTTTATTCTCATTAATATTTTTATAGCCTTCAGTAGGAAATTGTCTCCAAGCATTTACAGCACTTTCATCTTGAATAACATTACTTCTTCTAATAGTCTTATCAAATTGAGTAATATTTAATATATCATCTCTATAATTGTTATAAACAGTAGGAATAAAGTCATCTTGAGATTCTTGAGAATTACTAAATAAATCAATAGAATTTTTTGGTTCTACAATTAAACCTGGCCAATATCCTTTACAATCAACGTCTTGCTCATTAGGTTTCATTATAGAGAATATAACATTCTGAGGATTATTATTAAAATATTTACTTTCGTAATAATATGTATCTATAACAGGAAACTGAATATAATTTAAAAATGGAATATTTAAATGAAAAGCTTTTTCTGAAGTTTCATCAAGTACAGATAATCCTATATTTTTATCCGAATTATCAGGAATACTTTTACTTACTTTTCCACGAATATTATATAAATTATTATTTTCAGAATTAAATGTAATCCCATTTCCATTATATACAATTACACCATCATAAGTATATACTCCGTTAAAGCCATCGTTTATGTCAGTATTTATAGTACCAAATCCATAAATTATATTACCTATTCTAATAAGAGTTTTTTCTTTATTTACATATAATTTATTATGATAATTATAAAGACTTGCAATATATGTATTTACCCTATATTTATCATCAGAAATAAATAATTGTTCTATATTTTTTAACTTAATAGCGGTACTTAATCCTCCTCTGTTATCTTTAACAGAATCAGCTACTACTAATTTATAATTGTCAATAGGATATATTTTATCTTGTATAGCAGTATAACTAATTAAAGATTTATTTAAATCATAAGCATAATTTATAGAACTGTTTCTGTAAAGAATATCAGATTTACTTATTTCTGCGATAAATCCATCATTTCCTTCAGTAGTAACAGTTATATTTCCACTATTATTATGTTTACAATATTTAGTACTTTTAGCTTTTATTCTTATAAAATTATAATCAGTAGATAAACTATCTTTAATATCAAATGTACTACTATATAAATACATATCAGAGCTTACTTTATTATTTTCATAATTTTTAAAAGTAACTCCTTGCCCAATATTATATTCGATTGCACTAATTTCTCTCGCATCTTTATTAGTAAGAAAACCTGTTACTTTTTTAGTAGACTCAAATTTTTCATAACTAATAAAATAACCTATATAATCTTCTGGTATTTTAACTGTAACTCGCAATCCGTATTTATAATTCACTATTCCTTCATAAGTAGAATAATATTCTTCTTCAGGTATTTTAAATAATCTTTCGTTGTTTTCATTAATATACACTCCAAAATTACCAGTAGTGGCTCCGTTTACATTTCCGCTATTAAATATATTAGCTATTTTTATATCATCATATTTAGTAATATTATCTGCAAATAAATCTCCATATAATGATAATAAATAGTTTTTTATATCACTTTTAGAAGCAGAAGAACCAGAACTGATTAATTTATTATTAAATTTATTAATATTATATATATTTAAATTTCCACTACTATTTAATACATTTTTAAATTCTTTTAAAGTATATTCTTCATTAACAGCTATATACCCTTCTGTCAAATTTTTAACAGGCAAATATATTTTAATTGGTATAAAATATCCATCTTTAGTATTAGTAGTAAGATATGTTTTATTATTTATTCTATATCCATTAGTAGCGTGTCCATATTTATCTATATAATGAATATAAAAACTATACACTTCTCCAGGAATTAATGTAGACTCTTTTAATCTATCATTAAATGAACTAATAGTATCTATACATTTTTTTTGAAAACTAATTATATAATTAGTAGCATCAAATATTTTAAAATTTGTATGATTTCCATTACTATCTACATCAGTTTTAAAACAATATTCTATTGAATCATAAATTTCTTCTCCTATTTTTATTTTACAATATCCAGGAAGAGTAGAACTATCGCTTGGATCTTTCTTTATAGTTATAGAATTTATATCTATAACTTTTTCAGTAGTATTGCCTTCTTTAGTAATTTTTACTATTAAATCAATAGAATTATCTACATTTAATATTTTATTAAAAGGAATACTTTGATTTGTAATATCAGAAATACTATTTATATCTAAAAAATATTGTTTAGGAGTTTTTAATTGTTCTTGACCAGATCGAACATCCTTTCGTTTTTCAGTTAAAGTAACAATTTGTTTTAATGTACTTACAGTATCTTTATTTGTAGATGAAAAAGCAAAATTAGTAGTATTTACTTTTAATGATATAGAAACACTATCTATAATAGATTGATCTATTTTTTTATTTAAAGTTTGTTCTTTATAATTAGATATATATAATCTATTTTTATAATTAATTATATTTTTTACATTATAATAATTATAATATGCAGTAATAAATTCAGTAATACTTCCCTCAGATAAATATTTAGGATTAAATACATAATTGGTATTTGATATGTTTATATCATTAGTAGTAAAAGCTTTAGTATAGGCTTTACTTGCACAAACAAAACCTAATTGATATTGATCAAAATTATTAAAACTATTAAAATTTAAATTTATAGCAAAAGTAGTGTTAGATATTTCAGAATTATTGCTAAATCCATCATAACATCCTGTACCAAATCCATCCATAGGAACTGAACTATGACCATCTACATCATCTACATTATATAAATCTAATTCAGCAGCATTTCTTCCAACTCTATATTGATAAAAACAATATCTAAATATTTGTTGTCTATAAATATCATCAACAAATATAGGATAACCAAAATTATACCATTGTGTATAATCAGTTTTATTTATTTTAAATCTAATATATAAATATGTCCAACCTTTATAACAAGAACCTTTAACATAATAATGACTTTCAATAGAAGGCAATTTAACTTCTGGAATAATTGAAGAAATTTCATCTTTAAATTGATTATTATCTATATTAGTATCATTAAATTTTCCTAAATTAAATACTCGTAAAGGCTCATCAGTATTAGTATTATATAGCGATATTGCTATTATTAAATCATTATTTACATTATAAGTAAAAGTGCCTTTAATTTTATTTATATTATTTAATAAACTTCCATTATATATAATTTTACATTTGTTTTCTTTTTCATTATAACGAGCAATGACACTTGTTCCTTGCCCACGTGCAAATATTATTATTTCATCATTACAAGGTATTGCTCCTATTATACTATGGTCGCTTCCACCAAATTCATTATTAAGCGTATTATATATAATTTCATTTCGTTTTAAATCCTCTTCATTACTAATTAAAGTTAAATCGTTAGTAACTTTTACATTAGTAGCATTAACTAAAGATAATGAATTACAATCTTTAGGATGTTTATTTAAACTTAATTTAGGAGTAATATTCATTAGCTTTTAGGCATAAAAGTAAAATTATAAAAATATGATCTCCAAGCATTAGTATTAGAAATATCTAATTGTTTATCTAATACAATAGAAGTTTTAACTTTAGGCTTTAAACTAATCCAATTTACATAAGGATTTATTGCTGGATTATTACCTTGAAGAGTAAGAACAGGATGTTTATATCCTCTCAATAGCATTTTATACATACAATAAGAAGCAATAGCTTCTATAAGATTTCCATTATCAGGAATAACAGGTAAATCACATTTAAAATAATCACTATAATAAGTTTCTAATTCAATATTTTCTATAATAATTTTATCAGTATCAAATGATAATTCTATTTTATTATCTCCTATTATAATATAATTTTTATTAATATTAACTAAATTAGAACTAATATCTTTAATTATATGTCTATCTTCAAATTTAGGAGAATTAGTATATTCAGCTAATTCATTAGGAGCATATTTAGCTGAATTATTAATATTAATACTAACTGTATCAGAAATAGCTTTTTGATTTTCCCCCGTAAAGGAAGAACAACAGCGATTATTCTTACTATCTAATTTATTTATTTTACAACCATTACTATCATAAACAGCAAATCCTTGCTCTGAAATAGGGCAAGGAGATATAGCTATTCTTTCATTAACAGAAAGAGTTCTTTGTTTTTTAATAGTATTAAATACTTTTAATTGAGCCATAGCGTCAATAGTCCACGCTGCAACACGAGGTATCCAATCACTATTATCAGGATTGAAATCGTTTTCTATTTTTGCTATTATGCGCTCCAAGTTCGTATTCATGTTGACTTTCATTTCTTATAAATTTAACATAATCTTCTGGAAAACGATAAAGAAGAACATTTATTTTCTTATTTAAAGATAAAGGTAAATAATAAATATTATCACGAGTATCACACATATTTGCTAATTCTTGTTCACTATAATGTTTAATATCTCTTTTAGCATACATAGTACATTCAAAATCAATTTCTTTATTAACAATAATTTTACTATTTATAAAAGTAATTTTATGAATACTTGTTAAATTTTTAAATATTCTATAATCTACTCCATCATATTTTATTCCGCGAGCGCTATACCAAGCAGCTTCTAATTCATTATAAACTTTAACACCTTCTTTAATTAACTTTTCCTTATTTCTTTTAGTAGCCATCCAATCTACAACTGTTTTAGGATTGACATTTTTAAATATACTAACAATTAAATCCCCTGTACCATGAGCATAATTATAGGCATATCCTTGTAAAACACATTTATGAACAGTATAATAATAATCTCTTAAATAATTTAAATATTGTTTATAATTAATATTTTTTTGTTTAGTATATAATTCAAAAGCTATTCTACTATTATAACATTTTTTAAGTACTACACAATATTTAACTATTTGCAATAAAACAATTCGTTCCTCTCCACTTTCGTATTTTTCTAATAACTTTTTAGCAATATTATATAAATCTTCGGATTTGTTATAAACTTTATTTACCCATTCAGATTCATATTTATCTAAATCAATATTAAAAGTATTTTTAATATATTCTTTCTTTTCTGTTAAATACGCATAAGTATTATCTCTAACAGTACGAGAAGTTTCTAAACTTCTTGCAGCTTCTTTAGCATTTATTTTAGATTTTCCAATAAATGTATAAAAATGTTCTTGATTACTAATATCTGGTTTCATATTATATTAACCGTTTAATTTATTAGGAACAGAAATTGTATTATCTTCTCTTGGTATTTCTAAATGAAGTCTTTGAAGAACCATATCTTTAATAGGCCCTATAAGATCTTCGGGTAATAAAAATTCATTATCATCTATAAAAGGATCATTAATATCAATTTTTCCATCAGCAGTTTCAGTTTCTATAATATGAGGATATTCAAATATACTTTCAATTACTATTTTATTAATACCTGAAAATTCTGTATTAGGATTTATATAAATATAAATATATTCATTAATATAATCATAAGCAATAGTATTACACATACCAGGAAGATATTTATTAAATCTAACGCTTGCCTCTTTAGTAAAAGGTATTTCATAAACATTAACACTTCCTAATGTTCTAACAGAATGAAAAGGTAAATTAATAGGTAATCTTGTAGGACGAGGTACTTTTTGAGAAGTTCTTTTTATTAAAGGAAGTTTAAGGTCTTTAGCTTCTTCAATATCTCCATCAGGAATATCTATTAAAGTAGCAATAAATTTTTGTTGTAAAACTTTATCAGAAATAGAATGATTATTATAACTTTTTCTAATAAGTTCATTTCTATAATGTATAATTTCTTGTCTAATAGAACGACGAAGAGGAACATTATTTGGAGCTTGCGCAATATGAGCAATCTCTGAAACAAGTTGATTAATAGATGACATAATATAAATATTATTATTAGTAATTCGATTAAATATATAAAAATTATTTGCAATTACTTGCATTTTAATAATATTTTTTTAACAGAAATAATAAAAGCGCCGATACAAATATATCGACGCTTACCAATAATAATAATCATATAATTTTAAATAGCTCTAAAATAATTCCAAACTTTTTCTATACCTGCATCTTCATCTTCAAACCAATTAACAATAGCGCTTTCTATAATTTTATCTTTAATATTCTCTATATTATCTTCTCCAAACCATTCTTTATATAATTCTATATTATCGTGATATTGAGCATTAAGAGCAACATAAACATCCCAAAAAGTAATATTACTATTTATAGATTTAAATTTCTTATCATATAGTTTTCTAACGTCAATTGGAGTAAACGGTTACTAATAAGAATTTATATTTAATAAACAAATATTTTATTATTATTTTTTATTATTACTACTTTTGACTTTAATATACTTAAACCAAGCATAATGTTTTCTTGTATCAATATAATTTAAATTGTCATCATTATTATGAGCTTCTTCTTCAAAAGAAACATCATGATAAACATCATTTTGTTTTTTGTGAAATAATCTAATGATTAAATATTCAATTCCATACCATAAATAAAAGAATATAAATAATAATTCTATCATTTGTTTAGTATGAATTTTTTCATGATTAATAGTTTTATCGCTTAAATTATCACCTTTATAAAAAACTATTCCACAAATATTAATTGCTTTATAATTTCCAAATGGAAACCATTTATTCTTTACTAATATCATTTTGTTTATAACCAAGATTAAGTTTTATAATAATAGGACGTAAAATCCAACTCCAAATTAAAGGAGCGGCAATAGAACTATTTATTAATTTAATAATATTTTCATATTCATTAAAATAATAAATACAAAACATTATTATCATTGATATTGTAGTAATTATACGTTTAGCTAATACAGAAACAGGTTTAGGTCCGTTAAGACTATCAAAAATTTTTATTAACCCATATGTAATAATATTGACCATTAAAATATAAACATAGTCAAAATTATCTATAATACTATTAATTATATTTTCTTCCATAATTATTTAGCTTCTAAAGCATCTAATCTGGATTTAATAGAAGAAATTTCAGAATTAATAGAAGAAATGCTACTATCTTGTTCAGAATTTTTAGATTTTATAGATGCAATTTCAGAATTAATAGTATTTATATTATCTTTATTAGTTTCAAAATAATTTATAAATACTCTCTTAATCCATTTTGGAACATCTAATTGAAAAATAGCTTTAATTAAATCTTTCATAATTGTAATTTTTTAAAAAGAACAAAAAGTTTTATATGCTATTATATTGTATACATTATTTTCTACATTTCCATAATATATTATTCCATTAAAAGCACAAGTTATAGAATAATTAGCAGTAGGCAAATCACCATTTTGCAATGTTTTAGAAACATTTAATATAGTTAAAGTTTGTTTTATAGAAGAATTATCTTTAACTATTATATTTAGTCTATTTGCATTTTCAACAATATTAATAGTTTGTAATAAACTTGTAGTAAATATATCAGTAGGAACAATATTTTTCATAGCTTTAGAAATAATAACTTCTTTATTTATTATAGTATTACTAACAGAATTAGCAGTAAATGATTTACTTGCAATAGTATATATTATTTCACTAAGATCTCCATTTTCTTCATAATTTATAAAATGAATTTTAACTCCATTAGCAGTAGAAGTTTTAAAATATATAACATTGTTAAATATTATTGCAGGAGTGTTAATAATTTGATTATGTAATTCATCAGTAATATCTCCAACTTTTCCTGTAATATCAACAAATAAATCAGATATAGATGAAGAACTTCCAGTATAATTATTTATAGATACAGCATCAAATTTTTTAGTAGATTTATTATATTTAAGTTGTTTATATTGATCAGCACTATAATTACTTATAAAATATATAGCATCTTCTGTTTCTTCTCCTCTACTAAATTCAATAATTTTATTATCTGTTGGTTTATATATAATTTTTCCACTTATTGATATTTTATTTGCTGTGGAATCATCAACTGCATTAGTTATATTATCTTCTTTAACTATAATAGATGTAGGATATGTAGAATTTATTAAAGCACTATACCAATCATTAATATTTATTTTATTTCCTCCTAATACTTTATAACTTTGATAACTAAATATTTCTTGTAAAGACATAATAAAATCTGTAATTACTTCTCCAGTATCTAAACTAATAATATTAGTAATTACACTATATTTTCTAAAAGATGTTAAAGACATTTCAGTATTAGAATATATAGTACATATTCCATAATATATTACATTATTAATATTATATACAGAAGAAAATGATTTATGTTTTTTATTTTTTAAATCATATTTTTGTATTTGAGCAAGTCTTGCTTCATTTGTATCAGTAGTAAAATATAAAACATTAAGATTTTCTTGTATATTTTGTTTTTCATTATCAGTTAAAGATAAATTAGCCTTATATAAACAAGTTTTACTAATATTATAAGTATCCATAGTTTGTACAACACCAGTAGATTTTTTTAAAGCATAATAATTTAAAATACCATTACTATTATAGCCAATAAATCTTACAGAATTTGTATCAGATAAATCTACTTGTGTATAAATAATATTATTATAACTTATATGTGCAGTAGTAACATTAGAAATAATTTTATTACATTCTAATTTATTATTATTAGTATTACTTGTAATAAATAAAGTAGCATTATTATTTATTAAAGTAATATTATCATCAGTAATATTATAAGTTTGAATACATCCTTTATTTTCTATATCAATATTTATACTAATATTTGTACTTACTGTTGTATAATCTCTTGTTAATATTTTGCAATAATAAGATTTGTTATTAGTATCTACTATTCTTAATAACATATTAGCACTATTATTATTACTTAATAATTTAGCTTTTAAAGTAGAAATTCCATCAGTAGCGGTACTTAAATCATAATTATTAGTTAATCCACTTAAATTAATAATGGATAATTTATTTTCAATAACATTTAATCTATCATTAAAATTTTTATCTAAATCTACAAAACTATTACCACTCCATCTGTAACTATGATTATTGGCTTCATTTATATAAATTTTTCCATCTTCAGGATCAATAATTTCCCAATCATTTTGAGAAGTATTAGCATTAGTAATTACTATTTTATTATATAAAGGATCAGAAGTAGGACTATTTACAATAAAATTTTTATTAGTATAATTAACTTTTCCTATATTATTAACTAATTCTGTTTTAGTAACAAAAATAGCAATATCAATAACATCATCTACATAAGATGGAAGTTGTTCAGCAGGAACTTTTCCACCAATTAAATCGGCTTTTTTTTCTAATGTATCATCAATAATTCCAAGCCATTTTATAATCATTATAAATAAAGCTTTAATATGCTTATGTATATTAACAAATGTTAATGTTTTTAACATTCTATCTTCATTAATCATAATTTTATAATTTTATTATATTTATTATTTAGTTTGAATAGTAAACATTACAGAAGTACCATCTTCTTGTACTTTACATATATGTAATTCTTTATAATTATATATTATTTGACCATCTCCAAAATTAGGACTTGTATTTTCTGGTAAATATTCATTAATATCCTTAATAGCGCCTTCAATAAAAGTTTTATTTAATTTTATTATTCCATTCTTTAATTTACCGCCATTAAATACTAAAGTACAATCTTCTGGAATATTTATAGTTTTACCATTTAAATCAAAATCATATTTAATAATATATTTAGTACTTTGTTTATCAAAATCTTTTTGAGTAATAATATTTTTATAACTTGTATATATTTCATTTACTACTTCTTCAATATTATATTCATTAGTAAAATAATATTTTTTATTATCAGAAGTACATATATAAATATTATTTAATAAAGGATAAAATTTATTATTTATTTTTTTATAATTATTATAATCTATACTATCTCCATATTCGTCAATAGAAGATTTCCAATTTACATAATATACAGTTTTTTGTACATTATCTATTATTTTATAAGATCTTGCGCAAAATCTATGATTATATACATCATATACTATAATATCATCATTAGCTAAAGTAAGTATATCATTATCAATATACAATACAGAATTATCTTGACAACCATCAATGTTAATAAAATCATTAAAAATATATGTTCCATTAGCTTCCGCTGTGTTTTCCTTTACGGGGGAAAATCTACGACGTATAACTTTAATTCCTTCACTAATAAAATTAATAGGATCAACATTTCTATCTTTAAATTGTAATACAGAAGTATTATAATTAAAAGTGGATTTTTGAATAGTTAAATCTTCTTCATCAGGATAATTAATAATAACACCTTTTTTATTATTAAATAATTGTTTAAGTGAATCACTTAACATATTAATAGTTATAGAAGAATCTGGAATATATACTTTAATTCCTTTTTCAAATATATCGCTATCGTATAAAAGTTTATCCCAATGTTTATTTAATAACCAAGCTGTATTACTATTTGCTACATTATCATTTCTATTAAATCTTTCAGTAATTAATTTATTATTAATATTATCATAATATGTTATTGTTAATCCGCTATGTCTTAATTCTTTAGGAACTTTATTTCTTGTAGTAGTACTATTATTTTCAAATTCAATATAAATATGATTATAAATTTTTAATATTTTATCTAAAGAATTTTTACTATTCTCATCAATAACATTTTGAATATAAGTTAAAGGAGTAATTTCTTTATAATTACTATTAATTTTAGAATATAATTGTTTTCCAAACATAATTAAAATAATATTATAGTTTTTAAAGCTATTTTAAGCTAATACAAAATTAAAATTTATTGAATAATATAAATATATTAAATTATAATTTTTTAATTTGTATTAGCTTAAAATAGCTATTTATTTTTATTATATTACTTTAGGAACCGCCCATACAAAATATCCACTTTCATAACCATTTTGAAAATATCTTATAAAAATAGCACCAATTTTAGTACAATCATAAGTATTCGTTAGCATATTTATATTAGTGCCCTCAAAATACAGTCCTCCAGTATTTTTTCTATTAACAATAATAATAGCTAAAGGATCTCCCCAACTATTAATATTATTGTTTAACTTAAATTTAGTACTTGCATTTCCTGCAACTGTATCATTATATATATAATAGTGTCCTCCATTAATAGTGCTTCCAGAAATAAGAGTTCCTAACTCTATATCTTTTCTTCCTAAAGCAACACTAATAGAAGAACCATTCATAATTAATCCACTGCTAACACCGGGTCTAACAATTCCTGCACTATTAGAAGTTGCAGCATTAGAATATAAATTTCCATCCTTATCAATAGTCATTTGTCCATTTGCAGGTATTTTAATACCTCCTAAAGTAGTTGCAGAAGCAATAGGTAACGTATAGTCAGAACCACCAGATCCTACTTCAGTTAAATTTATTACATTAGTAATAGAACAAGAAACATTATTATTATTGTCATTAGTAGTTAAAGTAGCTTTAACTTGTTTTAATAAATCTGGAATAACGTAAGTAATAATTAAAGTTTTAGCATTAACAGCTACTTCACAAGGAACATTAATATTAGCTTCAGCTCCATCTTCATAAGAAGATAAATATAATTGTGCTTTTTTACCATATAAAATAGCATCTCTAAAAGAATTAAAATTAGATTTTCTCCAAGTAGTTAATGTAAACGCTTGTCCTTGAGAAGCACTAAAGAAATTTTCATCATTTATAATATATTCATTATATATACTATCTAATTTAGTCTTATCATCACATGACATTAGACCAGCTCTTCCTTGATCAGCTTCTGGAAGTTGATAGTCTTTATATTTATTAGCCGTATAACTACCATTGTTATTAGTTCTTTCTGAATAAGTAGTACGAATTATAACATCATCGTTAGGACCTTGAGCAATTACAGATACGTCAGTAATTAATTTATTAGGAACACTTTTTAATATATTTTCATTATTCAAACCACGAGCTCCATCAAATGCGGTACCAGTTGTAGTACCAATTACTATTCCACCATTAACAATTGCTACTAAAGTAGTACCACTCCAACGATACATAATTGCTCCATTAATATCATCAGGAACTACATATATAACATCTGAAATAGGATCAGAAGTAATACCAGATGTAGCAGAAGAAGCAGTAAATATTTTTTTAGTAGAAGTAACATAATATTTATATCCAGCAGTCATTCCAGAAGTAGGAGTAGACTCTACTATTCCTCCAAGTAAATCTATTACATCATCTACATAAGAAGGTAAAAATCGAGAAGGAATCAAAGTATCATCATCTAATAAAACTACACCGCCTGAACTATTAGCATTATATAAATACGTTAATATATCACTATTAGTTAATCTACTAATGCGTAATTCATTATTTTCAATAATACCAGATATAATAGTATCATAAACAAAATCATTACTTTCTTGTAGATAAATTAATATTCTTAAAGTAGAACCTACTTTACTAATATATCCAATATATTCATTAATTGTAGTACTACTTTCATTAAATATAAATCTAACTAAAGTATTATATTTAAAAGAATTTACATATTTATTATAATCATCTATATCGACTATACTATAAATATTTGTAGAAATATAATTAAATTCAAAAGTAGGAATATCGTCATATTTTCTTGCATAAGTAATCCAATTAGGATTACTCATTTCAGTTTTAGTATTTATATTAAAATTAATTTTATATTTATATAATTTTCCATTATTTATAATTAATGTTTCGCCGTAACAATTATCTAAATTTAAATAATTACTATTTGTATTAACAAACGCTGTAAAAACTAAATTATATAATAATTTATTATTAGAAGAATCAAAAAAATTACCTATAAATGT